>ENA-UESD01000058-UESD01000058.1-human-gut-metagenome-genome-assembly--contig:-NODE-58-length-96167-cov-8.374607_pt1 | contig 96167 bp, 64 predicted proteins | sample MGYA00242985_ERZ507986 | MGnify/ENA primary metagenome ERZ507986 (study PRJEB26167, sample SAMN06115408) | human gut metagenome | host: Homo sapiens | place: China:Guangxi | collected 2016-04-06... | reverse complement strand
TGATTATTTACACTATCTTTGCGCTCCCAAAGCAGGCGGAAATGGGATGCGGTCCGCAGAGTCCGCATTGAGAACCGCCGAAGGAAACACATTAAAAAACAAACGATTACCATGAAAACTATTTCGGTAAAGGCTGTGAAACGCAGCGATTTCGGCAAGAAAGCAGCCAAGGCTGTACGCCGCGAAGGCATGGTGCCCTGCGTACTGTGCGGCAATGGCGAGACGGAGACCTTCTCGGTCGATCCCCGCGAGATCAAACCCCTGATCTACACCCCCAACTCCTATATCGTGGAGTTCGACATCGAGGGCAAGAAAGAGCTGGCCGTGCTGCGCGAGGCCCAGTTCCACCCCGTCCGTGAGGAGATCCTCCACCTGGATTTCTTCCGCATCGCCGACGGCAAACCCGTGTCGATCGCCATTCCGGTGCGCCTGACGGGCAACGCCGAGGGTGTGAAGGTCGGCGGTAAACTGACCCTGTCGGCCCGCAAGCTGGTCGTCAGCGCTCTGGTCGAGAACCTGCCCGACGAAATCGTCGTAGACGTGACCACGCTGGGTGTCGGCAAGACCATCTTCGTCGGCGACCTCTCCATCGAGAAGCTGAAATTCGTGACTCCGGCATCGACCGCCGTGTGCGCCGTCCGCGTGACCCGCGCATCGCGTGGCGCCGCTGCCGCCGAGAAATAATCCGGAGCATGAAATACCTCATTGTTGGGCTCGGGAACATCGGCGCCGAGTACGCCGGAACCCGCCACAACATCGGTTTCAAAGTGTTGGACGCCCTCGCAGAGGCGTCCAACGCTGTTTTTACGACGGCCCGCTACGGCGACATCGCCGAAGTCCGGCACAAGGGCCGGACGCTGGTGTTGCTGAAACCCTCGACCTACATGAATCTTTCGGGCAAGGCCGTCCGCTACTGGATGGACGCCGAGAAGATTCCATTGGAAAACCTGCTGATCATCTCGGACGACATCGCGCTGCCGTTCGGCACGCTGCGCCTGCGCCCGAAGGGGAGCGCCGGCGGCCACAACGGACTGAAAAACATCACCGAACTGCTCGGCACGGAGGATTACGCCCGGATGCGCTTCGGCGTGGGCGGCGATTTCCCCCGGGGCCATCAGGTCGAATACGTGCTGGGGGAGTGGTCCGACGAGGAGCGGACGGCCCTGCCCGAGCGGCTCAAAGTCTTCGTCGATGCCATCCGGTCGTTCGCAACCGTCGGAACGCAGCTGACGATGAACTTTTTCAACAAGAAATAGAAAAAGCGGCTTTCAGGCCGCTTTTTTGCCTTATAATGCCCCTCGGACGGTGCTGTTTTCTGGTGATTGCAGGGCCCGCCAAAAGCCTCAGATTTAAGGATTCAGCGCCGCCCTTTTTCTATTTTCCCCGGTTCAGTCCTGCCGCAGAAACTACGCAATCAAATATTTTTTTGCATTGCCCGACTTTTTCGTTATCTTTACTGCGTAAAGCCTCCCCGACTTTATTGCGTTCTTGACATATTACGTTGTATCGGCATCTGAAATTTTGGCAAATTTTATGGACAAATGATACAGCACCCCCGGAAGGGTGTGTGCTGTTTTCTGTTTGTTCAGGGCCCGCCAAAAGCCTCAGATGTCAGGATTCGGCGCCGCCCTTTCGTTTTGCGCGGACCTGCCGGATTCCGCTGAAAAAAAGAGCCCGGCAGGTTGCCTCCTTTTTTCCTTTTTTTGAATTCTTCAGGAAAAAAGAGAGGGGTTGCGCTCCTGCCGGGTCTCTCTTTTCCCGGCTAAGAGCCGGGTTCTATGGGCGATGCGAGCTGCCAGAGCTTCGAAACCAGTCCTGCGTCCCCGGCTAAAAGCCGGGGTTCAGAGGCGATGCCAGGCTGCCCGGGGTTCGGAACCGGTTCCGCGCCCCGGCTAAGAGCCGGGTTCTATGGGCGATGCAAGCTACCAGAGCTTCGAAACCAGTCCTGCGTCCCCGGCTCAGGCAATTACTCCTCGTCGTCGTAGTAAATCTCCTCCATCAGCCCGTCCAGCTCGCGGCGTTCCTTCTTGGTCGGGCGTCCCGTGCCGCGGTCGCGGAAAACGAAGATCGTTTCGCGGGGCACGTTGAGTTTGTCCAGCTCCTCCTGCGGCGTGATGTTGAGGCAGTATTCCGGCACGTTCTTGGCCGGCTGGCGGCTCGACACCCGATCAAGCACCTTGTAGGAGTAGGTCACGGCCTGCTTGCGCACGGCGATCACGTCGCCGATCTTCACCTCGCGCGAGGGCTTGGCATAGGAGCCGTTGACCGTCACCTTGTTCGTGCGGACGGCGTCGGCGGCGTCGCTGCGGGTCTTGAAAATCCGCACCGCCCAAAGGTATTTGTCCAATCGAATCTCTTCCATAGCTACTTTTCATACAATGTTTCGTTTTTCGGCTGGTCGTGCGACTGTTCGTCGTTCTGGCGGCTGACGCTGAGGATCATCCCGAAGGCGATCATCGTGAAGAGCATCGACGATCCGCCGCGCGAGATCAGCGGCAGGGTCTGCCCCGTCTCGGGAATCAGGTTCACCGTGACCATGATGTGCAGCAACGCCTGACACGTTATCAGCAGCGCCAGCCCCAGCACCAGCAGCCCCGGGAAAGCCGTTCCGCAGCGGCGGAAGATCTCGATCCCCCGGAAGAAGACCCACAGGTAGAGCATCAGCAGCACGACAGCCAGAATGATGCCGTACTCCTCGACGAAGAAGGCATAGGCATAGTCGCTCTCGGGGTGGATCATCTCCACGCGCATGGCGCTCTGTCCGGCGCCCTCGCCCAGAATGCCGCCGTTGTAGATGGCGATCATCGAACGTTCGGTGTCGGAGAGGTGTTCGATGGGCTTCTCGGTCTGCGATTCGGTCCAGAGGTGAATCCATGTCGAGACACGCCCTTCGGCGGTCTCGCTGCGCCCGAGGTTGAGCGTCATGACGACGACGATGGCGGCGGCGCCCCATCCCACGAGTTTCATCAGCTCGCCGAAGCGCACGCGGCCGATCAGCATCATCACCCACGACGCCAGGCACACCAGCACCGCCGACGAAGTGTGCGCCGGGAAGATCACCAGCGCCGAAACGGCCACCGGCATCAGGATCGGCCACGTGCCCTCACGCCAGATTTTCCGCTGCTCGGGCGACGAACGCCAGGTCCAGAACCTCCACGTCGGGACGATGCGTATCTTGTCGATCTTCGACTGCCGCCCGGCCAGCTGCTGGGCCAGGAACAGCACCGTGGCGACCTTCAGCGCCTCGGAGGGCTGGAACTGGAAGGGTCCCAGCGGAATCCAGCGGGCCGCGCCGTTGGTCGTGGCGCCGATGAAGTAGACGGCGACGGTGAGCGCCACCGAGAGGAAATAGGCGGGTCGGGCGAGGTAGTTATAGATGCGGCAGTCGATCCGCTGCACGACGAGCATGACGAGGACGCTGACGACCAGCAGAATCAGCTGCTGGCGCAGGAAATGCGCCGTCGTGCGGGCCGTATGGGCGTCGTAGGCCATTTTGGCCGTCGAGGAGTAGACCACCAGCACCGAGATCACCGCCAGCGCGGCGAGGATGATCCACAGCACCCGGTCGCCCGTGAAGAAGCGGAACCGGGGCCCTTCGTCCCCCTCCCGGGCACCGGCCGTTCCCTCCGCGGCACATGCCTCGTCCGCGGGCGCACTCCGCCGGAGGCGCCGGGGCGCGGCGTCGCGGGCCAGTTCGGCCGCCGCACGTTCGTCGTTCATCTCGTCCCGGTACATCGTCCTAAGCCTTTTCCGTCACCCAGTTTTTGAACAGCTCGCCGCGGTTCTCGTAGTTCTTGAACAGGTCGAAGCTCGCGCAGGCGGGCGACAGCAGCACCGCGTCGCCGGGGCGCGCCGCGGCCTTCGCAGCCGTCATGGCGGCTTCGAGCGAATCGGTCGAAACCACCTCGGGAACCACCCCGGTGAACTCCTTCACCAGTTTGGCGTTGTCCAGTCCCATGCAGACCAGCGTGCGGACCTTGGCCCGGGCGAAGGCTTTCAGGGGTTCGTAGTCGTTGCCCTTGTCCGTGCCGCCGGCGATCCACACCACGGGGCGCGTCATGCTCTCCAGCGCATAGTAGACCGAATCGACGTTGGTGGCCTTCGAGTCGTTGATCCACAGCACGCCGCCCTTCTCGGCCACGGGTTCGAGCCGGTGCTCGACGGGCGCGAAATCGTAGAGCGACCTGCGGATCTTCGCCGGGGCGACGCCCGCCGCGAGGGTCGCCAAAGCCGCCGCCATAGCGTTGTAGGCGTTGTGCAACCCCTTGATCCGCAGCTTCGCGGTGTCGATCTCCACCGACGCCTTGCCGGCCGTCGCCGTGAACTTCCCGTCGCACAGGAAGGCGTCGCCCGCGCCGCTCGCCACGGCCGCATGGGCCATGAACGGCAGCTGGCGCATCCGGAGGTCGTATTTCGGCAGCTGATCGCGGATCACCGCGTCGTCGCCCGAGTAGACGAACCAGTCGCGCGAGGTCATGTTCTGCGTGATGCGCATCTTCGAATCGGCATAGTTCTGAAAACAATGGTCGTAGCGGTCCAGGTGGTCGGGCGTGATGTTCATCAGCACGCCGATATGCGCCCGGAACTTATACATGCCGTCCAGCTGGAACGAACTCAGCTCCAGCACATACCAGTCGTACGACCCCGTGGCGACAGAATAGGCGAAGCTCTCGCCGATGTTGCCGCCGAGGGCGACGTTCATCCCGGCGTCGCGCATGATCTTGTAGATGAGCGACGTGGTGGTGGTCTTGCCGTTCGAACCCGTGATGCAGATGCACCGGGCCTTGCCCGTGTAGCGGCCCGCGAACTCCATCTCGGAGATCACAGGGATGCCCGCCGCGCGGATTTTGCACACGATGGGCGCCGTGTCGGGAATCCCGGGGGACTTCACGACCTCCGAGGCCGCGAGGATGCGCTCCTCGGTGTGGCCGCCCTCCTCGTAGGGGACGCCCCATTCGTCCAACTTGGCCTTGTAGCGGTCGGCGATGCGCCCCGCGTCGGAGAGGAAGACCCCGAACCCCTTCTTTTTGGCGAGGATCGCGGAACCGTAGCCGCTGATCCCTCCGCCCAGAACGACGATCTGTTTCATATTACCTTATCTTCAACGTTACCAACGTAATGGCCGCCAGCAGCAACGAAATGATCCAGAAGCGGAGGACGATCTTGGTTTCGAAGATGCCCTTCTTCTGATAGTGGTGGTGGATCGGCGACATCAGCAGGATGCGCCGCCCCTCGCCGTAGCGGCGTTTGGTGTACTTGAAGTAGCCGACCTGCATCATCACCGAGAAGCTCTCGACGAGGAAGACCCCGCACAGCAGCGGCAGCAACAGTTCCTTGCGGATGCAGAGGGCGAAGACGGCGATGACGCCGCCGATGGCCAGCGACCCGGTGTCGCCCATGAATATCTGCGCCGGGAAGGAGTTGTACCACAGGAATCCCACCAGCGCACCCACCAGCGCCGCGGCGAAGACCACCAGCTCGCCGCTGTCGGGGATGTACATGATGTTGAGGTAGTCGGCGTAGACGATGTGTCCCGAAAGGTAGGCCAGCACGCCCAGCACCGCGACGATCGGGACCGAAACGCCCGTCGCCAGTCCGTCGAGTCCGTCGGTGAGGTTGGCGCCGTTCGACACGGCCGTCACCACGAAGATCGCCACCAGCACGTAGAGCAGCCACGTCGCCGTGGAATTTCCTCCCGTCAGCCAGCCGTAGTCGAACTCGTTGTTCTTGACGAAGGGAATGGTCGTCTGCGTGGTCTTGAGGCTCTCGGAACTGAGCACCACGTTGCGCTGGACGCTCCCGACCACCGTGCCGTCGGCATCCGTGTAGACCGTCTGCTCGGGCTGGGTGACCTTCTCGCGGACGACGATGTCGGGCGACAGGCACATCGTCGTGCCGACGATGATGCCGAGGCCCACCTGCCCCACGATCTTGAAGCGGCCCTTCAGCCCCTCTTTCCGGTGGCGGAAGACCTTGATGTAGTCGTCAAGACCGCCGATCAGCCCCAGCCAGACGGTCGAGACCAGCATCAGCCGGACGTAGACGTTGCCCAGGTTGCCGACGAGCAGCATCGGGACCAGGATGGCGATGAGGATGATGACGCCGCCCATCGTGGGGGTGCCCTTCTTTTGCAGCTGGCCCTGCAACCCGAGGTCGCGGATCTCCTCGCCGATCTGCTTACGGCGCAGGAAGTCGATGATCCGGCGTCCGAAGATGATGACGATCAGCAGCGACAGGATGACGGCCGCCGCGGCGCGGAACGAAAGGTACTGGAACATGCCCGAACCGGGCAGGTTATAGGCTTCGTCCAGATACTTGAAAAGGTGATAAAGCATTATCTCAATTAAAAATTAAGAATTAAAAATTAAAAAAATTACGACAGCGAGAAGGGGGGGGGTTACGTTGAAAATCCAAATTGAAAAAATTTTTCATTCTTCATTTTCAATTTTTAATTGAGAAGTTCGAACGATTTTCGAACTTCTTCGCGGTCGTCGAAATGGTGTTTCACGTCGCCGACGATCTGATAGGTCTCGTGCCCCTTGCCCGCTATGAGGAGGATGTCGCCCGGACGCGAGAGCATCACGGCCGTGCGGATCGCCTCGGCCCGGTCGGCGATGCGCAGGTAGCGCACCCCGGGGTCGAGCCCCGCAACCATGTCGTCGAAAATCGCCTCGGGCGACTCGTGGCGCGGATTGTCCGACGTGAAGATCGCCGTCGAGGCGTATTTCACGGCGATCTGCGCCATCTCGGGCCGCTTGGTCCGGTCGCGGTCGCCGCCGCAGCCGCACACCACGATCAGCTGCTGGCCGGGCGTGCGGATCTCCCCGATGGTCTGGATCACGTTCTCCAGCGCATCGGGCGTATGGGCGTAGTCCACGATGGCCGTCGTGCCGTTCGCCGCGCGGACCTTCTCGAAGCGGCCGCTCACGGCGTGCAACACGCTCAGGACACGCAGCACCTCGCCCCGGTCGAGCCCCAGCAGGACCGCCGCGCCGTAGACCGCCAGCAGGTTGTAGGCATTGAACCGCCCCAGCAGCCCCACCCACAGCTCCTGCCCGTCGATGCGCAGCAGCATGCCGTCGAGGTGCATCTCGACGATCTTGCAGCGGAAATCGGCCATCGCACGCAGCGAGTAGGTGCTCACCGCGGCCGCCGTGTTCTGCACCATCACGCGGCCGTTGCGGTCGTCGGCGTTCGTCAGCGCGAAAGCCCCTTTGGGCAGGCCGTCGAAGAAGAGTTTCTTGGCCCGGATGTATTCGGCGAAGGTCTTGTGATAGTCGAGGTGGTCGTGGGTGATGTTGGAGAAGATGCCGCCGGCGAAGTCGAGCCCCCGCGTGCGCTCCTGCACGATGGCGTGCGACGAACACTCCATGAAGCAGAATTCGCACCCGGCGTCGGCCATCTCGCGCATCATGGCGTTCAGACGGATCGGGTCGGGGGTCGTGTGGGTCGCCTCGATCTCGCGGCCGTCGATCTTGTAGACCACCGTCGAGACCAGCCCGGCCTTATAGCCCAGGGCCCGCACGAGGTCGTACAGCAGCGTCACGGTCGTGGTCTTGCCGTTGGTTCCGGTGATGCCCACCAGTTTCAGTTCGCGGCTCGGATAGCCGTAGAACGCCGCCGCCATGTCGGCCATCGCCCCCGCCGAGTCTTCGACCACGACATACGCGACGCCCTCGGCCGCCGTCTCGGGCATCCGCTCGCAGACCACCGCCGCGGCGCCCTTCGCAACAGCCGACGGAATGTAGTCGTGGCCGTCGCTCTGCGTCCCCGGCACGGCGAAGAAGCAGTCGCCCGGCTTCACCGCCCGCGAATCGTAGGTCAGTCCGGCGATCGCCGCCGAGCCGTCGCCGTACAGCGCCCCGACCGTCGTATTTTCCAGCAGTTCAGAAAGTTTCTTCATTTCATTTCAATGTTATACTCACCGCCGTCCCCGGCACGATGCGGGTTCCGGCGGAGATGCTTTGCTGTGTCACGGCCCCCTGCCCCGTGAAGCGGACCTTCAGGCCGCGGCTTTCGAGGATGAAGAGGGCGTCCTTGAGCCCCATCCCGCGCACGTCGGGCATCACGCTCCGGTCTTCGGGCAGACTGGTGATCGAAACGTTCGCAAGGCTGTCCACCGTGGCGCGTCCCCACCCCGTGCGGCTGTCGAACGAGGTGCGGCGCGAGAGTTTGTCGGCCACGCGGCGGATCTGGGCGATGTCGCCGCCCTTCATCCGCTCGGGATAGCGGCGCGGCCCGTCGTCGTCGATCCGGGCATACCAGTCGCGGCCCCGGTTGTAAATGTAATCGACCATGCGCTTCACGACGGGACCCGCCAGCGGACCTCCGTAGTAGGCTTTTCCGGGCTGCGCACGGGTTTCGATGGTCGTGAGCACCGTATAGCGGGGTTCGTCGGCCGGGAAATAGGCCACCATCGAACCCAGATAGGGCCGTCCTCCCTCCGAGGGCGCCGTGATCTGCGCCGTGCCGGTCTTGGCCGCCACGCGGACACGGGCGGTGTCGCGGAAAAACGCGCTGGCCGTGCCCTCCGTGCAGACCGCCTGCAAGCAGGCGCGCACCTCGCGCAGAGCCGACCGCGAGGCGATGGACGAAGCGATGGTCCGGCTCTCGAACTCCTCCTCGACCCGTTCGCCGCGGCGCAGTTCGCGCACCAGCACCGGGGAGATCATCTTTCCGTCGTTGGCGATGGCGTTGTAAAACGTGATGACCTGAATCGGAGCCATCCGCACGCGGTAGCCGTAGGCCATCTTGACCAGCATCACTCCCGGGTCGGGGACCTTCCAGTCGGTCGTGATCGAGGGTTTCCGCTCGCCGAGGCGTTCCAGCCCGACGGTTTCGCCCAGATGCAGTTCCTTATGGAGGAAATCGCTGTACTCCTGCTTCTTGCCCGTGATCCCGTAACGATCCCAGATCGCCTTGGCGAAGTAGACGTTCGACGACGAAGCCACGGCGCGCCGGAAGTCGATCTCGCGGTCGCCGCGGTGCGAATCGCGGATGTTCTTGGCCGGGCCCACCGTCACCGGGTCGCCGTCGTGGGTGTCGTAGACCGTCGAGGGCGGCATTTTGGCGTCGTCCAGCAGCGTGAGCATCGTCGCCAGCTTGAAGGTCGAACCCGGCTCCATACTGCGTCCCAAGGCATAATTCTCCCGTTCGGCGAAAGTCCCGTCAGCATTGCGCCCGAGGTTCACCATCGCCAGGATCTCGCCCGTGCGGACCTCCATCACGATCGTCGTTCCCCATAGGGCGTTCTGCTGCTCCAGCTGCCGCCGCAGGGCCTTGTCGGCCACATCCTGCAAATCGAGATCGAGCGTCGTCACCACGTCGAAGCCGTCCACCGGGTCCACATGGTCGCCGCCCGCCACCCGGCCGTAAAAGCCGCGCGCGATGCGCTGCCGCACGGCCTTGCCGTCGCGCCCGGCCAGCTCCTCGCGGTAAGCCTCCTCGATGCCGTAGTTACCCTTGTCGCCCGTCAGTCCGATGGTGCGGCGGGCCAGTTCGCCCTGCGGGTAGATGCGTTCGTCGCGCTCGATGAGCCGGTAGACCATGCCCATATTCCAGTTCAGCAGCGGATAGCGCCGGAGGGTCTCCCACTCGGCGTAATCCACCTCGCGGGGGAAGATCATCACGGGCGTATGGTCGCGGATCGTGTCGTAGATGCGTCGCGTGACATACTCCTCGCCCCGCATGCGGTCCATCATCCGCGAAAACCACCCCTCGGAGCGCAGGTAGGAGGTGTCGCGGGGATTCACCAGCCGGTAGCGGCGGGCGTGTTCGTCGCGGAACCTCTTCGAGTAGGCCGAGGCGGGTTTGTCCCGGAAAAAGGCGGCCAGCAGCTTGGCCAGCGAGTCGGCCTGCTCCCGGAATGTCTTGAGCGAATCGAGCCCCGGCGAGGCGAAGTCGAACGCGGCCTGATAGCGGAAGATCGACGTGGCCAGCGGTTCGCCGTCGCGCGAAAGGATGCTGCCCCGCTGGGCCGGGATCACCTCCTCGGTGAAGATGCGGCCGGCGAGGCGGTCGGCGTTGTAGGCCACCTCCGCGCTGAACAGCTGCACCCAGACGAGCCGTGCGAGCACAATGCCCCCGGCGAGGATGAACAGCACGTAGAGAAGCCTCACCCGCAGCAGAATATCGCTTTTGACCTTCGACCGTTCCTGTTTCATAGCCGCTCAGTCGTCAATGATCTCGCCCGGAACGAGCGGGTCGTAAAGTTCGATGCCCCGCGCCTCCAGCTGGCGCACGATGGCCGAATGGGTCGTGCGCTGGTAACGCTGCTCCTGCATGCGGATCGAGCGTTCGCGGAGCTTCTGCACGTCGCGTTCGAGGCGCGTGTAGCGCATGTCGAGGTGCAGCGACCAGAACATCACCACGATGCTCAGGAAGAACATCCCCGCGATGGTCAGCATGTAGGGATAGTATTTCGAAACGCCCTCGCGCACGAGGATCGAACCCGAAAACAACTGCCAGAAAGTGCTCGCCCTGCGGCGGCTCTCCCGCCGCTCGCGCTCCTCGGCTTCGGCACGCTCCTCGGCCTCGCGCTCCTCGTCGGCACGGATGTCCTCCTCCGCCTCGCCGCGCTCCATGCGCAACACCTCGCGGCGCACGCGGCGCGCGAACTCCTCGTCCTGCTCGCGGCGGGCCTGCTCCTCGGGGGTCACGGGATCGAATTCGTGGTCGCGGTACATCTTTGCAGAATTAAAAATGAAAAATTAAGAATTAAGAATTTTCCTTCGGGATACAGAGCCAAACAACGGCCCGGTTTGTCTCAAACCTCCGTCTCGCAGCAAACAAATGGCACGTTGTCTTCCCATTTTTCATTCTTAATTTTTTAATTAAACTTTCGGCCTTTCCGAAAGTTTCTCCGCCGCCCGGAGCTTCGCCGAGCGGGAACGGGGGTTGCGGCCGAGCTCCTCGGCCGAAGGGGTCACGGCCTTGCGCGTGACCGGTTCGAACGGCACCTGCGGACGGCCGAAAAAATCCTTTTCGACCGTGCCCGAAAAGTTGCCGCTGCGCATGAAATTCTTCACCAGCCGGTCTTCGAGCGAATGGTAGGAGATCACCACCAGCCGCCCGCCGGGTTTCAGCACCTTGAGGCTCTGCTCCAGCGCCATTTTCAGCGCCTCCATCTCGCCGTTGACCTCGATGCGGAGCGCCTGAAAGAGCTTGGTCAGGAATTTGGATTCGTCCTTCCGGGGGGTGCAGGGCTTCACCGCCGCGACCAGCTGCGCCGTGGTGGTCACGGGCTCCGCGGCCCGGGCCTTCGCCAGACAGTTGGCGACCTTCCACGGGGTTTCGATCTCGCCCCAGTCGCCCAGAATGCGGGTCAGCTCCTCCGCGGTATAGTTGTTCACGACGTCCGCCGCCGTCAGTCGTCCCCGCTGGTTCATGCGCATGTCGAGCGGCGCCTCGCCGCGGAACGAAAAGCCCCGTTCGAGGGCGTCGAAATGGTGCGACGAGACCCCCAAGTCGGCCAGAATGCCGTCCACCTCCATGACGCCGCGCAGCCTCAACGCGCCCCGCAGGAAGCGGAAATTGCTCTCCACATAGTGGAACCGCGCGTCGTCGGGGCAGTTGGCCAGCGTATCGCGGTCCTGATCGAAGCCGTAAAGACGCCCTTCGGGTCCCAGTCCGGCGAGGATGCGGCGCGAATGGCCGCCTCCGCCGAAAGTGAGGTCGGCGTAGGTGCCCGCGGGATCAATACCGAGCAGAGACACAGACTCTTCCAGCAGCACGGGAGTATGATATTGCGACATAACGGTTGTTTGCAAAGGTCTGTTTGGGTGTAAAGTTAGGGATTTTTCAAAAAAGAATACCTATATTTGTGGATATAATTTTGTGAACACTCCATGCCAAAAATCGACATCGGCGCCATACTCAGGAAGAAGGCTCCACGACTGGCCCGCTGGATTCCGCGCCCGGCCATAAGCTGGCTGCGCCGCACCATTCACGAAAAAGAGATAAACCACATCCTCGAACACTACTGGAACCTGCCGCCGCAGGAGTTCATCCGCGCCTGTTTCCGCGAATGGCAGGTCACCTATTCGATCGAGGGGCTCGAAAAACTCGATCCCAGAGGACGCTACATATTCGCCTCGAACCACCCGTTCGGAGGCATGGACGGCATGATGCTGGCCGACAAGCTGATCGACCGCTTCGGCGACGCGAGGGTGGTGGTCAACGACCTGCTGATGCACCTCGAACCGCTGCGGCCGCTGTGGATTCCGGTGAACAAGCACGGTTCGCAAAGCACGGCCTACGCCCGCAAGTTCGACGAGGAGTTCTTCGGCGAGCGGCCGATCCTGACCTTCCCCGCGGGCCTCTGCTCGCGCTGCATCGACGGCGAGGTGACCGACCCCGTGTGGAAAATCAGCTTCCTGAAAAAAGCCTACGCCTCGCAGCGGCAGATCGTCCCGGTCTTCGTCGAAGGCGAGCTGTCGAAATTCTTCTACCGCGTCTACCGGATACGCAAGGCGCTGGGAATCAAATTCAACATCGAGATGCTGTGGCTTCCCGACGAGATGTTCTCGCAGAAGGGCAAGCACTTCCGCATCGTCGTCGGCGACCCGATCCCCGTGGCCGACCTGCAACGCTACGGATCGTTGCACGAACAGACGGAAGAAGTACGCAAAAAAGCGTATTTTTTGAAAAACAGACTCGATCCCCCGGCAAAGTAGCGGTAAAATTGATATTTTTGCCCCGTCTATGGAACAGAAAGAGATGGCACCCATTATAGAACCCCTCGACCGGGAGTCGCTGCTCGCGGAGCTGACACCCGCCCGCAAAATGCGCGACACGAACAAGGCCGGGAACGAGATCTACATCTTCTCGGCCGCCGAATGTCCCGCACTGATGCGCGAGGTGGGGCGTCTGCGCGAAATCGCCTTCCGCGGCGCAGGCGGCGGCACGGGTCAGGAGGTGGACATCGACGCGGAGGACCTCGCCCGCGACGGCTACTACCAGCTGATCGTCTGGGACCCCGCGGCGCAGGAGATCGTCGGCGGCTACCGCTTCATCGTCTGCACCACGCCCAATCCCCGCCATCTCTCGACCGAGCACTATTTCCGTTTCAGCGAGCGCTTCCGCCGCAAATTCCTCCCCCGGACCATCGAACTGGGGCGTTCGTTCGTGCAGCCCGCCTACCAGGCCCGCGGCAATGCCAAGAGCATCTATGCGCTGGACAACCTCTGGGACGGGCTCGGGGCGCTGATCGTGCTGAACCCCAAAGCCAAATACCTCTTCGGGAAGGTCACGATGTACACCAACTACAAGTCGGTGGCGCGCAACGCGCTGATCTGGTTCCTGCGCCGCTATTTCCCCGACCGCGACAAGTTGGTGGAGGGCATCCGCCCGATCGAGCTCGACCTCGACGACCCCTACTACGAGGAGCTGTTCTGCGGCGCGACCTACATGGAGAACTACCGCATCCTGATCCAGAAAATCCGCGAATTCAACGAGAATATCCCGCCGCTGATCAACGCCTACATGAATCTCTCGCCCACGATGCGGGTCTTCGACACGGTGTCGAACCCCGATTTCGGCGATGTGGAGGAGACGGGCATCCTGGTCACGATCCGGGACATCTATCCCGAAAAACGCCTGCGCTACACCCGCTGGCTGGGGTGGAGGGCCAACCTCAAACACCGCCGCGAGGAGTTCAGCGAACACCTGCGCGAACACCTCGAACGGATGAAGAAAAAGCGGAACGCCTAAGCGCTCCGCTTTTTTTCGGCACAGGCTCTCCTGATAGTCATTTCTTCCACAAAAATGGTCCGATCGGCCCGAATTTTGCACCCGCAATGCAATAATCGCCGGATGGACACATTTAGCGGAAAACACTGAAAACCCAAAAACATCTCTTGGTATGAAACGACTATTTCGCCTTTTCGCGGCGTTCGCCCTCCTGACGGGAGCGTGGGCCTGTTCCGACGACCAGACTTCGGAGGTCCGCATCAACGACGGCGCCGAATTCCTTTCGCTCGACTACCTCGCCCGCAGCGGCAAGATCACGGTGAACGCACCGGCTCCCTGGAGCGTCATCATATCGTCAGGGAATTTCGGGGGGGGGAATGACCCTGACTGGGTGACCCTCTCGGCAGACGAGGGGCCCGAAGGATATTCCGAAATCGACGTGACCTTCGCCGCGAATCCGGGCCCTGCTCGCAGCGCGCTGCTGCTCTTCGACTGCAACGGGGAGACCACCGCCTTCACCCTCTCGCAAAGCGCCCGGGACACGGGATTCGACGCCCCGGACTACTATTTCTACGCCGCATACGGCACGATGCCGGCCCTCTATGCGGGTCTGCACCTGCTCTCGCACGACAAACCGAGCTATTTCTTCTACGAGCGTCCCCAGACCTACGATCCGAAGCTGTTCCCGGACTACGCCACGGTTTTCACCGCCGCAAATCCCGATGCCGGAGCCACCACCGAGGAGATTTACGCAATAAACGAGCAGATGAAACGCCGCATTCTGGAGATCAACGCCGAGGGCCCCACGGCCGTATTCGGGCTCTACGTCACCGACCTGGCCTGCCGCGCGGGCTACGACTGGTTCGTCGGGCAGGGCATCGACTCGGCGCGCGTGAAGGTGACGATGCTCTCCGACGGCACGGGCACCTACAACAACTTCCACACCTTCTTCGGCGATCCGGCCACGGCCGAGCAGAACTGGAACGACTACGCCGCCCGGGTCGAGGCCCTCGACTGGAACCACGGCGGCCGTTATCCCGAAACCCGCGCCCCGCAGGACCTCGTCTCCGACGAATGGATCGCCTATCTCTCGACGCGCCCCAATTACCGGCTGATGCTCCAAAACGCCTCCCTGATGGAGTCGTCGGGGCCCTTTATGACGCAGAAACTCGCCGAGATGAAGATGGAGAGCGTCCAGCCCTACGAACTGCTGACGGCCCTCCCGGAAGAGGCCAAGAAGGAGTTCTACCGCATGGCCAATTTCGACTACGACCGGTTCAAGGCCCTGTTCGACGCCTCGCCGAAAGGAAACCTCATCATCCTCGGCACGAGCCACACCACCGACGAGAGCCGCCGACAGCAGGCCGCCTACGTACAGCGCATCATGGAGCAGTACGGTGCCGAATACGACGTATTCTTCAAACCCCATCCGGCCGACGGTTCGTCGTCCGACTACGAAGAGCGGTTCCCGGGGCTGACGCTCCTGCCGGGACAGATGCCGTTCGAGATCTTCGTCTGGTCGCTGCTCGACGAGGTGAACCTCATCGGCGGCTATCCCTCGACGACGTTCCTCTCCGTGCCGCTCGACAAGGCGGGATTCCTCTTCGCGGCCGACGCCGCGAGCCTCCCCCGGCCGCTGAACCTCCTCTTCCAAGACGCCCCGAACGTGGAGTGGATGCAGCCGTGACGCACGGTCGCGGACAAACGAACGGCGCTTTCCGACAGTCGGAGGGCGCCGTTCGTCGGATATGGGGAGTGCGGCACAACAGAACGGACACGACAAGCACCCCGCCGCCCATAAAAATACCCCGCCCGAAGGCAGGGTACCAGGCAAACAATCGTTTAACTAAATGATTCCGGACGAACGGTTATCGAACGAACACGCCGCAGGTCGGAGCTTCGGTTTTCTCCGTCTTCTCGGGCTCGCTCTTTTCCGTCGGCTCCGACTTCTCGTCGGGCTTCTGCCCGGGTGCGGGGTTCTCCTGCTTCGGAGCTTCGGGCTGTTCGGGCTGCTGGGCGAACGCCATGCCGCCGGCCATCAGCATCATCGCGGCCATCATTACAACTGTCTTTTTCATAGCTTTAAGAATTAGTGGTTAAACTTCATTTTCTCAGTTCTGCGGTTCGTTTCCTCACCGTTTCTGCTTTCCGGAAGTTCAAGCCGTATGCCATACGGACAGATGAGATGCAACGCATTGTCTTTCAACGGACGATGCGGCGCGCCGAAAATTCGGCGGATGTGGAAAAAGTGTGGAGCCGGGGCCGGGAGTGTGGAATTATTCCACATCCGGAGTGTGGAACGGCGCTATTCGATGCCGTAGAGATGCAGTTTGTTGTAGAGCGTCTTGCGGTCGATGCCGAGCAGTTTGGCCGCCTGCGACTTGTTGCCGCCCGCCGCCGCGAGCGCCCGGCGGATCTGCTCCTCCTCCGAGGCCCGGTCGCGCAGGGGATGGGGCGCCGCCGCGGATTCCGCCGCCGACACGCCCGTGATCTCGCCGGGAAGGTCCCGGCAGGTGATGTACTCGCCCGCGGCGAGCAGCGTCGCCGAAAGCACCGTGTTCCGCAGCTGGCGCAGATTGCCCGGCCAATCATAGGCGGCGAGGGCCGCCGCGGCCGCCGGGTCGAATCCCACGATCCGTTTGTCCAGTTCGCGGTTGGCCTGGTCGAGGAAGAAATCGGCGTAGAGCGGTATGTCCTCGCGCATCTGCCGCAGGCAGGGCATGCGCAGCGTGAAGGAGTTGATGCGGTGGTAGAGGTCGGCGCGGAACGTCCCGCGCGCAATGGCCGCTTCGAGATCCTCGTTGGTCGCGGCCACGAGACGAATATCGACGGGAATCTCCCGGTTGCTGCCCACGGGGCGGATGCGCCGTTCCTGCAAGGCGCGCAGCAACTGTACCTGCGTTTCATAGGTGAGGTTGCCCACCTCGTCGAGAAAGAGCGTGCCGCCGTCGGCCGCCTCGAAAGCGCCGGTCTTGTCAGCGAGGGCCCCGGTGAACGACCCCTTGACGTGCCCGAAGAACTCCGATGCCGCCAGCTCGCGGGGAACGGCCCCGCAATCGACCGCCACGAAGGGCTTTCCGGCCCGTTTGCTCTCCCGGTGGATCAGCTGCGCCACGTGCTCCTTGCCCGTGCCGCTCTCGCCGTTCACCAGCACCGACATATTGGTCGGGGCCACCAGCCGGATGTGTTCGTACAGCTGCCGCGCGGCGTCGCTGCGCCCCTCGATGTAGTTGAGCGCCGCGGCCGAAACCCCTTTCGCCGCACGCGGAGCCGGTTTGGCCGCCGGGGTTTTCGGCGCAGGCGTGTCCAGCGCCTCGCGGATCTTTTTCAGCAGTTCGTCGGGATTCACCGGCTTGGCCACGTAGTCGCGGGCGCCGAGTTTCATGCACCGCACGGCGTTCTGTATCTCGGCGTAACTCGTCATCACGATCACCGGCGCCGTCACGCCCGCCCCGGCCATCCATTGCAGTAGGGCGATTCCGTCCTCGTCGGGCAGACGCATGTCGCTCAGCACCAGCGAGAATCCACCGGCGCCGAGGGCCGTGCGGGCCGCCGCCGCCGATGAGGCGGTCTCGACCCCGAAACCGCGTTTCGAAAGCCATGTGCGCAGCATCAGGGCAAAGGTGATGTCGTCGTCTACGATCAGAATACGCTCTTCCATAACGCTACAAAGTTACCGTTTTTTCGGCTTCCGCGACAATCGCGCGGATTTTTTCGACCGCCGCGCGCAATTCACCGCACAGCGCGTCGGTCAGGGGCCCCTCGCGGTTCTCGGCCCGGCGCAGGATGTCGGCGACTTCCGCCGCACCGAGCATCGTGAAGATCGGCAGCATCTTGTGCGATAGGGCCCTTACCGCTGTCGCATCGCCGCTTCCGACCGCCTTTTCGAACTCCCGGGCATTGGCCGCAGTCTGTTCGGCGAAGGAGGCCAGAATACTCCGCGCCGCACCGGTATCGTCGCCCGCATAGGCCGTCAGGGGGCCGAAATCCACCCCCTCCGCCGCCGGGACCCCAGGTTCTTCCGCCGCCGGAACCGCCCCGCCGCAGGCCGCACGGACCACGGCGAGCAGTTCGCCGTATGCGAACGGTTTGCGGAGACATCCGGCGAATCCGCGGGCCGTGAAATCCGCGGCGTCCAGTTCCCCGCGGGCCGACACGGCGACCACGCGCAGCGCGGGATCGACCCCGTGCACGGCTTTCAGCACGCTGAATCCGTCGGCCGAGGGCATCTGTATGTCGGTCAGCACCAGATCGAAGCGGCCGTCGGCGACCAGTTTGGCGGCGTATTCGGGATACTGACAGCACTCGGCGGCGATCCCCGCCCGGCGGCACATCGCGGCGGTCATCTCCAGCTGCAACGGATCGTCGTCGATCAGCAGCACCCGCAGTCCCGGCTGCGGAGGCTCCGGCTCCCGGACCTCCTGCACCGCCGCGGGCCCGGCCTCCCCGACGGGCACCGACACGATGAATTTGCTCCCCTCGCCGAGACGGCTTTCGAGCGAAATGGTTCCTTCGAGCAGCTTCACGAGGCGATCGACGATCGACAGCCCCAGTCCGAACCCATCGACGCCCTGCGCCGAACTCAGGCGCACGAACTCCCCGAAAATCCGCTCCTTCTCCTCGCGGCCGATGCCGCGGCCCGTATCGCGGACCGAGAAGACCAACCGCCCCTGCCGAACGTCGGCGCGAAGCGTCACGGAGCCCTTGTTGGTGAATTTCAAGGCGTTGGAAACCAGGTTGTCGGCAATCTGCCGGATGTGGAAAGCGTCTCCCGTCACCGTCCGCGCGGCGTCCGGACCGGTTTCCAGGCGCAGTTCCAGCCCTTTGGCCGCAGCCGCGGCGGCAAATCCCGCCCGGATCGTTTCGAACAGCTGCGCGGGACTGAAAGCCACCCGGGCCACCTCGATCTTGTTGATGTCCAGCCGGTAGAAATCCAGCAGGCTGTTGACCAACGCCAGCAGGTGTTCGGAGGAGTCCTTCATATTGTGCAGGTAAAGTTCCTGCCGCTTGTCGTCGGTCAGCCGCGACAGCAGGTCGATATAGCCCATCACCGACCCTAACGGGGCCTTGATGTCGTGCGTAATGGCCAGCATCAGCTTCTCGCGGGCGGCCAGCAGGGCTTCCTTGTCGCGGTTGGCCTGCTCCAGCTCCCGGCGGTAGCGGTTGCTGCGGCTGATGTCGCGCCACAATATCCCGACGAACAACAGCACGAGCACCACGGCCCCGACGGTCACGCCTCCCAGCACGCGCGACGACCTGCGGCGGAAAGCCTCCGTGCGCTCTATGCGCCGCATCAGGAACTCCGTATCCTCGGCCTCGAAGTCCATGATCAGGCGGTATATCTTCGTGTTGACCAGTTCGTTGCTGTAACTCAGCCGCAGTCCCTCCTGCCACGCCCGGTCGTAGATGCCCAGGCGGTTGCTCGTGACGCTATCCTGCAAGGCCCTCAGCACCAGCGTAATGGTATCTTTCACCGACCCGGCGGGCACCGCAGGGGCCACCAGCTCGCGGCGGGAGATCACCACGCTCGAATCCTCCTTCGGAGGACTGAACAGATCGCCCAGCCGTTGCAGAAAACGCCGCCGGGAGCGCGGCATGGCCGTCGTGTCCTGCCTCACGATGCGGCGGAACGGCGTCGTGTCGGCCACGATCCCCTGCTGGGGACCGATCAGGTCGCGGATGTTCTTGTCGAGCAGTTTGGCCGTGGAACCGGCGCGGATCGTGCGCCGCAGGCTCATCGTGCGCCGCTCCTTGTCGGCGAGCAGCCGCGTGATACTGTCCAGACGCATCGTCTGCAACGAATCCCGGTCGCCCGTCAGCGAGCGCAGCGAGTCGATGCAGGCCCTCACGGTGCGCAGTTCACGTTTGTAACGCGCCTCGTAGGACTGGTAGCCGGCGATCATCAACTGCCCGTAACTTTCGGCCTGATAGAGGTGGTAAAGGGTCCGGCTGACGGCGCTGTGCTTGGTCTGCAACTGCACGTAGCTGCTGTCGGGAGCCGAAAAACGGACCACCACCCGGTAGACATAGCCCACCGCGAGCACACAGACCGCGATCAGCAGGACGTAGCCCGCGACCATCTTCGTTTTGACGAATTTCGACTCCTTCACAGCGTCAAAGATAATGAAAGGAGCGCGCAACGCCAAACCCGCCCAGCCCCCGCCGAACCGCATCCCGGGGATTGCGCAGGGCACCCGGGCACGATGATTTATCGAAAAACGATAAATATTTTTTGATATTCAAAATTTGTTTCTATATTTGTCGCCGGAACGATCCGAAAAACAAACATTCCGCGACTATGGATTTACTCACAGCAGAACACGTCACCAAACGCTATGCCTCGCACACGGCGCTCGACGACGTATCGCTCGCCATCCCCCAAGGCTCGGTCTACGGGCTTCTGGGCCCCAACGGAGCGGGCAAAACGACCCTGATCCGCATCATCAACCGCATCACGGCGCCCGATTCGGGCCGCGTGCTGTTCGGCGACCGCGAGATCGCCCCGGAAGATGTCTACCGCATCGGCTATCTCCCCGAGGAGCGCGGGCTTTACAAGAAAATGAAGGTCGGCGAACAGGCCGTCTTCTTCGCACGCCTCAAAGGTCTTTCGCGCCGCGAAGCCGTCGTGCGGCTGAAGGAGTGGTTCGTCAAATTCGGCATTCAGGAGTGGTGGGACAAGAAAGTCGAGGAGCTCTCGAAGGGCATGGCCCAGAAGGTGCAGTTCATCGTCACGGTGCTCCACGAACCCAAGCTGCTGATCTTCGACGAGCCCTTTTCGGGCTTCGACCCCATCAACGCCAACCTGCTGAAAGAGGAGATTCTGGGGCTGCGCGACAAGGGCGCCACGGTGATCTTCTCGACACACAACATGTCCTCCGTGGAGGAGATCTGCGACCACATCACGCTCATCAACAAATCGCGCAACATCCTCTCGGGCAAGGTCGATGACATCCGCCGCCGCCACGGGTCGAACATCTTCGAGGTGGCCTACCGGGGCGACGAAGCCGTCCTGCGGCAGGCCGTCGCCGGGCGCTGCGAGATTCTCGACGGAACGCAGGAGGAGTCGGTCTACCGCATGCTCAAACTCCACGTCAACGACGACTCCGAGGTGCGCGGGGTGATCTCCGCCGTCAACGAAGCCGTCGAACTGCGTTCGTTCCGCGAGATCATCCCCTCGATGAATGACATTTTCATAAGAGCCGTCAACGGCAAACTCTAAAACGGAAAAGCCATGTCCAACATATCCATCATCATCCAGCGCGAGTTCAACGAACGCGTACGCAAAAAATCCTTTATCATCACCACGCTGCTGATGCCCGTGCTGATGATCGCCCTGATGGCCGCCCCGGCACTCATCATGCAGTTTTCGCGGGGCGACGAGAAGGTCATCGCCGTCATCGACGAAAGCGGCCTGATAGCCCCGAAGCTCGAAAGCGACGAGGAGATCCGCTTCGAGACCACGGAACTCCCGACCGAAGAGGCCCGCAGGGAGCTGACCGAAAAATTCGGCGTGCTCTGGATCGGCGGCGACATCCTGGAAAACCCCAACAACGTCCGGCTCTATGCCAATTCGTCGTCGTCGCTCTCCCTCGAGAGCAACATCACGGGGCAGATCGAACGGATTCTCGAGGACGAAAAACTCAAAGCCTACAACATCGAAAACCTCTCGCAGATTCTCGAACAGGTCAAAACCAAGGTCAATATGCAGACCTTCCGCAACGACAAGTCGCAGGAGGAGGACACCCAGGCGCAGTCGTCGGCCGTGGCCACGGGCCTGGGGTATGTCCTGGGATTCATCCTCTACATGTTCCTGCTGATCTACGGCGCGATGGTCATGCAGTCGGTGATCGAGGAGAAGAACAACCGCGTGCTGGAGGTGATGGTTTCGTCGGTCCGCCCCTTCGACCTGATGATGGGCAAAATCCTCGGCGTGGCCTCGGTGGCCGTCGTGCAGGTGCTGATCTGGGGCGTGCTGATCGTCGGCGTCGGAGCCCTCGTAATGCCCCACCTGATGCCCGAAGAGGTCATGGCGGGCGCCCAGGCCATGCAGCAGGGCATGCCCGACGCAGCCGCGATGACCGACATGAATCCCGAGATGCTCCAGGCCGTGGCCGCCATGACCGACCTGGGCTATATCGTCAAGATCTTCGTCAGCCTGCTGCTGTTCGTCTTCGGCGGCTATCTGCTCTACTCGGCGATGTTCGCCGCCGTGGGTTCGGCCGTGGACAACGTGCAGGACGCCTCGCAGTTGCAGATGCCCATCACGCTGCCGATCATCCTGGCCCTGCTGATGATGTTCGTCGTGATCCGCGACCCCAACTCGCAGATGGCCTTCTGGTTCTCGATCATCCCTTTCACCTCGCCGATCGTCATGATGGCCCGCATCCCCTACGACATCCCGCTGTGGGAGATCGTCCTCTCGCTCGTGCTGCTCTACGGATCGTTCGTGGGCATGGTGTGGGTGGCGTCGAAGATCTACCGCGTGGGCATCTTCATGTACGGCAAAAAACCGTCGCTCAAAGAGCTGTTCAAATGGATTCGGTATAAGTATTGAGTTTTTTCCGTTAGCGAAATAACAGATTTACTGAAAATTTTCATAAATTTGTCCCGGATTAGGACTTACCGAAAATCATTTCAACAAAATACTTAAAAATCAAACAGCTATGATCTCGATCGACAACTACGATTTCAAAGGCAAACGCGCGATCATCCGCGTGGATTTCAACGTGCCCCTCAACGAGAAGGGCGAAGTGACCGACGACACGCGCATCCGCGCCGCCATGCCCACCGTCAAGAAGGTGCTCGCCGGCGGCGGCTCGGTGATCCTGATGTCGCACATGGGACGTCCCAAGAAGAATCCCGATCCCAAATATTCGCTCGAACAGATCGTTCCCGCCGTCGAGAAGAACCTCGGCGTGAAGGTCGAGTTCGCCGGCGACTGCATCGGCGAGAAGGCCGCCGAAATGGCCAAGGCCCTCAAGCCCGGACAGGTCATGCTGCTGGAAAACCTGCGTTTCTACGCCGAGGAGGAGGGCAAGCCCCGCGGCCTGGCCGAGGACGCCACCAAGGAGGAGAAGGACGCCGCCAAGAAGGCCCTGAAAGAGGGTCCGCAGAAAGAGTTCGTCCAGAAGCTCGCTTCGTACGCCGACTGCTACATCAACGACGCATTCGGCACGGCCCACCGCAAGCACGCCTCGACCTACCTGATCGCCAAGAAGTTCCCCAACGACAAGATGTTCGGCTACCTGATGGAGAAGGAGGTGAAGGCCATCTCCTCGCTGATGGAGGCCCCGGCGCATCCGTTCTGCGCCATCATCGGCGGTTCGAAGGTGTCGTCGAAAATCGGCGTCATCAAGGCCCTGATCGAGAAGGTCGATTCGATCGTCATCGGCGGCGGCATGACCTACACCTTCGCAGCCGCACAGGGCGGCAAGGTCGGCGACTCGATCTGCGAGCCCGACATGTTCCCCGTAGCGCTCGAAATCCTCGAACTGGCCAAGAAGAAGGGCGTCGAACTGGTGATGTCGCCCGACGCGCTGGTCGCCGACGCATTCTCGGAGGATGCCAACACCAAGGAGGCCCCGGCCAACGACATTCCCGACGGCTGGGAGGGTCTGGACATCGGTTCGAAGGGCAAGAAGCTCTTCCGCGACCACATCCTGAGCTGCAAGACCATCCTTTGGAACGGTCCCGTGGGCGTGTTCGAAATCGACAAGTTCGCAACCGGCTCGAAAGAGGTGGCGCTGGCCATCGCCGAGGCCACCAAGAAGGGTGCCTACTCGCTCATCGGCGGCGGCGACTCGGTGGCCTGCATCAACAAGTTCGGTCTGGCCGACCAGGTATCGTACATCTCGACGGGCGGCGGCGCGCTGCTCGAATACATCGAGTTCGGCGACCTCCCCGGCGTTGCGGCTATCCGCGAATAGGCCGGACATCCCGCGAAACAACGATCCGAACGGGGGCTTCCGGTTTGTCCGGAGGTCCCCGTTCCTTAAAAACCCGAACAATATGAAAAAAATCATTCGTTTTCACGCACCTTTTCTCGCCTCGGCATTGCCTGCGCAAGCGCGGCACTGCTCTCGGCTTATCAAAAACGTTCTTTTCGCAGCAACGATAGCCTGTATGACAGCCTGCCAGAATACCCCGAAGACCCCGGCGATCGACATGGCCAACTTCGACCTTTCGATAGCCCCCAACGCCGATTTCTACGAGTATGCCACGGGCGGCTGGCAGAAAAACAACCCCTTGAAACCCGAATACGCGCGCTACGGATCGTTCGACATCCTGCGCGACAACAACGAGACGCGCATCAACGAGCTCTTCGCCGAGATGGCCAAGACGACGGCCGCCCCGGGCACCGTCGAGCAGAAGATCTCCGACCTCTACAAGATGGGCCTCGACTCGGTGCGTCTGAACGCCGAAGGCGCCGCGCCGATCAAGGCCGCCGTGGAAGAGATTCTTGCCATCGGCGACCGCTCGCAGCTGACCGCCGCCATCGCCAGGCTCCACACCTCGATCGCCAATCCGTTCTTCGGCATAGGCGTGCAGTCCGACCTGATGAACAGCGACATCAACGCCCTCTACGCTTCGCAGCCCGAGCTGATGATGGGTGACCGCGACTACTACCTCGACGCCGAAAACGAGTCGATCCGCACCGCCTACAAGGAGTATCTGGGCAAGATCTTCCGGCTGGCAGGCGTTCCGGAGGCCGACATCGAGAAGGCCGTCGCCGGCATGATGTCGGTCGAGACGAAGCTCGCCGAGAAGAACTGGTCGAGCGTCGAACTGCGCAACATCCCCGCCATGTACAACCCCACGTCCAAGGCCGATTTCGAAAAGACTTACGACGCCATCGACTGGGCCAAGTACTACAAGACGATGGGCATCGGCGATTTCGAACGGATCATCGTGACGACCCCTTCGGCGCTGGCCAACGCCAACGAACTGATGAAGAACGCCCCGCTGGACGACATCCGCTACTACCTGGCCGCCCAGTACATCGACGCGGCAGCCGGCTACCTGAGCGACGACTTCATCGACGCCTCGTTCGACTTCTACGGACGCGCCATGTCGGGCAAGCAGGAGCAGAAACCCCGCTGGAAGCGTGCGATGTCGGTGCCCAACAGCACCCTCGGCGAAGCCGTCGGCGAGATGTACGTGGCCAAGTACTTCCCCGAAAAGGACAAGGCCCGCATGCTGGAGATGGTCAGGAATCTGCAAACGGCGCTTTCGCAGCACATCGCCGGGCTCGACTGGATGTCCGACGCCACGAAGGCCAAGGCGCAGGAGAAACTCGCGGCCTTCACCGTGAAGATCGGCTATCCCGACAAGTGGAAGGATTACACGACGCTTGCGATCGACCCCTCGAAGAGCTACTGGGAGAACATCGTCGAGGCCAACAAGTGGTACACGGCCGACAACATCGCCGAGCTGGGCAAACCCGTGGACAAGGACGAATGGCACATGACCCCGCAGACAGTCAACGCCTATTACAATCCCACGACCAATGAAATCTGCTTCCCGGCCGCCATTCTGCAACCGCCGTTCTACAATCCCGATGCCGACGATGCCGTGAACTACGGAGCCATCGGCGTGGTGATCGGCCACGAGATGACCCACGGATTCGACGATCAGGGCCGCAACTTCGACAAGGACGGCAACATGAACAACTGGTGGACCGACGCCGATGCCGCCGCATTCAAGGCCAAGACGGAGATTCTGGTCAAGCAATTCGACGCGATCGAAGTGCTTCCGGCCAAGGGTGACCAACCCGCGGTTTTCGCCAACGGCGCCCTCTGTCTGGGCGAGAATATCGCCGATCAGGGCGGTCTGCGCGTAGCCCGCACGGCCTACCGCAACTCGCTCGAAGGCAAGGAGGAACCCGCCCCGATCGACGGATTCACCCCCGAACAACGGTTCTATCTGGGGTATGCCACGCTGTGGGCCCAGAACATCCGTGACGAAGAGATCGCCCGTCTGACGAAGCTCGACGTACACTCGCTGGGCAAATGGCGCGTGAACGCCTCGCTGCGCAACCTGCAAGACTTCTACGACGCATTCTCGATCACCGACGGTGCGATGTTCATGCCCGAGGAAGAACGAGTAATCATCTGGTAACCGGCTTAAGAAGCCGGATTTAGGGGGCAACGGAGAGCCGGTAAGGCTCTGACCCTATACTGCGCCCCGCCCGCCTAAGAACCCGCCTAAGAGCCCGCCTAAGAGGCGGGATTTAGAGGGCGATGCCGGGTCATCGGGCTTCCGAGCCGGTTCCACGCTCCGCCTAAAAGACGGGTTTAGGGGGCAACGGAGGTCGGTAAGGCTCTGACCCTATACTGCGCCACCGCCCGCCCAAGAGGCGAGATTCAGAGGGCGATGCCGGGTCATCGGGCTTCCGAGCCGGTTCTGCGCCCGGCTAAACAAAAAGAGGATGTCTAACTTGGAGTTAGACATCCTCTTTTTCATTTCAACACCGGAACCGAGAGGCTGGACACAACGGCCGCGCCCCTCGAAGCCGATTACCACATAACGCTGATATCGTAAGCCGAGACGCCGTTGGACAACGACTTCGCTTCGACGCCGTTGAGGCCCCAGAAACGCTCCTCCGTCAACATAAAGATCGTATACTGCGATCCGGCGGCCACATTGATGACTTTGAAGTCATAGCTTCCGGCAGCCGACTTTGCGGCCGACTCCAGCTGTGCGAAAAGATCGTTCTTGACAGTTCCGATCATCAGCAGCGACATGGTCCGGTCGTAGCACGAACGCAGTATGCCGTTCCTGCCGCCGAAGGCCGCGATCTGATCCGCCGTTTCGAAACGCGCCGTCAGGAAGCTGACATCGAACGACACGTCCTTCGTAGCGGTCACCACACCGTCCTCGTCCTTGTCGGAACGAACGCCGGCCAGCAGGGTCTTCACCTCGGTCACATAACAGCCGCTGCCCGAAGGAACCCCGGTCGCACCGGTGATATAGGTGTTCAGCGTCCCCCAGGGACCCAGATAGAGCATACTGCCCTCCGCCTTCTTATTGGCCATTTTGTTAAAGGCGAAAGTCATCCAGCGCTCCGTATCCCATGCGGCTTTCATAACGGCAGCCTGATTGCCGTCGTCCACGCGGTCGATAATCGTCATCCACGTATTTTTGTCGTCGAGCGCATTCAGGTAATCGACATAGCCCGTTCCGAGCGAAGCGTCGCTCAGCGAGGAGACGAATTGCACGTCGGTCGTAAACTTATCCGACGGAGCCGGAATCGGAGCGTCCGAAGGATATTCGTCCAGCCCGTTGTCGCAGCCCGTAAGGAGCGGAGCCGCCATCGCAAAGGACAGGAAAATCGAAATGTATGTTTTCATGTTTTTCATCGCTTTGATTTACTTCGAGTCAACAGATCTAATTTTTCAGCACCGCCGTGCCGGTAATGGGGCTGTGGTCGGAAAGCGCGTCCGCCTCGGCGGTACGGATTACCTGATAGTCCGAGCAGGTCCATTTCTGCTTCGGGAAGCCGATCAGATAGTCGAGTTTGCTGCTTCGTTCGTAAGTCCCGTCGTTGTTGCAGAGCCGGTCTCCCGATTTCACATATTCCGCAATTGCAGTGGAGGAAGGACCGCAGTTCATATCGCCCGCCAGCAGTACGGGAATACCTTCGTCCACGGCCGGCTGTATGGCATACTCGAGCACCTCCTTGGCCTGTTCGAGGCAGGTCACGTTGCCGCCGAAAGCATCGAGGTGGGTGCAGACGATGCGCACCTTCACGCCCTCGGGATGCGAATCGGTCGGAACCAGCACATCGGCCCAGCCCGCCGAACGCTGGTCGGCGCCCTCATACATGCCGAGCAGCACGCGGCCCGTATTCACGATCGGATATTTCGACAGAATCACATTGCCGTAGTAGCCGTCGTTGCCTCTCTTATTGTAGGAGTGGATGAAGAACGAGTACATCCCGAGCTCTTTGGCGAACTCGTTCGCCTTCTCCTTGAGGAACATCGCACCGGAGAGGGTCTCGAACTCGTTGAAGAAGATGATTTCCGCCTGCTGTTCCTGAATCAGGGTGACGAAACGGCTGATGTCCTTGCTCACGTTGCTGTTGTTGTAGAACTCCAGGGCCTTGACATTCCACTCCAGGCATTTGAGCTGAACATCCTGCGCCCGTACATTCGTCAGCGGGAGAGCCAAGCCCGACAGCAGGAGCGCTCCCAATATATATCTATAAATTTTCATATGCTTATATCGAATTTGCGTCGGTTAATACCCTTTGTTCTGTGTCAGGTTCTCCGTACCGGTGAATGCCCGCTCCGGAATGGGGAACACCTTGTTGTAGGTGGGATTGTACGTCCGGGCCGGATAGACCTCGACCTCTTCGGTGACGATCTGACCGTCCTGCCCCTTCGAAATGACACTGTGCAGCGGCGTCGTAAGCAGCGTCGGAGCCAGTCCCCAGCGGATCACGTCCACGAAACGGCTGGGCTGGAATTCGAAGGCGAGTTCACAGCGGCGCTCGTTCTGCAACTGGGCCTTGGTGGCCTGGCTGTTGCGGGGCAGACCGGCACGCTCGCGGATGTCGTTGAGCAGCTCCTTGGCCTCGCCGTCGCCTTCGCCCTTGGTCCAGATCAGCGCCTCGGCCTTCATCAGCATCACGTCGGCATAACGCATCAGGCAGCAGTTGAGCGAATTCCAGAGTTTGTCGCGCAAGTTGGAAACCTCGCTGTAACTGCCCGTCTCCCACGGAGACATGAACTTGCGCAGGACCATTCCCGCAGAGACGTGGGCCGTGGTTCTGCTGGTTATCGAATAGACGGAACCGTCGGGCGAATAACCGCCGAAAAGAATATCCTGTCCCATGAACTGAATGTGCTGGCCCGGCGAGAGGATCGTCGCATCGCGGCGCGTATCGCCCTCCTCGAAGGCTTTGTAGAGCTCCAGACTCGGCGTATAATAGCCCCACGTATTGTAAAGGCCCCAGCCGGCATTGACGAACGATACGCCGTGATAACGGGCGCCGTTGGTATTGCTGCCCTCCAGAGAGAAGATGTACTCCGAAGAGTGGTTCTGCTCCTTGCGCCAGAGGTTGGCGAACGACTTGGACTTGTCCGACGAATCGACGTAGAGCGACCGCTTGTCGGCCCCGGTCATGTTCATCACTTTGTCGCACATCTCGATCACGACATCGTAGTACTTCGCATCATACATCGAGGCGTAAAGCGCCGCACGGGCGGCATAGGCCCAGGCCGCAGCCTTGTGCGGAAGACCGATCTGATCTGCCGGAAGTTGCGAATAGTAAGGCAGGATCTCGCCGGCCGCGCGGAAATCCTCGATGATCTGGTCGTAGTTCTGAAGCACGTGCGACGGACGCGGAGAGTCGATCTCGGCGGTCGGCGTCTTGTCCGTGATGATCGGAATGCCGCCGTTGGTGTCGTCGCCGTAGTAGGGCACCATCCACAGCATCGAGAATCCGCGGAAGAAGAGCGCCGTTCCCAACGCCTGATTCTTGAACGACCCGTCGAGGTTCATGTCGGGGACGAGTTTGATGATGTTGTTGGCCTTGGCCACGTTCTGGTACATCACCTCCCAGACGCGCGACACGTCGTTGCTGTTCGACGGGGACATGCGGAATTCGCGGATTTCGTCCACCGACGCACGGTCGCGGCCGATCAGAATGTTGTCGCTGGCACACTCCAGCCACATGTGGCCGCGGCCGCAGATCTCCTCGCTCCAATAGGGCGAGACGAAATGGTAGAGCCCGTATATGGCCTGCATAACGTCCTCCTGCGTCTTCCAGGTCTCGTCTTTACCGTAGGATTCCCGCTCGAGGAAATCGGCACACCCCGACATGGCGAGAACGCCGACGACCAGGCAAATGCTGAATATGATTTTTTTCATGGTCCTTAAAGTTTAGAAGTTGAGGTTTACACCGAAGTTGAAGAAACGCGACGACGGATAGATGCCGGCATCGAGACCGTAGTTGCCCACCTCGGGGTCGATGCCCGAATAACCGGTGATCGTCGCAACGTTGTCGATGCTGACATAGACGCGCAGCGAACCGTTCGTCAGACCGATATGGCGGGCGATGTGCTTGGGCAGCGTATAGCCCAGGGTGATATTCTTCAAACGCAGGTAGTCGCCCTTTTCGAGGAAGGCATCCGAGAATTTGGTGTAGTTGCCGTTATTGTCTTCGGCAAGGCCCAGACGCGGATATTTGCTGCCCGAAGGATTGAAGTCCCACGTATCGAAAACGTCCTCGATCAGATTGCCGTAGTCGCTTCCGTGGCCGTTCATGCCCATCTGCTTGGTGCCGTTGTAGATGTAGTTGCCGGCAACGCCCTGGAACATGAAGCTGAAGTCGAAGCCTTTCCAATCCAGCGAAGCCCCGAACGAGAAGGTCTGCTTAGGCGTATAGCAGCCCGTCAGCACCTTGTCGGCGTCCGTGATGACACCGTCGCCGTTCGTGTCGATGAACTTCAGGTCGCCCACCTTGGCGTTGGGCTGCACCTGCATGACCTCGCCCGTCTCGGCGTTCTTGCTGACGTAGCGGTCGATCTCCTCCTGCGAACGGAAGATGCCGTCGGTGCGATAGATGTAGTAGGAGTACCACGGATGTCCGACGCCCGAATAGAGAATCGACTGGCTGTTGATGTTGGGATTTTCGTGTCGCACGAGCGGCTGCGAACCGTACTCTTCCACGTTGCTCTTGTTGGTCGAGAAGTTGCCCCAGACGCTATAATTGAGCTTGCCCTGTGCCGCCGTATTGCGATAGGCCACCGAGAACTCCCAGCCTTTGTTGGTCACACGGCCCATATTGCCCATCGGCGAGGTGGTGACGCCCATCTGCGGGGGCGTAGGCACGTAGTCCACCAGGTCGCGCGTCTCCTTGTCGTAATAATCGACGGAGATGTCCAGCGTGTTTTTCAGAAGCGTCAGGTCGATACCGGCGCTGGTCTGCACGGTCGTCTCCCACGTGGCGCCGGGGTTGGCGATGGTGTCGTAATAGCTTCCGTAGACGGTGTTGCCGCCGATGAGCGAACCGTCGGGATAGATGGAGAGCGGCACATCGACCGAAGAGGTGTTCGGGTAGAGGTCCACGTTACCCACCATACCCCAGCCGGCGCGGATCTTGATCAGATCGAAGACACCGGCGAGCGACGAATTGGCGAAGAACTTCTCCGAGGAGAGTTTCCAGGCACCGGAAACGGCCGGGAACCAGTCGTAGTTCTTCGAGGAGGGCAGCTTCGACGAGGCGTCGCGGCGAATGCTGGCCGTCAGGAAATAACGGTCGTCGAACGAATAGCCCAGACGGGCGAGGAACGACACCATGGCATACTCGTAGTAGTTCTCCGTCGGGTCGCGGTACCACGATCCGTTCTGCCAGAGGTTCTGGTATTTGTCCCACGTGTCGCTGGGATAGTTCTGCGTCCGGAAGTCGTACAGGCGCAGTTTCTTGTAGTCGGTCGTAAAGCCCGCCATGGCCGAGATGTGGTGCTTGCCGAAGACCTCGGCATAGGTGGCCGTCGTCTCCCACAGATAGTGGAACGTGCGGGTGTGCTCCTGCTCGCGGAGCGTCGTGGTGGAGCCGCCCGGAACGTCGATGACCGGCTGGAAGGCATCCGTTTCGAGAACGTCGAGATCGGCCGTGAAATCCGATTTGAGGGTCAGTCCCCGCACGGGCTTCACCTCGAACGAGGTCGTCGAGAAGAACCGCATCTCCGGAGCGCGGCTGTGCATCGTTTCGAGCTGGGCGACGGGATTCACGACGTTGGGACCGGTGACGCCCGCCGCCATATCGGCCGACGAAGCGATGCCGCCGTATTTGGGTTTGCCCTTGTCGTCGTAGATGATATTGCCCTCGGCGTCGCGGTCATACACCGAAGCCGACGAGGGGAACCACATGGCGCCCAGAATAGGTCCGGTGTGGGAGCGGTTGACTTTGCCCTGTCCGTCCAGGTATTCGAACGAAACATGCTCCGAAACCTTCAGCCATTTGGTCGGCCGGAGGTCCGTATGGAGTTTTGCGCCCAGCGATTCGCTCCAGGTATTCATGATCGTACCCTCCTTCTTGTCGTAGGTCACCGAAAGAATCGACGAAATCTTCTCCGTCCCGCCGCTGAGCGAGATACCGTAGTGCTGCGTCATGCCCGTCCGGAAAATCTCGTCGAGCCAGTCGGTACGGGTCACGTCCGCACCGGCATACACCTCCGGATTGGCCAGATTGGGCAGCGATCCGTTCACCGAATTGCCGACAGCCTTGGCCCATACGTCGCAGTATTGCCGGGCATTGAGCATGTTCGGCAGATTCATCGCCTTCTGGACACCGATCGCGGCATTCACGTTCACGCGCATCTTGCCCGCCTCGGCCTTCCGGGTGGTGATCAGGATGACGCCGCTCGATCCGACCGACGCACCGTAAATGGCCGCCGATGCCGCATCCTTCAGGACCGTCACCGTCTCTACGTCCTCGACCGAGTAGGGAGCGTTGGGAACGCCGTCCACGACGACCAGCACGCCGTCGCCCGAGGTCGGATCGTCATCGTTGCCTTTCGAGCCGCGTCCGCGGATGGAGAACGACGCCTTGCGCATCGGGTCGCCGCCCGATTGCAGGATCGTCACGCCCGGCATGCGGCCCTGGAGCAGGGTTCCGAGGTCTGCGGCGCGGCTGCGCGCCCCCTCGTCCACCTTGACCGTCGTAACGGCCATCGAAAGGTCCTCCTTGCGCTGGGAGCCGTAACCGATGGCGACCACCTCGCCGATCATCATGGCATCCTCCTCCAGCGTAACGTCGATCTGCGTGCGGTTCGCCACCGCAACGCTCTGCGTTTTATAGCCTACGAACGAGAAATCCAGCGCGGCGTTCTTCGCCACGGAGATCTGGTAGCGGCCGTCCACATCGGTCGTAACACCGTTGGTCGTGCCGCGCTCTATGACCGAAGCGCCGATAAGCGGATTTTGACCGGTATCGGTCAGGCGGCCCGAAACCGTGACACGGTCCTGAGCCTGGGCCGGAAGAATGAGCATGCAACTCAGCAGGCTCATCAGAAGAAAACGGACGATCCTCCGTCTCTTCCCCGTAAAAGTCAAATTCATTTCCATAAAGTTAAGGTTAATAATTAAGATATCTGGTTGTAAGCAGCGACAGAGAATAATTTATTAAATTATTTAATAAATACCCGACACCGTAACGCATTTGTAATATTCTCACTTTTTCAATATTCAAAATTATCCATCTTAACAGTCGGAACGGGCGAATTTTACGTATTTAAGTCCTCACATTCCGCACAATTGAGAGGACGAAAAAACCGGGGAGGACTTTTCGTCCTCCCCGGTTTTCAGACGGGCTCCGGCGGCCTAATCCGCCAGCGGATGCGGTGCGTAAACATATCCGCAGGCGTCGTAGAGGCGCGTCAGGCGTCTCAGCCGCGGCAGAAACTCCGCATAGTCCTTCCGGTCGGGGGCCCAGCCCACCTCGGCGAGCGCACCCAGGCGCGGCAGCAGCATGTACTGCGCCTGCGCGAAATCGGGGATATACTCGGTCCACAGATTCGCCTGCACGCCGAGGACCGACGCCCGCTGCACGGAATCGAGCCCCTCACAGGGATTCAGGGCATAGACCTTATCGAGCGGCAGGCAGCCGCCCCATGCCAGCGGCTCTCCGGCGGTGTCGGCGGTCTGGTAATAGTCGAAATAACAGTGGGTCGTGGGCGCCATGACGACCTCGTTCCCCCGACGCGCCGCACGGATGCCGCCCTCGGTGCCGCGCCAGGACATGACGACCGCCGTCTGCGAAACGCCGCTGTCGAGAATCTCGTCCCAGCCGATCAGCCGCCGGCCGTGACTCCTCAAAAAACGCTCGATGCGCGTGGTGGCATAACCCTGCAACTGGCGCGGGCGGGACAGCCCCTCGGCGCGCATCCGTTCCCGGCACCGGGGACACCGCTCCCAGCGGTCGGTCGGGCATTCGTCGCCTCCTATATGTATATAAGCCGACGGAAAAAGAGCGACGACCTCCTCCAGCACCCCTTCGATGAAGCGGAAGGTCGAATCGCGTCCGATGCAGAAGACACGGTCGTCGATGTCCCACGTCTGGCGCACCTCGTACTGCTCCCCGGTGCAGCTCAGCCACGGATAGGAGGCCAGCGCGGCCACGGCGTGTCCCGGAAACTCGATCTCGGGAATGACCGTGATGAAGCGGCGGGCGGCGTATTCGACCACATCGCGGATCTCGTCCTGCGTGTAGAACCCTCCGTGAGGCGTCTCGTCATAGCGGCAGGTCTCGTCGTACTCGCCGCCCGGGTCCTTGCCGATCAGCGTGCGGGCGCGCACCGAACCGATGCGCGTAAGTTCGGGATATTTCACGATCTCGATCCGCCAGCCCTGGTCATCGGTCAGATGCCAGTGGAAAACATTCATCTTGTGCAGGGCGAGCAGGTCCAGCACGCGCTTCACCTCCTCCACCGTAAAGAAATGCCGCGCGACATCGAGCATCATCCCGCGGTAGCCCATCCCCGGGCGGTCCTCGACGACCACGGCCGGCAGTTCGACAGCCTTCACCCGTCCCGCCCCGAATGCCGCCGCGGGCAGCAGCTGGCGCAGGGTCTGCACGGCATAGAAAGCCCCCTCGGGACCTCCGGAAAGCACCTCGATCCGGTCGGGCGCGATCGTCAGGGAGTAGCCGTCCGAGGGGATCGAATCGGTCCCGATGAAATTCACCGCCCCGTCCTGTGCCGGGGCCGCAGGGCACACGGTCAGCCCCCGGCCGAAAATCGGACGCAGCACGTCGTCCAGCGCATCGGTCACGAACGACATCCGCTCGTCCGCCGACCGGACGACCACGCGCGTCGATGCCGACAGTCGGAAAACCCCTTCGGCGGGCGTCACGCTCACCGGCGCAGGCACCACGGAGACCGGGCCGTCCACCGGAACCACACGGCCGCACCCGCAGCACAGCACGCCCAAAACAAGCAATATCCGTAATTTTCCCATAGCGTTGTTCTATTCGCAGGCCGAAGCCCCCAGCAACCCGACATATTCGATCCCCGAGCAGCAGATATGCAACCTCTCGACGGTCTTTGCATAGGGGAACCGTTTCAGCTGTTCGTACATGGCGTCGCGGAAAAACCCGAACGCATGGGAGATACTCCCTCCGAAGACGATGGCCTGCGGATCGTATGCATAGAGCGCCAGCATGACCAGCTGCCCGATATGCGTTCCGAACTCCTGCCACAGCTCCAGCGCCCGGGAATCGCCGGCCAGGGCCCGTTCATAAGCCTCTTTGCCCGACGTGCCGCGGCCGACGAAAAAGCGGCTGCTGCAATAGTATTCGTAATCGCGGTCCAGATAGGGGATGCCCCCGATCTCCCCGGCGCCCGTGTTGCGGCCGCAGTAGAGTTTCCCGCCGATCACGACGCCGGCGCCCACCCCCGTGCCGAGCGCGATGCAAACCACGTCGCGGTATCCGTGCGCCTCGCCGAAGCGGCAGACGCCCAGCGCAAAGCAGTTGCAGTCGTTGTTGACCGAAACGGGCACCCCGAAGCGTTTTTCGAAACGCTCTTTGAGATGCACCTCCCGCCAGGAGGGAATGCCGACCACATCGTAGACGATTCCCCGCTCCGCATCCACCACCGAAGGGACACCGATGCCGATGCACTCGACATCGGGCGTGATGAGCCGATCGACGAGCGAAGCGATATGATCCAGAACCTCCGCCTCGGAACCATCCGCCCGGCAAGGTTCGGAAATCATCCGCACGATCCGGCCGCCGGCCACCAGACCGACGCGCACGTTCGTGCCACCCAAATCCACTCCTATTCTCATCGCTCCACTGCTATTTCCATGATTTTACCCTCCGCGAAACGGGCATGATCCACCATGCGGCCGTCGTCTTCGCGTATCCAGGTCTCGAATCCCCGCTCCCCTTCGGTCAGCAGCAGCAGCCGCACGCCCGGACGCAGGTTGTTGTAAGTCGTATTGTCGCCCGAGAAACGGCCGTAACCGAGGCAAACGCCCTTCTCGGCCACCAGGTAGTCGATGTCGTGGTCGTGCCCCACGAAGGTTCCCGCCACGCTGCCCGTCTCGATCATGGCCGCGAACATCCCCGTATTCAGCGCGCCCGGACACTCGGCCTCGGCGGCCCGTCCGATATGCGTGTTCGAGGGATTGCGCCACGCCGCGAGGTACTCCGGCAGCACGATGTGGAAGAACGCCAGCGAAGGCACCGCACGGCCGCCGTTGGCCGTCCGGCGGGCCGTACAACGGTCGCGCAGCCACGCGACCTGCTCCGGCCGGAACCAGTCGTAGCCGTCGATCCCCTCCAAGAGCGACTCGGAGTGCGAATCGAGGCAGTAGAGCAGCCACACGGGCCGCCGCGAGCCGCTGCCGAGAATCTCCAGCTCCCGGTCCGCCAGCTCCCCGGCCGCGTCGAGCGTATTCAGGCTTCCGGGACACGAGGTCACGATACGGCCGATCTGCTGCCGGCTGAGGTCCTGCTCGGAATCGTGGTTACCCAGCACCACGCAGAAAGGCACCCTGCGCGCAGTCATCGTATCGAGCAGGCGGCGCCACATGCCTTCGGCCGGGGCCCCCGTCACCACATCGCCCGTGAAGACGACCAGATCGGGACGTTCCGTCGCCAGAATGCGGTCCAGGCGGGCAAAGGTCTTTTCGGCCTCGGCAAGCCTCCGGGGTTTGGAGGGGTCGAGGTGCATATCCGTGAACTGCGCTATCTTGAAAGTCTTGTCGCTGCCGAAGCACAGCACAGGCTGCTGCGCCCGGACGGAGGCCGCACCCCAGACGAAGAGGGCGCAGGCCGAGAGAATCCACTTGTTCATCTCCTGAAAATTCATTGGTTCAACTTCACGCTGCCGCTCTTCTCCACCTGCACGGTGCTGCTGCGGCCGTCGCCCCACGTCACCACCAACTCGAACGGCACGTTGGTCGAGACAGTCACCGCGGGCGTTTCGTCGGCCGATTTGCGGGCACGGACCTTCAGGTCCACGACGCCGTCGGGACCGAACGGATAGCGTTCGATGCCGTGCGCCTCGGTCCGGGTGAGGTCCCACTCGATCCGCCGCTCCGAATAGTCGGACTTGATGCCGAGGATGTACTCGATGAAGACGGCGATGGGCGGCAGTCCGGTCCATCCGACGAAATCCTTGCGGGCCATGAATCCGGGTTCGAGCTTCTCCGGCGCGTAATACTCCCAGAAGGTCCCCGTATTCTTCCACACCTCGAAGACCGCGGCGTAGTGGTTCTCGGCGATCCGCTGCGCCTCGGCGCGGTAGCCCTTGCGCCAAAGGCCGTCGATCACCATATAGTTGGCCCCGGGCCAGACGCCGCCCTGCCAGTAGCGGCCCAGAGCGTTGTATTTGCGGTGGTCGGCCGAGAGCGACGGCACGCGGTGCGGACGGTCGAACTCCGTCGAGTCGCTCAAGTGAGCCACGAAACGGTCCAGACGCTCCTTGCCGAGAACGTCGGTCTGCAACGCCCAATAGGCGTAAATGCCTTTGGCCGTACCCAGCGACCCGTCGGCGTAACGGTCGAAGAGGAAGCCCTCCGCGTCGTTCCACATGAAGTCGTTGATATGCTTTTTGAGGAAGCGGTTTTCGTCCTCGACCTCTTCGATCTCCTGCCAGCGTTCGATGTAAAATCCGATCTGGAGCAGCGACTCGTTGACGAGCATCTGTTGCAAATTGGCGTCGAGCCACTCCATGTGGCCGTTGGAGAAGATCTGATTGTACCCCTCCGGAACCCGGGGCGTATTGTCCATGCCCGTGCCCCAGCCGCTCGACCAGTAGGTCCCGTTGGGCCACGTCCGGTTCAGCTTCCACCACTTGGCATAGGCGCACAGGGCCGGGAAGACCTTGTGCAGGCGGTCGATGTCCCCGAACTGGCGGTAGTACATCAGCTCGGTCCACGGAAGCAGGTTCGGCCCGGTCGAGGTGGGGTCGTAGCGTTCGAAACAGTCGGAGCCGTCGGCGCGGATCTCCCGGCAGATGAAGCCGTCGGGATGCTGGTGCGAATAGAAGTTGTCCAGCGTCCGCTGGAAGGGGAAGAAGCGGTAGCCGTAACGGGCGAACATCATCATGAACGAGGCGTCCCACATGAAAATATTGCCGTTGTAGGCGATGTCGAGGTAGGGAGAGACGAATCCCGAACCCTCCCGGGGCTGACGGATGTTGCCCACGGCGATCCGCCAGGCATGCCAGTACATTTCGATCTCTCGGTCATGCCCCTCCCAAATCGGTGCGGGCAGAATCTTCCGGGCCTCGGCGAACGGACGGGGCCGTATCGTCTCGGGTTTCATCGTCCGGAAATCGTTCTCGGCCACGAACACCTCCTTGACGTAGGTGTTCTTATAGGGCAGCTGGTAGGGTCCCGAACGCAAATCCTGCGCTCCGGCCGCAACCGGAGCGGCTGCGGCGAGCAAAACGAGCGCCATATCTCTTCCGATCTTCATACCGGTCTATTTTACAAGCGATTTGATTCTGCGCGGAATCTCCGTATTGCGGTAGGTGCCGCGGAAACGGTCGGAGCCCGGCCCGTAGGCGAAGACGGGAAGCATGACCGGCGTGTGGTCGTCGGAGACGTAAACGCCCATGATCCGCCCCGTAGCCTCGTCGCCGTCGATCAGCGTCAGGCCGCCCGTCTCGTGGTCCGCCGTGACGACGACGAGCGTCTCGCCGTTCGAATCGGCGAATTTCAGCGCCTCGGCGACCGCAAGATCGAAGCTCAGCGTCTCGATGACGGAGCCGGGCAGACAGCGCGAATGGCCCGCATAGTCGATTTTGGCACCCTCGACCATCAGGAAGAAGCCCTTGCCGCTGCGCTCCCGCAGCTTCTCGATGGCCCCGCGCGTGGCGTCGGCCAGCAGGGTGAGGTTCTTCTCTTCGGCGGCTTCGTCCATCTCCTCGTCGATGCAGATCACCTTGCCCTTCGCGGCGTTGAGCTCGTCCACCGAACGAACGAAATCGTACTGTTTCGAGAGCTCGCCCACCAGGTCGATGCCGTCGTCGCGGTGCGTGAATTTGCGGATGCCGCTGCCGCAGAGCAGGTCCAGACGCCCTTTCAGCAACCACGCGGTCAGCTCGTCCGAATTGTCGCGCTCGACCGAATGGCCGAAAAACGCCGTCGGCGTGGCGTCGGCGATGTCGCCCAGCGTCACGACGCCGACGGCACGGCCGCGGTCGTAGAAGAAGTCGCTCAGCGAAGGATAGGCCGTTCCGTCCACCCCCGCCGAGATATGACGGTTCGCATGCACCTCGCCCGTAGCCAGGGCGCTGCCTCCGGCGGCCGAATCGGTCGTAAAGGCGTCCAGCGCATTGTTCTGCTGCAAGCCGATGTTCTTCAGCCCCATCAGCGTCAGATTTTTGTTGGCGAACATGGCCGCCACGATCTGCGACAGCCCCATGCCGTCGCCGATCAGGAAGATCACGTTCTTCACCTTTCCCTTGCCCCCGTCGTTGCGGTAGGTCGGCGTATAAACGTCGATGCCCTTCGAAAGCTGCAACTTATCGCTCTGGAAGCCCTTGAAATCGCGGGTCGCCTTGTCCAGACGCTTCGTGCCCGTCACGGTCGAAGAGGCCGCACGGCGCTCGCCGATCTGGAAATTCTTGTTGCCGAAATCGTTGAAGAACTCGGCGCAGAGCTCCGGACGGTCGGTGTTGATGTAGTCGATGCCCATGTCGTAGAACGTGTAGTAGACGGTCACCCCCTCGGGAGCTCCCCAGAAGCGCACGGGCTTGTCCCACGCATGGGCCTTGTCGATGACCCGTTCGAGCTTCTCGCGCTCGGCGGGGATGATGGAGCCCTTGCCGTTCCATTGGGAGAACCGTTTGAAATCGGCGCTTATCAGGGCTACGCGCTCCAGCTGCCCGGGCGTGTACTCCGCGTCCCACGCCCCGTCGAAACGGATGTAAGCCGGGTAATCGCCGAAATCCGCAGGCTCGGGAACCCGCCCCGTCACGGTGACGCGCACGGCGTCGGGATTCACCGCGGGATCGAACACCTCGGGCCAGCGCCCCAGCACCTCGGCGACGGCGCGCAGCGTCGGACCGGTCTCGGACTTGAGTTCGACCATCAGTTGCAGATGCCGGTCCGAATCCCTCCAGGCGCGTCCGCCGTTCCGTTTGAAAAGCGTCACGACAGGCTCCACGTAGAGCGCCTCGAAGGTCATATCGGGCGACAGCTCCCCGACCTCGTGTCCCACGAGCAGCTTTCCGTCCCGCAGGAACACGTCGGCCTCGATCGAGGCGACCTGCTGGGCGTAAGCCTGATAGAAGGGCACCCGCCGGGCATAATCGTTGTGCGAATGGATCAGCACGGGCGGCTGGGCGGCAGCCACGCCGCAGACGAACAACGCCGCGGCGGACAACCCGATTCTCAAAATCTTTTTCATAGCGGTCTATCTTTTATCGTACATATTTCAAACGTGCTTCGACGGGTGCATGGTCGGAGAGGTATCCGCCGCCGAGCGTGTCGGGCAATATCGAGCAGGAGCGGACCTCCAGGCCGCCGCCGCAGAACACGTAGTCGATCAACGGACGCTCCTCCTCCGGAAGCTGCCCGAAATCGGAGAAGCTCCACGCCGTTCCGTGCCGTTCGGGCGCCGTGTCCCAGGCGCTACGCAAGGTACTGTCGGCCACCACGTGCGCGATGACCGGCGACGAGGGTTCGGCGTTGAAATCGCCCGTAAGAATCACCGGCCGACCGGCACGCAGCGTTTCGATGCGCCGCAGCAGCAACGCGACGCCCTCCCGGCGAGCCTGCTCGCCGATATGATCGAGGTGGGTGTTGATAAAAAGCAACTCGCCGCCGCTTTTATCCCGCAGCACGGTCCATGTCGCCAGACGCTCGCAGGCTCCGTCCCAACCCTTCGAACCGGGCGTCTCGGGCTCCTCGCTCAACCAGAACACCCCGGAGTCGAGCAGTTCGAAACGGTCGCTGCGAAAAAATACGGCGTTGAATTCGCCCGCCCGCGCCCCGTCCTCCCGGCCGACGCCGACCGCCCGGTAACCGGGCAGCAGGGCCTGCAAGTCGTCGAACTGGTTGGCAAGCACCTCTTGCGTCCCCAGCAGATCGACCGCCTCCGAGCGGATCAGCCCGGCGATCCGTTCGCGGCGGAAACGCCAGTTGTTCATCCCGTCTTCGGGATTGTCATAGCGCATATTGAGCGTCATCACGGCCAGCTCTTGCGGGGTGTTGCAGGAAACCGCAGCCGTCAGCGTCAGCAGAAAAAGCAGCTTCTTCATGGCCGTATCATTTTACGAACAGATTTTCAGCGGGAATCGGCGAGAACGCCGCCTCGCCGGGGGCTTTCCAGCCCCATTCGAGCTCCTGCCCCTCGTAATCCTCGAAATAGAGCAGTTCGCAGGCATGCAGCCCCGCTTCGAGGGCCACGCGCCCGGTGGCCGTGACCGCGGCGTGCGAACTGTCGTTGTCCACGACTTTGCGGCCGTCGATCAGCAGCACGCTGCCGTCGTCGCTCCGCGTGAAAAACTCCCAGACGCCCCGCTCGGGAATCCGGATCAGACCCTCGAACACATAGCCGAAATGGTCCTCCTGCGACGCTTCGGCAATCGAAGGAGCAGCCATCACGCCCGTGGAGACGAGCTTCCCGCGAGTGATGTCGGCCACCTTCGAGAAGGTCCCTTCGTAATAGGCGAAGCGGACTCCCGGAACGGTCGCAGCCGCGGCCGCCGGGGAGAGGAAAACGGCCTTCTCGGCCCGCAGCGTCAGGGTCTGGCTGGGTGCGGCTCCCGCCTTGAAGCCTTTGGCGCAGAGCGTCAGCGAACGGTCCACCCGCAGCGGCGTCCAGTAAAGTGCCGAGAGCGAATCGGGCTCCGAGCCGTCGAGCGTATAGCGGATTTCGGCCCCCGGAGTCGTCGTCGCCAGCGCCACATCGACTGGCTCGGTGAAAAGACTCACCGACTGCGTCGTATAGGGGATCGAGACCGCCTCGCCGCGGGTCAGCGAATAGGGCTGTGCGTCCGGGCCCGACGCCCGGTCGAAAGCGGGCTGAGGCACCATCTCGAAATGCAGCTCTCCGCCCTCCATCAGCTGATCGTAGGTGATGAAATTCTTGTCTATCGCCCGCCCGTCGAGCGTCACGCTCCCGACATAGCGGTTGCGCCGCGGCTTGTCGGCCGTCACGGTCAGCGTGCGGCCGTTGGCCAGCCGCACGGTCGCCTTTTCGAACAGCGGCGCCGTCAGCACGAATTCGTTCGAACCCGGACACACCGGATAGAAACCCAGCGAAGAGAAGATATACCACGCCGACATCTGCCCGCAGTCCTCGTTGCCGATGATTCCCTCCGGGGTCGGGGCATACATCTCGTCGAGCAGACGGCGCGTCAGCTCCTGCGTCTTCCACGGCTGACCGGCATAACTGTACAGGTAGGCCATGTGATGGCTCGGCTCGTTGCCGTGGGCATACTGCCCCATCAGGCCCGTAATGTCCACCAGCCCCGCATCCTCGTGCGGCGATTCGAGCGTAAAGAGGCGGTCCAGCTCCCGGACGAAAGCCTCCCGGCCGCCGAAAAGCTGTTCCAGACCGTTCACGTCGTGCGGCGCGAAGAAGCGGTACTGCCACGGCGTAGCCTCGGTATAGTCGCGTCCGGCCATGAATTCGTCGAAAGGCTCCGACCAGCCTCCGTCGGCCTGCCGGCCCCGGAAAAAGCGGGTCGCACCGTCGAAGACACGGACGTAGTTGAGCGCCCGGCGGTCGTACTCGCGGGCCGTTTCGGTCCGCCCCATCGCCTCGGCCATGCGGGCGACGGCCCAGTCGTCATAGGCGTATTCCAGGGCGCAGGAGACCGATTCGCGGCAGACGTTCGACGGGATGAAGCCCTGCGCCACGTAGTATTCCGAACCCTTCTTGTTGATGTTCGACGAGCGGATCATCGCATCGAGCGCCTTCCCAGCGTCGTAGCCGCGGATGCCCTTCAGATAGGCGTCGGCTATGACCGACACGGCGTGATAGCCGATCATCGTGCCGGTCTCTCCCGAGGCGAGGGGCCAGACGGGCAGTTCGCCCGTCGCATCGTACATGTCGAGCAGGCTGACGATCATGTCGTTCACACGCGCCGTATCGACGAGGGTCTGCAGCGGATGCCACGCCCGGAAGGTATCCCACAGCGAGAACGTCGAATAGTACGCACGGCCGTCGGCGACGCGGGCGATGGTCCGATCGCTCCGGCGGTACTCCCCGTTGACATCGCTCATCAGATTGGGAGTCAGTTTGGCGTGGTACTGCGCCGTATAGAAATTGATCCGCTCGCCGCGGGTGCCGCCCTCGACGACGATGTCGCCGAGCGCATCGCGCCACAACGCCTCCGCGCGCGAGCGCACGGCGTCGAAATCCAACTCGGGAACCTCGGCGATCCGGTTCTCGCGCGCATTCTCCGCGCTCACGGACGACAGTCCGACTGCGACGGTCAGCGTTTTGAGGTCGGGGGCGAACGTCAGCACGGCCTGTCTGTCCCCGAGCAGCTGCACGTCGGCGAAAGGCTCCGAGAAGCGGGCCGAGAAGAAAACGTAATGGTCGGAGACCCATCCCTGCGTGCGCCGCATGCCCGCGATCTCGTCGGGCGCCGTCTGCCGCAGCTCACGCAGGTCGATCTTCTCATCGGTGATCGTGTGCATCAGGTCGATGACCACCCTCCGCGGCCCGGCGCCGCGGAACGCATAGCGGTGCACGCCCGTACGGGGCGCCGCCGTGAGTTCGACCGCAAGCCCCTCCTCGGGCAGTTCGACCGCATAATAACCGCAGGAGGCCCGTTCGCGGTCGTGCGAAAAGGCGTAAGGCTGCGGCAGATACTCGCCGTCGCGCACCACTTCGGTCCGGGTGGTGGGATGGAACAGGATGTCGGCCAGATCGGCGCACCCCGTTCCGCTCAGATGCGTATGGGAAAATCCGTCGATCGTCGTGTCGTCGTAGTGATAGCCCGCACAGGCGTCCCAGTCGTCCGCCCGCGTATCGGGGCTGAGCTGCACCATGCCGAACGGAGTTGCGGCGCCGGGATAGGTGTGGCCGTGGAATCCGGTCCCGATGAAGGGATCGACGTATTCGAGCGGATCGGAAGAGCGGGCACAGGCGGCGCCCGCAAGCGCTGCAAATGCCAAAATCAAGGTTCGCATCATGGTCGTTCGGATGGGTTGGAGTTTCGTGTACACAAATATACACAAGGCCGCCGCCGCAACCAGCGGCGATTTCCGCTTTTGCATCCTCATTTCACGCAGACATTTCGCCGGAGAAACCCCGCACCGCGAAAAATTGCGGACAAAAAAGCGGACCGGACAGCGCCGTTTCTGCAAAAAAAGCTATCTTTAACCCACAAAAGAGCACCAAAATGGCACGCATTATCTTTCTGACGGATTTCTCCGAAGCCTACGCCCGGGGCCTTCTGTTGGGTATCGCACGCTACGCCCACGACACCGGACAAGCCTGGAGCCTTTGCCGGCTGCCTCTCTCCATCCGCGACAAATTCGGCATCGAAGCCGTGATCGACTGGGCGCTGCGCATGCGTGCCGATGCCGTCATCGGACAGTTCTACAACACGGACAACGTCGAACTGTTCGCCCGCAACGGCATCATCGCCGTCGCACAGGATTTCAAAGCCCGCTTCACGACGATCCCCAACATCACCGGACCCCACTACCGGGCCGGGCAGATGGGCGCGGAGTACTTCCTGAAAAAAGGATTCCGCCACTTCGCATTCTACGGCACCCGCGGAATCGTATGGTCCGACGAACGCTATCAGGGTTTCCGCGAAACGGTCCGCCGGGCCAATCCCGAATTCACCTTCTCGGCGCTGCGGAACACGTCGCAGACCGACCTGTGGCTCTACGACCCGATCCAGCTGACCACCTGGCTGCAATCGCTGCCCAAACCGGTCGCAATCATGGCCTGCGACGACAATCAGGCTTATCACATCACCGAAGCCTGTTTGCAGGCCGAAGGCGGAGGGGGGGGGAAATTCCGCATCCCGGACGACATTGCCGTACTCGGCGTAGACAACGACGAGACGATCTGCCGGCTGTCGGACCCGAATCTCTCGTCGCTTAACCAGAACATCGAACAGGGCGGATACGACGTGGCCCGGCTGATCGACCGGATCATCCGCGACCCGAAGGCCGAACGGGAGGATGTCATGGTGTTCCCGACCCACATCGTGACCCGTCAATCAACGGACATCTACGCCAACAACGACCCCCACATCGCCGAGGTGCTGAAATACATCCACGAAAACATCAGCCTGAAAATCTCGGTCGATAACCTGGTCTCGCTCGTACCGCTCTCGCGCCGCCTGCTGGAGACCCGGTTCAAGAAGAGCATGGGCACGTCGATCTACGACTATATCATTCAGGTCCGGATCGAAAAGATGACGCAGCTGCTGTGCGAAGGGATGAGCGTCTCGGAGGCGGCCGTCGAACTGGGATTCTCCGACCTCAAAAACGTTTCGCGCTCGTTCAAACAGATCAAGGGCATAACCCCCTCGGAATACCGGCAGCAGGTCATACGGGCCAAATTCTGACGCACGGCGAACCTGCGCAAAACGAAGACCCGGACGCGCATATCGGGAAGCGAGCGGACGGCATTCCTGCTATTTTTGCAGAAACCAATAACTCAACCGCATGAAAAAACTGCTTCTCCTGCCCCTGATGCTCTCCGCGGCGGCAGCCGTCGGCGCATCCGGCCCCAATTACGGGACATCCAACCGTCCGGAAGCCTCGGAGCGGCTCTTCACTTCGCAGGCCGTCGAACGGCAGATCGAACGCATCCGGCAGACGGTCACGGTTCCCAAGCTGGCATGGATGTTCGAAAACTGCTTCCCCAATACGCTCGACACCACCGTCCACTACCGTCAGGACGAGGAGGGCGAAGACGACACCTTTGTATATACGGGCGACATCCACGCCATGTGGCTGCGCGATTCGGGGGCTCAGGTGTGGCCCTACCTCCCGCTGGCGCGCGAGGACGAAGCCCTGCGCCGGCTGATCCGGGGCGTCGTCCGCCGCCAGCTGAAATGCCTGCTGACGGACCCCTACGCCAACGCCTTCAACGACGGCCCCACCGGAACCGGCTGGCAGGACGACTGGACGGAGATGAAGCCGGAGCTGCACGAACGCAAATGGGAGCTGGACTCCCCGTGTTACGTGATCCGACTGGCCCACGGCTACTGGAAAGCCACGGGCGACGCCTCGGTGTTCGACGCACGGTGGACCGAAGCCATGCGCCTCGTGCTGAAAACCCTGCGCGACCAGCAGCGCCGCGAAGGACCGGGGGCGTACCGATTCCAGCGCGTGACCGAAGATGCACTGGACACCCAGCTCAAAAACGGATACGGACATCCGGCCAGACCCGTCGGACTCATCGCCTCGTCGTTCCGGCCGTCGGACGACGCCACGACCTTTCCGTTTCTGATTCCGTCCAACTTCTTCGCCGTCTCGTCGCTGCGCAAGGCTGCGGAGATCCTGCGCACGGTAAACCGCGACGAAACCCTGGCATCCGCCTGCGAAACGCTCGCCGACGAGGTCGAACAGGCCCTGAAAAAGCATGCCGTCTGCGACCATCCGCAGTTCGGGAAGATCTACGCTTTCGAAACAGACGGCTTCGGCAACCGCCTGCTGATGGACGATGCCAACGTCCCCAGCCTGCTCGCCATGACCTATCTGGGAGACATCGCACAGGACGACCCCGTCTACCGGAACACCCGGCATTTCGTATGGAGCGAATCGAACCCCTATTTCTTCCGGGGCACGGCGGCCGAAGGGATCGGCGGGCCGCATATCGGCGCCGACATGATCTGGCCCATGAGCCTGATCATGCGGGCTCTGACCAGCGACGACGACGCGGAGATCAAACGATGCGTCGAAACGCTCGTAAACACCGACGGGGGAACCGGATTCATGCACGAATCCTTTCACAAGGACGACCCTTCGAACTTCACCCGCCCCTGGTTCGCGTGGGCCAACACGCTTTTCGGCGAGTTGATCCTCCGGCTGGCCGACGAGGGCAAAACCGACCTGCTGAACAGCATCGAAGTGCGTTGAACAGACACCGGGGAAGGCTCAAAAACTCGCACGGCCGACAAAAGCGGCCGTGCGAGTTTCGTCAATAGAACGTCCCCTTGGGGGCGAAGATCGCATAGCCGAAATTGAAGGTCAGATACATGTTCTTCCAGTTCTGCACCTCGTATTTCGTCAGGGCGAGGCTCACGGGACCGATCGGCGTATGGTAGACCAACGACGCCTCGGCGACGCAATGCCAGCGCCGGTCGGACTCCCCGAGCGGATTGAAGTCGCGCTTGTCGCGGTACATGGCGTAGAATCCCGTGCGGAAGAAGAAGTTGGGCATCAGGTCGAAGGTCGGCATCAGCCCGCCGGCCACGAAGCGCCGGGCCCGGAAGTCGGGCATGTAGACCATCTGCATATGCGACACGGGCGCGTAGTCGGGCATCGACATCAGCGTCGCCGATGCGGTCCGGAACCTCGGATGGTTCGTCAGAACGGCATCCACGTTGATGCCGAACGAAAACCAGCTGATTCCCGGCACGTCGAAGAACTTGTCCCAGGTGAAACGCCCGCCGAACCACTGGCGGGTTTCGCGCGAGATGAAACGGCCCGAATCATAGGGCTGGTACTTGTCGCGGCCGGTGATAAAAACAGCCGAAAGCCGCAGATCGGAACCCCGCCGGGGATAGAGGAACTTGTCGAGCGTATTGCGGGCGACCCCGGCCCGCAGGCCGAAGAACGAGAAACGCGAATGGTCGGTGTCGTCGGCGAACAGCACGTCCGAATCGTAGCGGTAGTTGATGTGTCCGGCATTGGCGCGCAGCGTCAGGACGCTGCGGTGGGTCAGCGGCATTCCCACGCCCGTCGAGAAGAAACTCTCGCTGTTCTTGACCTGCTCGGCATTGCGGACCTTGGTGACGTTGCCGAAGTAGCCGTGGCGGAAGTTGCGGACCGAGAAGTTGTAGGAATAGTCGAGGAAAATCGGCTTCCAGGCGTAGAAATCCGTGCGGCCGCCGACCGCACCCCACGTGTAGATGGGCCCCAGATAGAGGTCGGCCCCCAGCTGCTGCGACACGCGGCCGATCCAATGGTGGTTGACGCCGATGTAAGCCTGGTTGAAAGCCGTCGAGGAGATGTTTCCGCCGACGGTGATCTTGAAATTGGGCCGCGTCTCGAACCGGGCTTCGAACGAATAGCCCTTCCGGAGCGAATCGTAACGCACGACGGGGAAATCCATCGTGAAATCGCCGCCCGCAAGCACCTCGAAGAGATTGTCTTTCAGCTCCTCGAAGCCCATCGGCCGCTGGATGCCCGGCGTGCGGCGGTCCACCTGCACGAAATCGCGGATATACTCCCGCTGGGTGCGTTTCAGCCCTTCGAGCTTGTAGTCGTTGAAGATCAGCGGCGGACACTTCGCGCGGAAAGCCTCGCGGCGCCCGGCGTAATAGGCCGAATCGCGCCGCTCCCCGACCTTTTCGAGCAGCTGCGGCATCGCCGCCATAGCATCCTCGTAACCGGCGTCCATGATCGCTTCGGCCTGGTCGAAGTCGAGCATGTTGACATCCACGGCGCGGCGGATCGTGACGCTGCGCCCCTCGGGCAGCGTGTAGTCGGTGTCGTGCATGGCCAGCATGAAAGCCTGGTCCATGATGTTGCTCTGCTCGCTGGGCGGGGTGTTGCCCTCGGTGCAGATCGACCCGACGATCACGTCGGGCCGGAAATCCCGGTCGAGAGGCTTCCAGGGGAAATTGTCGTAGATGCCGCCGTCGTAGAGCAGCATCGAATCGACCTTCATGGGTTTGAATACCAGCGGAATGGACATCGACGAACGGACCGCTTCGCTCAGGTCGCCGCGGCGCATCACCACCGGTCCGCGGTGGTTCATGTCGCTGGCCACGCAGAGGAAGGGGACCATCAGGCGGTCGAAATCACCGTCCGCCGCGGCCGTCGCCGGAGCGAACAACTCCGTGAGGGCCATGTCGATCTGCGTCGAGGAGATCAGGTTCCGGGGTGCCCGCAGCCGCTTTCCGGCGGGGCTTTCAACGTCGATGCGCATGCTCAGGAAGCCGGGATTGCTCCCCAGCTGCCGGTAGTAGGCCATGTAGCGGTTGGGGTCGATGCGCCCCGACACCCACTCGCGGACCACACCGGAGTTGACGATCGCACGCATTTCGGCCGGGGAGTATCCTGCGGCGTACATCGCGGCGATGATCGAGCCCATCGAGGTTCCGGCCACATAGTCGATCGGCACGCCGTTCTCTTCGAGCGCTTCCAAAACGCCGATATGGTAAAGCCCCTTCGCACCGCCGCCGCTCATCACGACCCCGACCTTCTGGGCCGAGGCGGGGAGCGCGGCCAGCAGGCACGTCAGGACAAATGAGCCGATTTTACGCAACATATCTCAATTTTTTTATAACTTTGCACGTTACTACGATGTCTCTCAAAAGTAGACAAAAAAGAAACACGAGCAAAATATGACCGACAAAATCAATGAACTCCTCCGACGAGTCGAGGAGTTTAAGCCCAAAGCCGCCGCCGAGATCGAGGATTTCCGCATCAAAATCCTCGGCAAGAAAGGCGAGCTGACCGCCCTGATGGAGGAGTTCAAGACGGTTGCCCCCGAGCTCAAACGCGAGTTGGGACAGCAGCTGAACCGCCTCAAAAACGAGGCCACGGAGCGCATCAACACCCTGCGCGAGCAGTTGCAGAACGCCGCGGCGGACAACGCCGCCCGGACGGACGACCTGACGCGCCCCGGATCGGCCGAACACCTCGGGTCGCGCCACCCGATTTCGTTGGTCAAGAACCAGATCGTCGAGGTCTTTTCCCGGCTGGGATACACCGTGGCCGACGGTCCGGAGATCGAGGACGACTGGCATGTCTTCTCGGCCCTGAACTTCCCGCCCGAGCACCCGGCGCGCGACATGCAGGACACGTTCTTCGTCGAGAAGGACCCCGACATCCTGCTGCGCACGCACACCTCGTCGATCCAGGTCCGCACGATGGAGCGCCAGAAGCCCCCCATCCGCGTCATCTGCCCCGGCCGCGTGTTCCGCAACGAGGCCATTTCGTACCGTGCGCACTGCATCTTCCACCAGATCGAGGGTCTCTACATCGACGAGGGAGTCTCGTTCGCCGACATGAAACAGTCGCTGCTCTACTTCGCCAAGGAGGTCTTCGGCGAGCAGACGGTGATCCGCATGCGCCCGTCGTATTTCCCCTTCACGGAGCCTTCGGCCGAGGTCGATGTTTCGTGCAACCTCTGCGGCGGCAAGGGATGCCCGGTCTGCAAAGGCACGGGATGGCTGGAGATCATGGGCTGCGGCATGGTGGACCCGAACGTGCTGAAAGCCAACGGAATCGACCCCGAAAAGTACTCGGGATTCGCTTTCGGCATGGGTATTGAACGCATCGCCATGCTCAAATACGGCGTGAAGGACCTGCGTCTCTATTTCGAAAACGACGTGCGGTTCCTCCACCAGTTCGACGAAGCGCTCTAAACCCCCGCCGCCCATGAAACGCCTGACAGCGACAACGCTTTTCTGCCTGCTCTTCTTTTCGGCGTTCGTCGCCGGGAAGGGCCCTGCGGAAACGCCCGGATACCCCGATTCGCTGCGCAGCGTGTGGCTCTACACCGAGGGCATCAAGCAAAACATCATCGCGGGCGACACGGCCCGGGCCCGGGAACTGTTTCTCGAAGCGGTCCGCAACGACTCGACCTATGCCCCGGCGTGGTACGAACTGGCCGGGAACCTTCTGAATTCGTCGCCCGAAGAGGCCGTCGAAATGGCCCGCCGCGCCTACCGGCTCGACACCGCGAACAAATGGTACCACCAGTTCTACGGACAGGCGCTGATCATCTCCAACCGCCTCGACGAAGCGCTGAAAGTCTACCGCCGCCTGCTGGAGAACGACCCGAAAGACCCGGACAACTACCGCATCGTGGCGGCCCTCTACGAACAGAAGCGGTCGCCGTTCATGGCCCTTGCGACGCTCGATTCGGCAGAGCTGCGTTTCGGACGCATCCCGCTGCTGAGCGCCATGAAAAGACAGATGCTGGTGGCCACGAACCAGATCGGCAAAGCCATCGACGAAGCCCGCGCGATGATCGAAGCCGCGCCCTACGAAGCGCAGCACCACGTCGTGCTGGCCGACCTCTACGGGCTCGACGGCAAGGACTCGCTGGCCCTCGCCGAGTACGGCCGGGCGTTGCAGATCGACTCCACGAACGTACAGACGCTGATGTCGCTGGCCGATTTCCACACCGGACGGCAGGATTACCGCTCGCTGCTGGCCGTCACCCGGAAACTGTTTCTCTCGGACGCCCTGCCGCTCGAAACGAAGATCAAGCGATTCGAACAGTTCACCTCCGACACGCGCTTCTACCGCGAATACTATTTCCAGTTGAACGACCTGGCCTCGATCCTGGCGATCCGCTATCCCGAGGATCGGCGCGTCGTGGAGCTCTACGCCAACCACCTGATCGCCTCGGGCGAACTGGAACAGGCCCTTACGCTCTACAAGAGCCGTCTCGGAGACCGTCCGCCCGTGGAGGACTTCTACCGGACGGTGATCGACATCGAAACCTATCTGCAACACCCCGATTCGGTGGAAAAATACGTCGGCAAGGCGCTGGAACTCTTCCCCGACAAAGTCGATTTCCACATCTCGAAAGGGCATGTGATGAACAGCTCGAAGCAGTACGGCCAGGCGGTCAAAGCCTACAAGGAATCGCTCCGCTACGCCGACACCGACTCGCTGCGGGGCGTGATCTGGGGCATGATCGGCGACACGTGGCACCAGCAGGCCGCCGCGGGCATCTCCGAACAGGATGAGAGCCGCACGGCGAAGGAGGGCCGTTCGGGACCCTACCGCAAGGCCATGAAGGAGTGTTACAAGGCTTACGAGCGCAGCCTCGCGTACCGTCCCGACAACCCCTTGGTGCTCAACAACTACGCCTATTTCCTCTCGCTGGAGGAGCGCGATCTCGAACGGGCCCTCTCGATGTCGAGCCGCGTGGTGGCGCTCACCGACAACAATCCGACCTATCTGGACACCCATGCGTGGGTGCTTTTCAAGCTGGGACGCACGGACGAAGCCAAGAAGGTCCTGCAAAAGGCCGTGGCGCTCGACGGGCAGAAAAGTCCCGAACTGATGGTCCACTACGGCGACATCCTTCACGAGCTGGGCGAACAGTTCATGGCCGAAATCTACTGGAAACGCGCCCTCGAAAAGGGCTACGACGCCCGACAGATCGAACTGCGGCTGAAACAGCCCGCCAAAAGCTCCAAAACCGCCGAATAACACGCCATGAGACCCTTCCGCACACTGACCCTCGTCTTCCTGCTCTTCGCCTTTGCGGCCGCCGCCCAGCACGACAGCCGCATCGAGGCGCAGAAAAAGGTCATCGCGGCCCTCGAAAAGCGGATCGCCTCCGAGGAGCAGGAGATCTCCAAGCTCCAAAAGGGCCGCTCGGCCACCGAAGAGCGGGTCCGCCGTCTGGCGCGTCAGATCGACTCCCGGAACCAGCTGCTCGACGAAACCGAGAAGCAGGCCCGCCTGCTGCGCGAGGAGATAGCCCGCACGGACAGCGTGGCCGGCAATCTCTCGGCGACGCTCGAACGCGACCGTGCCCAATACGGGGAGATGGTGCGCGAAGCCTACCGCAACTACAAGCACAACAACTATTTGACCTTCCTTTTCTCGTCGCGCGACTTCGCGGACGTAGCCCGCAAGATCACCGCGCTGCGCGAAGTCGCCTCGCTGCGCGAACGCAAACTGCGCGACATCGAGGAACTGACCGTTCAGGTGCGTCACGAAAAGGAGGAGCTCGACCTCCGCAAACGGTCGCTCGACTCGGTGACGCGAAGCCTCTCGGCCCAGCGCGCAAAACTCCAGCGCGACGCCCGCAATGCCAAGGCCAGCATCCGTTCGCTGTCGCAGAAGGAGAAGCAGGCCCTCCAGCGCAAGATGTCGCAGGAACAGCAGCTGGGCGTGGCGATCAGCGAACTGCGCAAGCTCACGAAGGGCAACACCGAAGGCGCCTCGTTCTCGACGAAGACATCGGGACTGCGGCTTCCCGTCACGGCCGGGCGCGTGAAACGCTACAAGGAGAACATGGCCGAAATCACGGGTCCGAAGGGCGCCCACGTGATCTCGATCTACGACGGCAAGGTCGTTGACATCAAACGCAACCGCATCACCAACAAATACGACGTTTACGTGGCCCACGGCGAATACATAACCTCCTATGCCAACCTGGGGACGATCTGCGTCGAAAAGGACCAGAAAGTGGCGAGAAACGCACAGTTGGGAACCATCGGCTCGTCGGTCAACGTGATGACCATGGAAACCGAATACAAACTCGTCTTCGGCATCTACCCGCCCAATCCCGGGCAGAAGATGCGCGCCGAAGACTGTTTCAAGTGAAACCGCCGCCCCTGCGCACCGAAGCCCGGGACGGGCACGACCTAACAACGACGAAAAATGGCTGTCAGATACTATACCGACGACTGCTCCTACCGCCTCCCGCAGAAACGCCTCACGGCCCGATGGCTGCACGAGGTGGCACAGGCCGAAGGCTATACGCTGGGCGATGTCACCTATATCTTCTGCTCGGCGCAGCGCCTGCTGGAGATGAACCGCCAATACCTCGGGCACGACTACTTCACCGACGTTATCACTTTCGATTACAGCGACCGCAAAGGCACGCAGATCGTTTCGGGCGACATCTTCATCGATGTCGAGACCGTGGCCGACAATGCCCGTCAATACGGCTTCACGGCGTTGCAGGAGATGCGCAGGGTAGTGGTCCACGGGGTGCTGCACCTCTGCGGCCAGGGCGACAAGACCCCCCGCACCAATGCGCAGATGCACCGCAAGGAAGATAAATATCTGAAATTCTGGGAGAACGAACAATGACACTCGATTACGACATCATCGTCATCGGCGGCGGACACGCCGGATGCGAAGCCGCCTCGGCCGCCGCACGCTTGGGCTCGCGCACGCTGCTGCTCACGATGGACATGGGCAAAATGGCCTCCATGTCGTGCAACCCGGCAGTCGGAGGAGTGGCCAAAGGTCAGATTGTCAGAGAGATAGATGCATTGGGCGGTCAGATGGGCCGCATCACCGACCTGACGACCGTCCAGTTCCGGATGCTCAATCGTTCGAAAGGCGCCGCGATGTGGAGCCCCCGGGCGCAATGCGACAAAACCCGCTTCTCGGAGGAATGGCGGCATACGCTGGAAAACACCCGAAACCTCTATATCTGGCAGGATGCGGCGACCGAACTGCTGTTCGACGATGCCCTGCGCACGGATTCCGCACGACCGGACACCCCGGGCGCAGAAGCGGACCCGAACCGGGACAACCTCCGGTCCGCCGCGCAAACGCACCGTATCACGGGGGTCCGGACCCGCATGGGCGTCGAATTCACCTGCCGCGCCGTCGTGCTCACCTCGGGAACTTTCCTCGGAGGACTGATGCACTGCGGCGCCTCGCACGCCGAAGGCGGCAGGGCGGGGGACGCCGCTTCGCACGGAATCACCGAGTGCCTTCGCCGAATCGGTTTCGAAAGCGGACGCATGAAAACCGGGACCCCGGCGCGTCTCGATGCCCGGACCATCGACTTCGAACGGCTCGAACCCCAGTACGGCGACGAAAATCCGGCCAAATTCTCGTTTTCACCTGATACACAGCCGGTTAAAGACCAACTTCCTTGTTTTTTGGTCTATACCTCCGCCGAGGTTCACGACATCCTGCGCAGCGGTTTCGACCAGTCGCCCCTGTTCAACGGAACCATCCGCGGCATCGGTCCGCGCTACTGCCCCTCGATCGAGGACAAACTCCGAACTTTCGCCGATAAGGACCAACATCAGCTCTTTCTGGAACCCGAAGGGCGCACGACCAATGAATATTATCTCAACGGTTTCTCATCGTCGCTGCCCTGGGAAGTGCAATGGAAAGCGTTGCATAAGATTCAGGGATTCGAAGATTTGCACATCTATCGCCCCGGATACGCCATCGAATACGACTATTTTCCGCCCACGCAACTGCACCATTCCCTCGAAACCAAACTGGTTTCGGGACTCTATTTCGCCGGACAGGTCAACGGAACGACCGGTTACGAAGAAGCCGCAGCTCAGGGGCTGATGGCCGGCATCAATGCACACCGGGCGCTGGCAGGGGAGGAGCCTATCGTACTGAAACGCGACGAAGCCTACATCGGCGTGCTGATCGACGATCTGGTGACCAAAGGAGTTGACGAACCTTACCGGATGTTCACCTCACGGGCCGAGTATCGCATTTTGCTCCGGCAGGACAATGCCGACATCCGGCTTACTCCGTTAGGATACGAAATCGGACTGATTCCGCAGAAAAAATACGACCATTTCGTCAAAAAAAATACGCTCGTAGAATCGCTTGTAGAGTTCGCACGCCGGCAGAGCATCAAAGCAGCCGAAATCAACGACTATTTGAAATCGGTAAATTCAGAGCCTTTGACGCAGGGCAGGAAGCTCTACGACATCCTGATGCGCAACAATGTCACCTTCGAATCGCTGCAAAGAGTTCTTCCCAAACTGAAGAAATTCATCACCGAAAACGAAATAGATGCCGAGGTAATCGAAGAGGCGGAGATACAGATTAAATACAAAGGATATATCGAACGCGAAAAATTTATCGCCGAGAAACTCCGTCGCCTTGAAAATATCTCCATCCCGATCGATTTCGACTTTCATTCAATGAATTCGCTGACCATCGAAGCCCGCCAAAAACTCTCGCGGATTCGACCGACAACGATAGGGCAGGCGTCAAGAATCCCTGGAGTTTCCCCAGCCGACGTAAATGTCTTACTAATAAAATTCGGTAGATAAAAGTTCCATGTGGAACAACAAATAGAGATAACACAGCAAACGTTCCACGTGGAACAAAACAACAAGCGCCGCCCGAAAGGCGGCCCTTATCAAATTATCAAAAGTAAAACTACAATACAACCGTACACCAGCCGTATTTATCTTCAGCTCGGCCGTATTGAATATCCTGCAAACGGGTATAAAGTTCCAGACAAGTTTTACCGACTTCCTCGCCATAGCTATACTCGGCTTTGGTCTGCATATCGTAAACAAACCCAATAGGGGAGATAACCGCCGCCGTTCCGCAGGCACCGCACTCCTCGAAAGCAGCCAGTTCTTCGACCGGAATATGACGTTCTTCGACAGTCAGACCCATATCGCGGGCAAGCTGGCGAAGACTCATATTAGTAATAGAAGGAAGCACCGAAGGCGATTTCGGAGTAATATATTTACCGTCTTTGATGCCGAAAAAGTTGGCAGCACCGCACTCCTCGATATACTTATGCTCGGCGGCATCGAGATACATGATATTGGAATAGCCCAGTTCATGCCCTTTCTCTCCTGAAAGCAGGCTGGCCGCATAGTTACCGCCGACCTTTACATCGCCTGTTCCACGTGGAGCAGCACGGTCCTGTTCACGATCGACAGCGACACGAATAGGCTTGATACCGCCCTTGAAATAGGCGCCCACGGGCGAGCAGTAAACGATCAGCAAGGCTTCCTTAGCAGGTTTAACACCCAATCCGACCGTCGTTCCGAACATCACCGGACGCAGATAGAGCGAAGCGCCCGTTCCGTAAGGAGGGATGAAACGCTCGTTACGTTTGACGACTTCGACGCACGCATCGACGATCATTTCGACAGAAGGCACCGGCAGACAAAGACGCTCGGCCGACGATTGGAGACGCCGCGCATTGTCGGCGACGCGGAAAAGACGGACCTTTCCGTCAACGCTCCGGAAGGCTTTCAGACCTTCGAAGAGTTCGATGCCGTAGTGCAGGCACGAAGCCGACATGTGCATCTTGATATACTCGTCCTGCGTAACCTCCATTGGGCTCCATTTGCCATCGGTATAAGAGTAGCGGACATTCCAATCGGTTTTGCAATAATCAAAACCCAAGGCGCTCCAATCTATTGTTTCCATATCAAATCAGTGTTAAAAAATTTCAAAATTCATACGATTCATTTTTCGCCTATCCTATAACAGCCCCGTTGTTGGTCGGTTCTCCGGGCTGTAACAAACGCAATTTTCCCGACGCATCTTCGGCCATCAGGATCATACCGTTGGAGAGTATGCCCTTCAATTCGCGCGGAGCGAGGTTCACCAATACGAGGACCTGTTTGCCGACGAGCTCTTCGGGCGCGAAGTGTTCGGCGATTCCCGATACGATCACCCGTTTGTCGATCCCCGTATCGACCGTCAGTTTCAGCAATTTTTTGGTTTTGGCCACCTTTTCGGCCTCCAGAATCGTCGAAACGCGAATATCCATTTTCTGAAAATCGTCGAATTGAATCGTATCTTTTTGAGGTTCAACAGATTGATTCATTTCGGCGGCTTCATTGGCGGCCTTCGTCGCGGCGAGTTTGTCCAACTGGCGCTGGATCACGTCGTCTTCGATCTTTTCGAACAGCAGGGCAGGTTCGCCGATCGTGTGTCCGGCGGGAATCAGGTCCATCGCTCCCAGCCGCTCCCAGCCGAATTTCTCCACGGCGAGCATCCCGAGGATCTTCGCCGCCGAGAAGGGCATGAAAGGTTCGATGGCAATGGCCGTATTCGCCGTAATTTGCAGGGCGATATTGAGAATGGTCTCCACCCGTTTCGGATCGCTTTTGATCACCTTCCACGGTTCGGTGTCAGCGAGGTATTTGTTGCCGATGCGCGAGATGTTCATAGCGTCTTTCAGCGCCTCGCGGAAACGGTAATTTTCGATATTGGCCTCCAGCGAAGCCTTCATGGCAGCCACTTCGGAAATAGTCTGACGATCGTAATCGTTCAGCTCGCCGCAGGCCGGGACCTTGCCGCCGTAGTATTTCTGCGTCAGCACCAGTGCCCGGTTGACGAAGTTGCCCAGCACAGCCACCAGTTCGTTGTTGTTGCGGGCCTGGAAATCCTTCCACGTAAAGTCGTTGTCCTTGGTTTCGGGAGCATTGGCGCACAGGACATAACGCAGTACATCTTCCTTGCCGGGGAACTCTTCGAGATATTCGTGCAGCCACACGGCCCAGTTGCGCGAGGTCGAAATCTTGTCGCCTTCGAGGTTCAGGAATTCGTTGGCCGGCACGTTCTCGGGCAGGATATAACCGCCGTGAGCTTTCAGCATCGAGGGGAACACGATGCAGTGGAAGACGATGTTGTCCTTGCCGATGAAGTGCACCATCTTGGTGTCCTCCGACTTCCAGTATTTCTCCCAGTCAGGCGTAAGGTCCTTTGTAGCAGATATATAACCGATCGGTGCATCGAACCAGACATAGAGCACCTTGCCCTCGGCGCCCTCCACGGGAACCGGAATGCCCCAGTCGAGGTCGCGGCTGACGGCACGCGGTTGAAGCCCTCCGTCGAGCCAGCTCTTGCATTGCCCGTAAACGTTCGTTTTCCACTCCTTGTGCCCCTCCAGAATCCATTCGCGGAGGAACTCCTCATAACGGTCCAGCGGCAGGTACCAGTGCTTCGTTTCGCGTTTCACGGGCACCGACCCCGACACGGCGCTGTGGGGTTCGATCAGCTCGTCGGGCGAAAGGGTAGAGCCGCACTTCTCGCACTGGTCGCCGTAGGCGCGGTCGTTGCCGCACTTGGGGCACGTACCGACGATATAACGGTCGGCCAAAAAGGTCTGCGCCTCCTCGTCGTAATACTGCATCGAGGTCTTTTCGATGAACTTGCCCTCGTCGTAGAGTTTCCGGAAAAAGGCCGAAGCGGTCTCGGCATGGGTTTCGGACGAGGTCCGCGAATAGATGTCGAACGACATTCCCAGCCCCTCGAACGATTTCTTGATCAGCGCGTGGTAACGGTCCACGATCTGCTGGGGCGTTACACCCTCCTTGCGGGCCTTGATGGTGATGGGTACGCCGTGTTCGTCCGACCCGCAGACCGAAATCACGTCGCAGCCCTTGAGCCGCAGGTAACGGGTGTAGATGTCCGAAGGTATGTAAACTCCCGCCAGATGGCCGATGTGCACGGGGCCGTTGGCGTAGGGGAGTGCGGATGTCACGAGGTAGCGTTTGAACTCTTTTGCCATATGTAAAATAGATACAATATTACTAATTTCTGTCAAAATTACTAATTTTTAAGAGAATCGGGAACGAAAAGCGCATATTTTATGAAAGGTCCAAAGAAAAGAAAGCGCACCCCGCCGGGCACGCCTTCTCTCTCTCACCGGAAAATCCGGTCTCTATTCGAACTGCAACTCGTCGAGCAGCCAGCCCGCACCGGCGAACTTGTCGATCACGAAGAGCACGTAACGCACATCCACAGCGATCGTGCGCTGCAATTCAGGTTCGAAGGCCACGTCGCCCGACATCGCCTCCCAGTTGCCGTCGAAAGCCAGTCCGATGAGCGATCCCTTGGCGTTGAGCACCGGCGATCCCGAGTTGCCGCCCGTGATGTCGCAGTCGGCCAGGAAGCAGGTCGGAAGCTCCCCCTTGGCATTGGCGTAACGGCCGAAATCCTTGGCGGCATAGAGTTCCTTGAGCTTCGCAGGCACGGTGAATTCCGTCGGATTTTCGGGATTCTCCTTCTCCATCACGCCTTTGAGCGTCGTATAATAGTTGTAGCGGATGCCGTCCGCGGGGTTGTAGGGCAGTATGCGTCCATAGGTCAGACGGATCGTGAAATTGGCATCCGAAGCCCACGCTTTCTTGGGCTGCATGCGCATCAGACCCGCGATGTAAAGACGGTGGCCGTCGGCGTATTTCTGACGCCCCTCCTTCTGGGCCTTGCTCAGTTCGCGCATCTTCCCGACGATCGACTCGCTCAGCACCGCCGCTGGGTCCTCCTTGAGCTCCTTGCCCGAAGCGACGGCCGCCAACGCCCGCTGTTCGTCGGCGAAGACCGAATTGTCGTAGAGATAATCCACATAGGCATCCGTATCGCCGCCGAAACGCTTGTCGATCACCTCGGCAAAGACCGAAGGCAGCTCTTTGCAGTTCTCCTTGACGATCCGGAACATCCGCTTGGCGACACGGCGGTCCGTGGGCATGTTATAGTCCTTATAGAAACCTTTCAGGGCCTTCTCCAGTTCGGCGCCTTTCAGCGAACCCGAATAGCGCGCCGGGGTAAGAATCTCCACGGCCCGAAGGAATGCCTCCTGCAAATACTGCAACGACGCATACGAGGGAAGCGTCTCCTCCACCGACTCGCGGATCTTGTCCAGCGCATCCACGTAGCCCTCGGTTGGCAGCGTGTTTTTGGCGGCCCACGCCCGGAAAGCAGCCTCCTGCTCCTGCTTGCGCCCCTTTACATCCAGCCGTTTGATGCCGCGCGACATGCCGATCGAATTCTTCCAGTAGTTCGACGACTGGGCGTATTTCGAGGCATACTGGATGCGGACCTTGTCGCTGGCGGCCATATCCTCCTTGAGGATCGCCTGCCGCTCGCCGCGGATGAAGATGCGCTGGGGATTCTCCACCTCCAGCATCCGGTCGATCTCGTAGGAGGTCATGTAACGCTGCGTCGATCCCGGGAAACCCATGATCATCGCGAAGTCGGCTTCATCGTAGCCGTTCAGCGAGACTTTCAGGAATTTTTCAGCCTTGTAAGGGCGGTTTTCGGGCGCATAGTCGGCCGGCTTGTTGTCGGGTCCGGCATAGACCCGGAAGATCGAGAAATCGCCCGTATGACGCGGCCACATCCAGTTGTCGGTGTCGCCGCCGAACTTGCCGATCGACGTCGGGGGCGTGCCGACCAGCCGCACGTCCGAAAAGACCTCGATCACGAAGGCGAAGAACTGATTGCCTCCGAAGAAGGGTTTCACCGAAATCTCCATGCCGGGGTTCTCCGCCTCGAAGCGGCTCTTCACGGCCTCCGCATGTTCTACGACCAGGCGCGAACGCTCCTCGCCGCCGGCGATGTCGGGCACGGCGCCCAGTACGTCGGACGTTACATCGACGATCTTGCGGATAAAGCGCACTTTGAGCCCCGGAGCGGGAATCTCCTCGGCGCGCGACATGGCCCAGAAGCCGTTCTTCAGATAGTCATGCTCCACCGACGACAGGGCCTGGATCGACCCGTAGCCGCAGTGGTGATTGGTGAAGAGCAGTCCGTCGGGCGACACGATCTCGCCCGTGCAGCCGCCTCCGAAGATGACGATGGCGTCCTTCAGCGAGGAGTTGTTCATGCTGTAAATCTCCTCGGCCGAGAGTTTGCAGCCGCGGGCCTTCATGTCCTTGGCATTCATCTTCTGGAGGTAGGGCAGCATCCACATGCCCTCGTCTGCCGCGGCCGAAAAGGTGACGCACGCAGCAGCAAAGAGTAAAAAGAGTTTCTTCATGTTTTCCTATTATTTTTTCAATTAGATTTTTATAAAAAAGAAAAAGAATTAAAATCCGAAAGAAGAAAAAGTCTATTTGATGGCGATCATATTCCGGATCGAGCGTTCGGCGCTGCGGCGCACCTCCTCGTCGAGGACGATCTCGGGGGCTTCGTTTTCAAGACACGCACAGATATTCTCCAGCGTCACCATCTTCATATAGCGGCAGTTGTTACAGGCGCAGGTCTCGTCGTCGGGGGGCGCCGGAATGAAGGTCTTTTCGGGGTAGCGCTTTTTCATCTCGGCCAGGATGCCCGACTCGGTCACGACGATGAACGCCTGCGCGTCGCTCCGCCCGCAATACTCCAGAATACCCGCCGTGGAACCCACGTAATCGGCCGCTTCGAGAATATAGGCGCGGCATTCGGGATGCGCCACGACCTTGGCTTCGGGATGCTCCCGTTTGAGTTTCAGGAGCTTTTCGAGCGAAAACTCCTCGTGGACATGACAGGCGCCGTTCCACAGCACCATGTTCTGCCGTCCGGTCAGCTTCTGGATATAGGAACCCAGGTTGCGGTCCGGGGCGAAGATGACCGGCTGGTCGGCGGGGATCGACTCCACGACTTTCAGGGCGTTGGACGAGGTGCAGCAGATGTCCGTCAGGGCCTTGACGCCGACCGTGGTGTTGACGTAGGAGACCACCGTATGACCGGGATGCTGCGCCTTGAAAGCCGCGAATTCCGCAGCGTCGCACGACTCGGCCAGCGAGCAGCCCGCCTCGGGACAGGGTATCAGCACCTTTTTTTCGGGGCAGAGAACCTTGGCGGTCTCGGCCATGAAGTGCACTCCAGCGAAGAGGATGATGTCGGCATCGACCGACTGCGCCTTCACCGACAGGGCGAGCGAGTCGCCCAGGAAGTCTGCGACGGCCTGCACCTCGGGAGTCGTGTAGTAGTGGGCCAGGATCACGGCTTTTTTCTCCCGTTTGAGTTCCTCGATGCGGCGGGTGAGTGCGGCGGAGTTTTCGACGTTCATTTTTTATTTTTATTCCTTTAATTAAATTAAATAATAAAGAAGAATAGATATAATAGCTGTTGATATTGTTGACAACCGGGAGTGTTATTTCCCAATCAACAATTTTTCTTTTTCATGTTTCTTATTTCGAATTTTAATCTGTTAGAAATCAAAGAAATAGAAAAATAATCAACAATTGTTGAAAATAGTTGCGGACATACCGACAGCTATTTGTTTTCAACATTCCGTGCCGTTTCCGTCGGGTTCGGCCCCGGCATAACTTCTCATAAAAAAATTTGGTTTCGGGAAAAAACCGATTATACCTTTCCTCATTTTTGAAAAGCAAATTTTCGGGCCTCGATTTTTCACCTTTTTTCCAACGGTTATCGACAGGTTATCGGGGGAGTTATCAACCGTTTTTCATCACTTTTGAAACTACCTTTTCGGCGATCTCCCGGTAATACTCCTCGACGCGGGGGTCGATGCCGGCCGCAGGGCGTCCCTCCTCCCCTCCTTCCATGATCGACTGCACGATGGGGATTTCGCCCAGGAAATCCACCCCGCTCCGCTCGGCGAAAGCCCGGGCTCCGCCGCGGCCGAAGATGTAGTAGCGGTTTTCGGGCAGCTCGGCGGGGGTGAACCACGCCATGTTCTCGATGATGCCCGCCACGGGAATGTTGACGTTTTCGTTGCGGAACATCTCCACGCCGCGCACAACGTCGGCTACGGCGATCTGCTGCGGCGTCGAGACGATCACCGCGGCGTCGATCTTCAGCTCCCCGATGATCGAGAGGTGCACGTCGCCCGTGCCGGGGGGCAGGTCCGCCAGCAGGAAGTCCAGCGTACCCCACCGGGTCTGGTGGATCATCTGTTTCAGGGCGCTGACGGCCATGGCTCCGCGCCACAGCAGGGCGTCGGTGGGTTTGATGAAGAAACCGATCGACATCAGCCGGATGTCCATCGACTCGGCCGGGACGATGCGGTCCGCACCCTCCTCGGAGACGGCTTCGGGAACATACCCTTCTACCCCGAACATTTTGGGCTGCGAAGGTCCGTAGATGTCGGCGTCGAGGATGCCCACGCGGAACCCCATGTTCCGCAGCGCGACGGCCAGGTTGGCCGTGACGGTGGACTTGCCTACCCCGCCCTTGCCCGAAGCCACGGCGATCACTTTGGCGATGCCGCCCGTCGTGGTGTTCTGCTTGGGTTCGGGGCGCGGTGCGGCGCCGCCCTCCTTGACGACCACCAGCACTTCGGCGTCCGGAAAAGCCTCGCGCAAAAGAGCTTCGGCCTGGTTCTTGATCTTCACCGCGAACGGATCGCGGGCTTTGGCGAAGCGCAGGACGACCGTGACTTTCCCGTTCGCGGCGGCCGTATGTTCGATGAATCCGCTCGTAACGATGTCCTGCCCCGTTTCGGGATGGACGACCGCTGTGAGCAGGCGTTTGATTTTTTCTTCCATGCAGTAAGAAAGGTTTGTCTTTGACAAAGATAACGCATATTTATAGAATTAATGGTGTATATCTTACTTTTTTATCGAAAAACGATAAATTTTATTTGTTTTTCGTAAAATATCGTTATATTTGCTCCTGATAAAAAAGACTTGTGAACAAATAAATAAAGGATTATGAATTTTGTGAAGACTTTTCTGGCCGGGCTCCTTGCGGTCATCGTGGGGACGTTCCTGGTGTTTTTCCTCTGGATTTTCATTCTGCTGGGCATCGCCGGGTCGATGGAAAAAAGCGTTGCGGTGCATCCCGAGTCGATCCTGAAAATCGACTTCTCCGAGGTGCTGACCGACGCTCCCTCGTCCGATCCGCTGGCCGGCATCGACCTGATGACACTCCAAACCACGCGGCAGCTGTCGCTGTTCAAGGTGCTCCGGGCCATCGAAGCTGCCGGGGCCGACGACCGCATCAAGGGCATCTACCTGCGCATGAACGGCGGGGGCGGCGTTACGGGTTCGGCGCTGCTGGAGGAGCTTCGTGAAGCGCTCCTCGAATTCAAGCAGAGCGGCAAATTCATCGTCGCCTACAACGAAACCTATTCCCAGGGGCAATATTACCTCGCCTCGGTCGCCGACAAAATCTACTTGCAGCCCGAAGGCGGCATGGAGTGGTCGGGGCTGGCTTCGGACGTGATGTTCTACAAAGGGCTGTTGGACAAGCTCGACCTTCGCGCCGAGGTGTTCCGCCCCACTGCCTGCAAGTACAAGAGCGCCGTGGAGCCGTTCATCCTCGACAAGATGTCCGCCGCGAACCGCGAGCAGATGCAGGCGCTGGTCAATTCGATGTGGGGAACCATTTCGGGCGCCGTCTGCGAATCCCGCGGCATCGACTCCGTGAAGATGCGCCGGATCACCGACAACCTCCAGGTGACGCTTCCCGAGGAGGCGCTCGAATACGGATTCGTTGACAGCCTGCTCTATGAAGACCAGATGGAAGACGTTTTCGCCGAACTCGGGGTCTCCGACGACTATGATTTCATCACGCTGGGCGACTACGCTTCGCAGGTCGGCGCCGATCTGAAAAACATCTCCGCCGACCAGGTGGCCATCGTCTATGCCGACGGCCAGATCGTCGATGGCGAGGGATACGGCAAGGAGATCTACGGCAACACGCTGGCCGCGAAGATCGCCGGCGTGCGCGACGACGAGAAGGTCAAGGCCGTGGTTCTGCGCGTCAACTCCCCCGGCGGCAGCGCGCTGGCTTCGGATGTCATCTGGCGGGAGGTCGAGTTGCTCCGGGCCGAGAAACCCGTCGTTGTGTCGATGGGCTCCTATGCCGCCAGCGGCGGTTATTACATCTCCTGCCCGGCGGATGTGATCGTGGCCGACAAACTGACCCTTACGGGTTCGATCGGGGTCTTCGGCATGATCCTCGACACCCGCGAGGCGTTGAAGAACAAACTCGGCATCACCATCGACGGCGTGCAGAGCAACGCCTCGTCGAGCTTCCTCGCCACGCAGCCCCTCACCCCGGTCCAGCGCTCGATGATCATGCGCGGCGTGGACAAGGTCTATACCACCTTCACGAACGACGTGGCCGAGGGCCGCAACCTGCCCATCGAGAAGGTTCTCGACATCGCCGGCGGACGGGTCTGGTCGGGTGCGGATGCGCTGGGTATCGGCTTGATCGACACCTACGGCGGTCTGAAGACGGCCATTGCGCTGGCTGTGGACAAAGCCGATCTGGGCGACAACTACCGTGTGACCGAGGTGACCGAGACTCCGACCGGATTCGCAGCTTTCATCGCGTCGCTCAACATGAGTGTTCGCGAGGCTTTCACCCGTTCGGAACTGGGGCTGATGATGAAGGATTACAACACCGTCCGCGAAGCCTTCCGCCAGCAGGGTGTGCTGATGTACTCGCCCTACAAGGTCGAGATGCGGTAGCATTATCGTTCGATGAAAAAAAGGCTCTCCACTTGTTCGGAGAGCCTTTTTTCCGTCTATCGGCACGGTGTCAGTCGTCGATGCCGACGGTTGTGATCCGGTCGTGTTCGAAGAAGAAATATTTGCCGCTTTCGCATCCGACCACCAGATTCGGACCCTTCGACGTGTCGCCCAGCATACAGGGTTCGGGGGCGTTCGAATGGGCGCCGAGGTAGAAATCCTTGCCGTCGATCTGCAACTGGACGGGTTCCTTGAAGACCATCTTTTCATTGGTCCCGGCGTTGATCAGCAGCATTACCTGCAAACCTATTTCCTTCTTTTTGAAACGGCTGTAAGGAAGTCCGCGTTCGGGCGAAGGATACGACGACCGTTTGACCGAACCGATCAGCAGGTCGAGTTTTCCGTCGCCGTCCCAGTCCACGAAGCGCAGTTTGCCGCGGCCCATCTGTCCGAGCGACTCCATCGCATTGTTGTGGCCGGTGATCTGCGAACCGTCCGTCAGGCGGAGTTTGCCCATGTCCTCGACGTTGAAATCGTCGATCTGGCGGTACATGTGCAGGGCGTTGTCCTTGTCCATGATGACGATGCGGTTGCTGCCGCCGATCCGGGCGATGGCCGGGCGGACGCGCCAGGTGCCGTAGAGTTCGAGATTGTCCACGCTCAGGGCCACGGGAGCGTCGAGTTCGGGTTTCTCGCGGGTGCCGCGGTTGAGCATCACCTCGAATTTGGCCCGCGAACCCGAGACCACGACATCGGGCAGTCCGTCGCCGTTCCAGTCGCAGACCGTCGGGCAAAGATAGCCCCACGAAGCCTCGAAAGGACCCTGCACGACATGATACCCCGGGCGCAGCAGGATCGGGCTGCCTCCGGCGCAGACCTCCTCCGAACGGGCGAAATCGGGTTCGGTGTTCGTGCCGCGGTTCTTGAAGAAGAGCAGCCGCCCTTCCGAATTGCCGGCCACGATGTCCAGTGCGCCGTCGCCGTCCCAGTCCACGACGTTGGGCACCGTCAGCGAGCCTCCGTAGAGCGGGGCGTTGCGTTGCAGCACCGGCGCCGGGTCGGAGTAGATCGGGGCTCCTTCGGGCGTGAAGCCCAGGAAGCGGTAGCGGTACATCGCCGCTTCTCCGCCGATGATCAGGTCCTGCCGGTCGTTCCGGCCCGAGGGATAGGGAATGACGCGCGAACTGTAAGCCGTGTGCACACGGATGCGTTCGTTGTCGCGCATGGCGTGGAGCGGCGGCAATCCCCCGGTCGGAATCTTTTTCCGGTAGGGAATGAACTTCATGCTTCCGAGTTTGTTGGTGAAGAGGTAGCCGTCGCAGCTGCCGTCCGCCGAGCGCACGCAGGCCAGTTCGCTGGCCCCGATGACGAGGTTCATGTTGTTTCCCACCTGTTCGACATCGGTGATCTGGTTCCAGTTGTCGGCGTCCAGCGTCATGCGGAAGAGTCCCGATCCGGGCAGCGCTCCGCGGTAGATCTCGGCGCCGTCGTAGTAGGACTGACGGTCGCCCTTGAACGTTTCGGGACGGTAAGACTGTCCGTCGTGGCAGAGGATCGCCAGCTCGATGTCGCGTTTGCCGCGGCGGATGCAGTCGAACGACGCTATCGGATAGGGAATGCCTTTCAGCACGCTTTCGGCGATCGTCGTGAAAGCCCGGCCGTCCCAGCGGGTGACGACGAGGCGTTTCGTGGAGAGGCGCAGCAGGTAGACCTCCTTGCCGTCCTGGAAGATGCGGATCTGCGAGGGGAAGTTTTTCTCCTTGTCCCAGGGGGTCGCCACGCGTTGCGGCGCGGCATATACGAGTTCGCCCTCCGGCGTGGTCCCGTCGTAGGGACAGCGCCAGAATCCCCGGGCGTCGGGCATTCCGCTCGCTATGAAGACGAAAAGATCGGGATATTGCTCCGAGGAGATGTAGGCGAAGCCGCGCGGGGCGTTGCTGTATGTCAGTCCGAACGACATCGGGGCGAGCCCCTCTTCACCGCCGGCCGCGATGGGTCGTGCGTGTTGCAGCGGTCCTGCCGCCCAAAGGCTTTGCAGCGTGAGGGCGCAGAGGACCGCGAGGATAAGACGTGTCTTTTTCATGGCGTCAGGTTATTTCGTGTAGACGATTTTCGGTGCCAGAAGCGTCACTCCGGCGAAATCCTTGGTGCGGGGGAGCGTCACGCTCTCTCCGGCCTTCACGTCGCGGTAGTAGATGCCGAGGATGCCGGGTTTGCTTTTGTCGTGCGTGGTGTAGCGGATTTCATCGTCGCGTTCGGGTTTCCAGCCGTTCAGCACGTCGGCCGTGTGGCTGTTGCGGCGTACGGCGATGTAGATGCGGCATTTCTCCCGGGCGGTCACTTTGCAGGTGAGCATCTGTTCGCCCAGCCCGGCGTCGTGTATCAGCATTTCGTAGCCGGCGAAGCGTTCGGGGAGTTTGGTCAGCGGGTAAACCCGGTTGGTGAAGAACTTTTCGCCGAGGCGGAAACTTCCCACCGCGAAACCTTTGCCCGAAGCCGTCACGGCGGCTCCCGAGAGCGATTCGGCGGGCTGGCGGGCCGGAGCGGCCTTGTCGTCGGCATCGCTGCGGAAAGGGGCTACGGGGAGTCCGGCCGTATCGAAGAGATTGCCGATGGCGCCGTCGCTGAAACAGTAGCGCACGGCCGTCGGGCGGGCCACCTGTTTGCTCCAGACGACGAGCCGGTTGTTTTTGTCGTCGATGATTCCCTGCGCCGGGACGAATTTCATCGAGGCGTCGCACACCTCCAGTCCGCGGATGGCGTCGTCCTTGCAGACGAGCCCCCTTCGGCGTTGTCGAACGAGACGTAAACCTGCGATTTCCGGAACTCCGCCTGCCGGAAGGTCGGGCTTTTGTATTTCCGGCCGCTCTTGCCGTAGACTTCGGCGAGGGCGAAGCCGGCCAGCCGGTCGCCGACGCCTTGTTTGTAGCGGGGATGGATGTTCGTCACGTCGTCCACCAGATCGGAGATGACCGCCATGCCCGTCGATGGAACCGTCGCGGCGACGCGGGCCTGCTGTTCGCGGACCACGGCGCCGGAAGTGCCGCCTTCGGCGCGGGCGTGGGGGGCTATCTGCACGAAATAGAAGGGCAGAGTCCGGCCGAATACCTTGCGCCACGACTCGATCATCATCGTGAATTCATCGCCGTAGAGTGCGGCGTTCGTCTTGTTGGATTCGCCCTGATACCAGATGGCTCCGGCGAAGGTCGTGTGACGCAGCGGGTGGATCATGGCGTTGTAGAGCGAGCCGATCTGCCAGAGTTTGCTTTTCGGCTGCTCTTTCCACGAGGCGACCATCTGTGCGTTCTTGCCCATGACATTGGCGGGGGTCCAGACCTCGACGGGAGTTCCGCCCCACGACGAGTTGACCAGTCCGACGGGCTGCTGGAGTTCATCGGCGAGGCGTTTGCCGAAAAAATAACCTACGGCGCTGAAATAGAGGGCGCTTTTGGGGGTGCACACCTGCCAGCGGCCTTCGCAGTCGTCCTGCGGATACGGGGTGCTGTTCTTCGTGACGGTGAAGAGGCGTATTCGGGGATTCATCGGGCTTTCGAGCTCTTTTTTCATATCCGCGATGCCGTTGGCCGCGCTCCAGTTCATGTTCGACTGTCCGCTGCAAAGCCATACCTGGCCGATGAGGATGTCATCGACTTTCCGGACCGCCTTTTTATTGGTGGCGAAGGTGATCGAACGGGGTTCCGCCGAGGCGGCGGGGGTGGTCAGTTCGACGCTCCAGGCCGTGTCGTATCCCACTTTGACCGTCACGGCTTCGCCCCACGAAGGGGTGACCGTCAGCGTGGCGTTGGGATCGGCCCAGCCGTGCAGCCTGACGGTGGTTTTTTCCTGAAGGACCATATGGTCGCCGATGATGGCCGGCAGCCGGAGGAACGGTTGCGCCGCCGCGGAGAGGGCGCCCAGCAGGCAGAATCCCGCGAGGAGAAGCGCTTTTCGGATGCTGTGTTTCATGGTATCTGTTTGTTTTTAAGGTTTGTGCAAGGTTCGGACGTTGTCGGGGGCGGCCGCTCCGGGTTCCCGGAACCGTTCGATGCGTTTGAATACGAGGAAATTGGCGTCGTGCTGGCGGTTCGGAAGGCCGCGGGGCTCCTCCACGGCCAGCCGGATGACGGCGATCAGGTCGTTGCCGTCGAACTGCCAGTCGATGTATTGGAAACCGTCGAAAAAGGGGTTGTCGCTTCGGATGACGATGCGTTCGACATCCCAGCGGCGGAGGTCCTCCGAACTGATGAGCGCCAGGGTGTTGCGGATCAGTCCGCAATGGATGCCGTTGGCGTAGATGCCCCCGTGGGCGAGGCCCCGGAACTCTTCGCAGACGACGGAGGTGAGCGACCAGTAGCGCTGCGACAGCGAGTCGTAGCGGATGGTGAACTTCTTGCCGCCGCCCGGCATTTCGACGATGTCCCTGCGGGGATCGAACGCGAGCCGTTCGGGGCTTAACACGCGGACGATGGCCGCCGAGCGGCCGCAGGTGTGCTCGTCCACCCGCAGGACGTTGACCAGCGATTGATCGGGGGCGACGACGATGTTGCCCTCGATCCACTGGCGGAACCTGTTCCCGTCTATCCATGCGGGATCGTAGTCGAGCTGTTCGGAGAGGCGCCAGCTCGAAGCCTGCATCAGATCGGCTCCGACGGGTGCCGACATGACGAACGCCCGGCGCTGTTCGCCCGGCGTGTTGGTCTCCATGGCGCGCCAGATGCGTCCTCCGTGCACGACGACCGGAACGGGGGCCGAATGGTACTTGCCGCGCCGGAGGATGCCCTCGTCGGAACGTGTTTCATCGGGGAAACTCCACGTGCGGCCCATATCGTCCGAGCGGCAGATGATGATGTCGCCCTGAGGCGTGGCCGTTCCCATCATGTATAGCGCACCCTGATGGAGGAACACCGTGTAGAAATTGATCGGATAGCGTCCCCGCGACCAGTGTTTCCAGGTCGCACCCCGGTCCGTCGAGCGGTAGAAATCGACGTTCCGCTGGAGGTTCGCGCCGCTGCACGCCGCCAGATAACTGCCGTCGGGGAGGATCAGCAGGTTGGGATTGGTGATGTGCGTGCGGCGCAGCTCCCGGACCTGTGCGATGACCACCCCGGGAACGGGCGCCGTACCGGCCACGCGGAGGTTTTCGGCGAAGAGCATGCAGGAGGGCCCCTCCTGCTGTGACGGGAGTTCCAGCCAGCGGCCGGGGGTGTCGTAACTCCGCCGGTAGAGCCGGTAGCGGGTTTTATCGACGAAAAATCCCTCGCCCGTGGGGAGCCATTGCGTCGTGTCGGGCCGGGCACCGGAGAGCGCCAGCAGCAGGTCGCAGGGCTTTGACGCCCGCACCGCTTCGGGGCCCCGGAACTCCCGCAGGCTGACGGCATAGGTCATCCCTTCGAGCCGTGCGGGGAGGCTTTTGCCGAAGCGGTTGCGCTTGTACTGGGGAAAGACCTCCGCACTGGGCTGCGCCTGACGGATGTCGATCAACCGTCCCCGGACTTCGATGATCTCCTCCCCGCGCGGGGAGGCCGCAAGGGGTTGCGGCTTTCCCGTGCAGAGAAGCAGGAGCAGCGGAGCGAGCAGTCGGATTCGGCGCATGGCGGTCAGAGGTTTCGGAAGTCGGCGATGCGCAGGAAGCTCAGGATATTGGCGTCGTGCTGACGGTAGGGCAAGCCGCGGCGTTCGGGGCAGGCCATGCGGCATACGGCCACGAGGTCGTTGCCGTCGAACTGCCAATCGACGTATTGGAATCCGTGGAAGAAGGGGTCTTCGTTTTCGAGGACGACCTTGTAGGGAACCCACGTGATCAGATCGGTCGAGTAGCACAGCACCAGCCGGTTGCGGATCAGGTCGCGGGTGATGCCGTTCAGATAGAGGCCGTCGTTCTTCATTCCGACGTATTTCGAGGCCGTAGGATTGGAGAGGGTCCAGTAGCGGTGGCTCTGTTCGTCGTAACGGATCGTGAATTTCTTGCCGCCCCCGGGGAAGGTGATGAAGTCGTTGGAGACGGAGAAGGTGAGTTTCGACGGGCTGGTGACGGTGACTTTGGCCGCCAGCTGGCTGGTCTGCCGGCTGCTGGCCCGAAGGATGTTGTAGAGACCGTCGGAGGTGGCGACCATGTTGCCCTCGATCAGCTCGGTGACGGTCTTTTCGTTGACGATCATTTCGTTGTCGGTGATCAGGTTGTCGGATTTCGTCCAACTCGACGCGTCGAGCAGGTCGGCATCGACGGGTGCGGAAATGACGAACGGACGTTTGATGGAGGTGTCGCTTCCGGCCGTTTCGCAGGCCCGCCAGAGGCGGCCGTCGTAGACCACCACCGGCACGGCGGCCGAGTGGAAGCCTCCGGTGAGCAATACGCCGTTCGTGGCGTCGGTGGGTTCGGTCCAGGTCACGCCGTTGTCCTCCGAGCGCGAAATCAGCAGTTTCTGGTTTCCGGCGCCGGCGCCCATCATGTAGAGTGCGCCTTCGAAGACGAAGAGGTTGTAGTAGTTGCGTATATGGTTGAGGGCCGTGACGTTCTCCACGAGAAGCGACCAGGTGGCGCCGCGGTCCTTCGACACGAAGAGCGCCGCGCCGTCCGTGACTCCGGTGCACGAAGCCACATAGTTCCCGTTGGGGAGGATGGCGATCGAGGCGTTGCTGACGGTGCTGCCGCGCAGTTCAGGGACCTGGGCGACGACGGTTCCCGGTACGGGATCGCAGGCGACGCTCAGGGTCTCGGCGAAGAGCATCGTGGCATATTCGCGGTCGGCCGGATCGGGGATTTCGATCCATTGTCCCGGGGTGCGGCAGACGTAGGAGTAGAGGTGATAGGTGAGGTCGTTCACCGTGAAACTCTTCTCCGTGGCGCTCCACCCTGCGGCGTTCAGCCCGGAGGAGGTGGTGGCCATGTAGACCGTTTGGGCGCTGCCGCAGCGAAAAGCCTCGGCACCGCGGGCTTTCAGGAGCCCGGTGGCATAGGAGAGCGGCGTATCGAAGAGCGTTTCGATGTCCGAGTCGAAAATATAGTCGGATTGCTGGGGGAACGCCTCCTTTCCGGCTGCGAACGTCCGGATGTCGATGAGCGTTCCGCGAACCTCTACGGCCCCGGCGGGCAGAGGCGTTTCCGCGGCACCGCCGTCCTCTTTCTCGCAGGCGCCGAAAAGGAATCCGGCGAGAAGAAATAAAAGCGCTGTTTTGATGCTGTTTTTCATGGTAATGAGTTTTCGGAGTGGGGTTATTCGGTGACGGTGACGCTCTTCCGGAGCAGGATTTGTTTTTCTCCGGCCAGGGTCGTCACCGTGCCGACCACCGCTACCTGGTAGATGCCGGGGGCGGTGAACGTGTACTGATAGCTTGCGGGCTGTTCGTCGTCGGAGCCCTTGATCACGAAGGGGCTGTCCTTGCCCACGTTCTTCGCCTCGGGGCGCGTCAGCTTCGGCATCACGAGGTAGGAATCCTTGTCAACTGTGGGTCTGAATGCGGCTCCCAGACGCAGGACATAGGGATAGCCTGTGTAGGCGAAGAGTCGGAACGGATTGGTTCCGTCGCCGGCATCGAAGGTCGGGCCCTGAACGAAAGTCGGATAGCTCGGGTCGCTCACGCCGTCCACATATTTCTGGCGGTAGATCTCCGTGTAGGAGCTCTCCGACTTGTACTGGGCCCGCACCCACATGTCGTAGGAGTAGAAATAGGTGCGGCCGTTGCCTACTGTGCCCGTTTCGGGGTCGGTGTAGTTAGCATCGTATTTGTCCACGTGGTAGAAAAAGGCGATCCAGCAGCTGTTGCCTTCGCCCGAGAACCAGTCCGTGCAGTCGGCCGTGCCCGCATCGGAGGGTTTGGTCGAAGTGCTGGCGGCGGGGTATCCGGGATCGACGCCGTGCACGGGCTTCTCCATGTCGAACCGGTCGGAAACATCGGTCCATGTGGCGGCGAGAATCCCCTCCTGGGTCATCGTGCCGTCGAAATCGGTCGAGTACATCATCTTGGCTGGACGGCGTTGTGTACCGCTGTTGAGCAGCATCATGAAATTCATCGTCATATCGGGCTCCTGCATCCGGTCTTTTTCCGCATAGGCGTAGTCGTGGCCCTCCTCGCCCGACCAGAAGTCCACGCGGTCGGCGATGCCCGTCATGGAAACCGTCAGGGGCTCTCCGACCTTGCAACTCAAGACGGGGATTTCGGCCTCGAACTCGTCGGAGAGCACGAACTCGTCGAGCGAAAGCTCATAGGACTTGGTGTAGTGGCGGTTCGGGCGCAGCACGACCTGTTCGGGGATGGTGTAACCGTAGATCGAATTGTCGATGGCCGTCACTTCGAGGCGGAGCGTACCGGCCGGATGGGTTCCGGGAGCCGCCACCAGATAGGCGCTGGCATAGTCCGTCTTCGTGACGGCGAGGTTCGTGTCGAAGGTCAGCGCGAGGCTCTGCGAACCCCCCCCCTCCCCGATGACGACGGGCAGCTCCGCTTCGGGATCTATGGCCCGGGTCAGGTCGATGGTTCCGGCCGGGATGGCGAGCGCCGCGGCGTCGGAGAGCAGGCGGACCTGCTTGACCGGCACCGAAGCGAGGGCGCAGTCGGCGGTCATTTTGAAGCGCAGTTCGACGATCGAGAAGACATTGGCGAAATTGAACAGGATCGCTCCTTCGCCCACGGTTCCCGCAGGGATGTCCACCGGTGCGGCCGTCATCAGCCCGTAACGGGCGATATGGGCCGGGGAGTTCCCCTCCGACTGGGTTTGCAGGGCCGGGAGCGAGAAGGGATGGGCTTCGGGATTCGGCGTGCGATCCGTGATTTTGGCATAGGGATAGTAGGCGTAGTAACTCTGGGCGGCGGTTTTCGTCCACGTGAAAAGTTCGTAGGAGTCCGATGCCGAGAACGAGCAGCGTGTGGCGTCGCTCTTGTAGGGGGTGGCTGTGTAGGCATAGTTGTCGCCCGAGGAGCGGCCGTCGTTGCGGCCGTAGATGCCCACTTCGTCGGCCTCGGCCCAGGCGATGGAGAGCGTCCGGTCGTCGTTGGTCCCGACCTCGGTGCGGGTCGTCGCCGTTCCGCCTGCGGAGAAGAGCACCGCTTGCTTTTCGCCGGGGAGCGTTTCGCGCGGCATGGTGTCGTCCTGACTGCACGCCGCCAGGAACAGCGACGCAGCGATGATCGTAAAGGTTATGCGGTTCGTCATGGTCTTGTCGTTTTATTGGTTCCACTCTCCGGGCTGCGGCGGCGTGATGCCGCCTTCGTCCTCGATAATCCGCACCGAGACCTTTCGGATGACCTCCTTGCGGCCGTAGACGTTGGCGTTGGCCGCCACGAAGGCGATTTCATAGTCGCCCGGTTCGGTGTAGGTGTAGGCGTAGCTGCTCAGCGAAGCCTCGGCCATCGCCTTGATGCCGACGCCGAAGTCGGGACCGTCGTTGATCTGGTCCATCCGGTAGATGGGTCCGCTGACGGCCCAGCATTCGCGGGAGACCGTGGGCTGGAACTCGCTGCGGAAAAGGATGCGCGAGGCGTTGATGTCGGGCAGCGAAGTGGCTCCTTCGAACGAGGCCGCCTGCACGAGCTGCCAATGTATGTCGGCGAAATCGTAGAGCGTGGAGACCGACTCTCCGGCTATGCCGTTGAACTTCGTCGCCTGGATGTTCCATTGCGTGCGGCCGTTCTTTATCGCGGCGTCGTAGGGTTCGACTACCCAGTGGAAACTGAAATAGAGCGGGGTTTCCGGGTCGGAGAAGTATTCGGTGACATTCACGTCGCCCGACAGCAGAGCGGTTATCCCGGTGTCGGTCGGCATCGTGAAACGGTCGGTGATGTCGATCCACGTGGCGGCCCGCACGGCCTCTTCGGTGTATTCTCCCGAGAAGTCGGTGGAATAGCAGACCGGGACATGCGAGGGATTGGGGTTTCCGGCCGTTCCTGCGGTGGTCGTCGTGGAGAAGGAGAAGGTCATCTCGCTGTCCGTGATCCGGTCGGTATCCTTGTAGGCGTAGTCGTTGCCCTTCTCGCCCGAGTAGAAGATGATGAAGTCGGGGTTGCCGCTGAAATGGAACCGGACGGGTTCGCCGACCTTGAAGGTTTCGGCTTCGAGCGATACGTCGAAGTGCACGTCGTCTACGTCGTCGAGGTTCTTGCGGCATCCGGTCGTCAGCACGGCGAATGCCGAAAACAACAGAAGATATTTCATTGTTCGTTTCATAATCGTTTGATTGTTCGGATGTCACCATCCGGGGTTCTGGACCAGCGCACGGTTGACACCCAGTTCGTAGGTGGGGATCGGCCATATCTCGTCGCGGCGGTTGACGTTGTTGTAGGTGCGCCGGGCGTTTACGTAGTACGAGGAGGTGTAACTGTCGGGAATGGCCGCCGCGAGGCTGCGGGCGTAGCGCATCCGGTCGTAGAATTCGCCCCAGCGCACGATGTCGTCCTTGCGGAGCAGCTCGAAGCCCAGTTCGCGCGGCCGCTCGTCCTTGATGGCCTCCAACAGGTAGCTCTTGTCGCCTGTTTCGAGATCGACGCCCGCGTCTGGTGTGTTGATGTCCTTTCCGAAGCCGCGGCGGCGCACCTGGTTGACATATTCGTAGGCTTGTTTCAGGTCGTCGGCGCTGTGGTTGTCGGGGTCGGCGGCGACGCCTTCGGCCCAGATCAGCAGGATGTCGGAGTAGCGCAGCAGCGGGAAATTGATGGGCGTGTAGTTGGTCGATCGCGGTTGGCTGAGTTCGTATTCGCGGCGGAATTTGCCGCAATAGCGAACCCAGATATTCGACGTTTGTTCGGTCTTGGTGCCCGTCGTCGTGTTGTAGGTGAAGGGTGCGATGGTCCAGTCGCGCCGCAGGTCGCCGGTTTCGAAGAGCGTGAAGAAATAGGGCGTCGTGCGGATCGCGCCGATGGAGTAGCCGAAGAGATCGACGACCGATTTCCCGGTGTCGCCGATGATGTTCGTGCTCGAACAGCCGATGCCGTTGTTGCGGCCTACCATGCCGGCCGTCGTGGTGTAGGTCCCCTCGTTCGTGCCCCAGAACTCCACTTCGAAAAGGCTTTCGCCCGCGTCGTATTTGTCCTGGATGTAGTTGATGAAGACCTGCTCGTAGGAGGCGTTCATCGCGTGGCTTCCCGTGTCGATGACTTTTTGGGCATACTCCTTGGCCTTGGCGTACATTCCCGGCTCCTTCACGGGGTAGCCCGCCATATAGAGGGCCACGCGTGCCAGCATTCCGTAGACGGTCGATTGGCTGACACGGCCCGGCGACTGCAATTCGGCGGCCGTGCGGACCAGCGGAGCCGCTTCCTCCATGTCCTTGATGATTTGCAGGTAAACGTCGCGCGTGCTGCTCTGCGGCGTCTGCACGCTCTCGCGGTTGCCGTCTTCGGGGACGCTGAGGATCAGCGGGATGTTGTGGAACCGGACGACCAGCAGGAAGTGGTAGTAGGCCCGCAGAAAGAGCGCCTGCCCGTAGATGTTGTTGCGGGTGGCTTCGTCGAGCTGCGGCTTGTCGATGTATTTGATGAGCATGTTGGCCCGGCCGATTCCGTCGTAGAGGTCGCGCCAGAAGGTGAGGATCTTGGCGTCGGCGGGCGAGACGTCGTAGTCGCCCACCGAACCGTAGTCCGAGGAGTAGCTTTCGTAACCGATGTCGGCCGACAGCCCCATGCGGCCCAGCAGGTTGCCGCCGTAGAGCGTCGTGTTGGCCAGCGTGGCATAGACCCCGTTGAGCGCCGTGTTCATTTCGGTTTCGTTGTTGTAGTAGTTCGACGGGGTGACGAAATCCTGCGGCTCGGTGTCCAGCAGGCTGCACGAGGCCAGGAACAGTATGCAGAGGCTTAATAAGATGGTGTTCTTTTTCATATCCGTAGGCTCCGTTAGGTTAGAAAGTGACCTTGATGCCGGCCGTGTAAATCCGGTTGCGGGCATAGGCCGAGTAGTCGAAATTGGGTGTCAGGGCCGAATTGCGAGTCGAGACCTCGGGGTCGAGGCCCGAATAGGAGGTCCAGGTCCAGAGATTCTGCCCGGCGATGAAGACCTGCACCTGGTTCAGATGGATCTTCCGGGTGAACTTCTTGGGCAGGGTGTAACTCAGCTGAAGGGTTTTCAGCCGCAGGAACGAGCCGTCCTCGATGGTCCGTGAACTGTATACGCCCGCAGGGCCTCGGCCGCCGACGCGGAAGTTCTTGCTGTCGGTGTTCGTCGGCGACCAGCGGTCTACGTAACTCTTGTACTGGTTGATGGATTTGTTGGCGTAGTTGCCTTCGAAGATGATGCGATTGGCGTTCATCACGTCGGAGCCGTAGCGCCACTGGAAGAAGACGTTCAGACTCAGGTTCTTGTAGGTGAAGTTGTTGTTGAATCCGCCCATGTGGATCGGCTCGCAGCGCCCGATGACCACCATGTCCTGATCGTTGACCACGCCGTCGCCGTTCTGATCGACGTATTTGATGTCGCCGGGCTGGATTGAGCTGCGGTCGTTGCCGTTGGTGGCGACGCCCTTTTTCAGCGTGTAGTTGCCTGCGGCGTCCTGATCGAAATCCTCGTAGCCGTAGACCCCGGCCCATTCGATGCCGTAGAACTGCGCGACGGGCTGTCCGACTTTGGCCAGATAGAGATAGGTGGAGTTGAAGTCGCCCGTGAAGCTGATTTTCGAGAGGTAGTTCTCTTCGCCCTCGGAGAGCGCCAGCACCCGGCTGCGGTTGAAGCTGATGTTGAAATCGGAGCTCCACTCGAAGCGGCGCGTCTTGACGTTCACCGTGCTCAGAGAGATTTCCAGTCCGCGGTTGCGAACCTTGCCGATGTTCTTGTAGACCGAGCGGTATCCCGAACTGTAAGGCAGATTGGCGTTCAGCAGCAGGTCGCGGGTCTTCTTCTGGTACCAGTCCACCGTCAGGCTGATGCGGTTCTTGAAGAGGCGCAGATCCAGTCCGGCATCGACCTGCTCGGTACTCTCCCAGATCAGGTCCTGATTGCCCAGGCTGCTGGTGACGATGGCGTCGGCGGGCTGGCCGTTGTTGAACGAATAATAGTCCGAAAGGGTCAGCGACGGGTGCACCGAGTAGTCGCCGATGCGGTTGTTGCCGGTGACACCGTAGCTGATGCGCAGTTTGGCGTCGTCGATGAAGCGCAGGCGGCGCATGAACTTCTCCTCGCCCAGACGCCATGCGAAGGCCCCCGAGGGGAAATAGCCCCAGCGGTTGTCGGGAGAGAATTTCGACGATCCGTCGGCGCGGAACGAAACGGTGAACATGTAGCGCGACCGGAAGCTGTAATTGATGCGTCCGAGCCACGACATGAGGTAATTCTCCGTCAGCAGCGCCGTCATCGAGTCGGGCAGACCGTCGTCGATGCCGCTGATGCCGAGCGACTCGTTGGGGATCTGCATGCTCGAATAGCCGAAGCGCCGCTGGCTGCTGCCCTGCATCGTGAATCCGGCCACGGCGTTGAGTTTGTGGCGGCCGTTTTTCCAGTCCTTCTTGTAGGTCAGCATGTTCTCGTTCATCCAGTCGGTCCGGGTCGTATTCAGCACCGAACCGTTGACGCCCTTTGAGTTGGTGAGCGTCTGATAGCCCTTGTAGGTCTTGGAGTTGTTGAACTCGGTGGCCTCGGTGAGGAAGCGCGAATAGCCGCCGCTGATGCTCAGACGAAGGTTTTTGTGCAGGTTGTAATCCAGCTTGGCATTGGAGATGAAGGTCTGCTTGCGCGTGACCTTGTCTTCGTTCTTGCTCGACAGGATGGGGTTCATCGTCGAGGAGTTGTTGCCGTCGAAATAGTCGTCGAAAAGCTCCTCCTCCGAGTTGACATTGGTGATGACCGGGCGGTAGGCCCATGTGCGGTACATCAGGTACGAGGCATAGGCGTTGCTCGTCGTCAGGGCGGAAGACGAGGTCTGTCCGTAGGTCTTGTCGCCCATGTAGCTGGCGTTGACGGTCACCTTGGCGTTCTTGTTCAGCTGCTGGGTCAGCGAGATGCGGCCCTGATACTTCTCGTATCCCGAGTTGAGGATCACGCCCTTCTGGTCGGCCATCGAAAGCGAAACGGCATACTTGGTCTGCTTCGTGCCGCCGGTCATCGAGAGGTTGTGCATGTGGATGGCCGCGTTGCGGAAGAGCTTGTCCTGCCAGTCGATCCCCTGCCCCATCCGCTTGTAGTCTTCGAGCGTGCGGTCGAGGTTGTTCAGATAGGTGTCAACGCTCGACGGCTGGCGCTCGATCTGGTACATGACGAAATCGTAGGCGTCCATCATGTCCATCTTCTTGGTCACGGTCTGGAATCCGTAGGTTCCCGAGTAGGTGATGACGGGCTTGCCCTCCACACCCTTTTTCGTCTCGATGATGATGACGCCGTTGGCGCCGCGGGCTCCGTAGATGGCCGTCGCCGAGGCGTCTTTCAGCACCGTGATCGAGGCGATGTCCGCCGAGTTGATGGCGGCGTTCGAGAAGTCCTCGATCGGGAATCCGTCGATGACGTAGAGCGGTGCGTTGCTTTGGGTGAGCGAATTGGCGCCGCGGATGACGATGTCCATTTCGGCTCCGGGCTGTCCGTCGGACGACGAGACCGAGACTCCGGCCAGGCGTCCCTGGAGAGCCTGATCGAAGTTCATGACCGGGGCTTTCACCAGATCCTCCATCTTCACGCTGCTCAGCGTTCCGGTGATGTCTTTGCGGGCCTGTCCGCCGTAGCCGATTTCGATGACGACTTCGTCGATGGCGCTGGCCGACTCTTCGAGGGTGACGTCGATGCGCGTGCGGTTGTTTACGGCGACCTCCTGTTCGGCGTAGCCCAGCAGCGAGAATACCAGCACGTCGCGCGCCGACGCCTGGATGGAGTAGCTGCCGTCGCCGAGCGTGGTCGTTCCGCGGGTCGTTCCCTTCACGAGGACGACGGCTCCGGCGATGGGCTGTTTGCCCGGATTGGTCACCTTGCCTTCGACTTTGCGAGGTGTCTGGGCCGATAGCGGCGTCGGGCTGCCTCCTGCGAGGAGCAGGAGCAGCAGCACGGCGCGGCATATCATCTGTATGGGTTTCATAGGTCGATGGTTGTAGGTTTGGGTTGTGGGTCGGTTAGCGGTAGACGGGTCCGTAGTTGTTGCAGGCGCGGTAGTCGGACCCTTCGGGGTCGGAGCCGAAGGCGGCCCAGGCCGAGGGACGGAAGATCTTCTCCTCGTCGATGTTGTGCATGCAGACCGGGATGCGGAGCATCGAGGCGAGCGTGATGAGGTCGGCTCCGACGTGTCCGTAGGTGATGGCCCCGTGGTTGGCGCCCCAGTTGTTCATCACGTTGTAGACGCTTTTGAAAGCTCCCTTGCCCGTCAGCCGGGGTGCGAAATAGGTCGTGGGCCACGAGGGGTCGGTGCGTTTGTCGATGTGCTCGAAGATCGCCCGATCGACGTTCACGGCCCACCCTTCGGCGATTTGCAGCACCGGACCCTGGCCTTTTATCAGGTTCAGGCGGCACATCGTCACCGGCATGTCGCCGCGCGTGAAGAACTTCGACGAAAAACCGCCGCCGCGCATGTATTCGCGGCCGGCCGGGTGCCAGGTCGTCGCTTCGAGGCACCGTTCGGCCTCCTGTGCGGTGATCTCCCAGAAGGGTTTCATTACGGGGTTGCCCTCGGCGTCGGACATCGCGCCCGAGGCGTCCAGCGTGCTGCTTCCCGAGTTGATCAGGTGGATGATGCCGTTCGCGGCCTTGCCCGTCAGTTTCCTGCCCGTGGCGCGCTCTACGGCTTCGGGGCTCCAATAGGTGCGTACGTCGGAGAAAAGTTGCGCCTGATTGGTCAGCAGGTGCATGAAGAGCATCGAAACGCCGTTCAGCGTGTCGTTTTCGGTGGCGAAGGTGTAGGCTTCGCGGATGCCGTTCCAGTCGAACGACGTGTTGAGGATGGCCTCCGAGAAGTCGCCGTCGGGGCGGAAGTCGGTCCACTGGCGCTGGCCCTGGAAACCTCCGGCGATGGCGTTGTGCCCGGCGGCCTCCTCTTCGAAGCCCATTTCGGCGAGTTTCGGATTGCCGACCATCAGGTCGCGGAAGATCATCGTCATCTTGACCACATACTCCCACACCTCGTCTTTCTTTTCGCGCGAATAGCGGAGGTGTTCCGGGTTGAGGTCCTCGCCTTCGTGCGTCTTGCAGTGCTTTTCGACCCAGGCCATAGCCCGTTCGAACTCCTCCTTGTCATAGATGCCCAGTTCGATGCGGCGCGCGATCTCCGAGCAATCGACGGCTTCGTTGCGCATGCCCAGATACTCCTGGAAGAAGTTGGGATCGGGCATCGAACCGGCGATGCCCATCGACACGGAGCCGATCGAGAGGTAGGATTTGCCGCGCATCTCCATGACGGCGACGGCCGCGCGGCCGAAGCGTAGCAGCTTTTCCTCCACGTCGGGGGTGATGCTGTTGTCGTCCTGCTCCTGCACTTCGGAGCCGTAGATGCCGAATGCGGGCAGCCCTTTCTGGTTGTGTCCGGCCAGCGCCGAGGCGAGGTAGACGGCTCCCGGACGCTGGGTCTTGTTGAAACCCCAGATGGCTTTGGGCATCAGCGGGTCCATGTCGATGGTTTCGGAGCCGTAGCACCAGCAGGGGGTCACCGAGAGGACGGCTCCGACGTTGTTGTCGCGGAATTTGTCGGTCGCGGCGACCGCTTCGGCCACGCCGCCGATCGTCGTGTCGGCGATGACGCATTCGACGGGCGCTCCGTCGGCATAGCGCAGCTTCGCGGCATAGAGTTTCGCAACGCTTTGGGCCATGCTCATGGTCATCTCTTCGAGGGATTCGCGGATACCGCCGCGGCGGCCGTCGATGATCGGACGGATACCGATTTTAGGATGTGAATTTTTCATGATTGGGTGAATTTCGATTCAATTTTCCTTTTTTGTGAATTTCGTAAGCAGGAAGCCCGTCAGGAAGATGACCGTCGTTCCGAAGACGATCGTCAGGTAGGTGTGCAGCGGGCTGTGGAACCGGTAGAAGGGCGAACCTTCGTTGATGAGCGGCGAGAGGCTCATCCAGGCGATGGTCAGCAGTCCGAGGATCACGGCGACGACCGCATGGGCCCGGCGCACGGTTTTGCAGACGACGCCCAGCAGGAACAGTCCTAGCATGCCGCCGCTGAAGATCGACGCCAGCTTCCACCAGGCGTCCAGCACGCCGTCGATGCGCATCATCAGCAGTCCCATGACGATGCCCTGTGCCCCCACGACGAACGACGTGGCGTAGAGCACCCGCATGCTCTTCTTTTCGGAGAGCTCCTTTTTCGAGAGCCGCTTGGCGAAGTCCGTCAGCACGATCGTCGCCGAGGAGTTGATGCTCGTGGCGATGGTGGACATGCCGGCCGAGAAGAGCGAGGCGATCACGAGTCCGGTGAGTCCCGTGGGGAGTCCGTGGACGATGAACCACGGGAATACCTGGTCCGAGGGCGTGCCGGCGGGCAGCAGTTCGGGACGCGCCGTGTAGTAGGAGAAGAGCGCCGTGCCGATGTAGACGAAGACCAGCGACACGGGGATGTAGAGCAGTCCGCCGAAAAGGGTCGATTTCACGGCTTCGGCCGTCGAGCGGGTCGTCATGTAGCGCTGCACGTAGTTCTGGTCGATGCCGTAGTTCTGCATGTTGACGAACAGTCCGTAGATGAGCACCACCCAGAAGGTCGGTTCCGTAAGGCTCGCGCCGAAACTGCCGAGGCTGAACTTGCCGTGGGCCGAGGCGATTTCGAAGAGCTGCCCGGGGCCTTCGGGCATCGTGAAAGTGAGGATCGCGGCGCAGGCGATGGCCCCGACGATGAGGATGATGCCCTGGATGGCGTCGGTCCAGACCACGGCGGCGATGCCGCCCAGCAGGGTGTAGATCAGCGTGGCGATGCCCGTGCAGACGATGATGGTCTGGATGTCCCAGCCGAACATCGTGTTCAGCGGCAGGGCCAGCAGCAGCAGGATCGAGCCCACGCGGGCGAGCTGCGTCAGCAAGTAGCAGACCGCCACGTAACAGCGGGCCCAGTAGCCGAAGCGCATTTCGAGGTAGTGGTAGGCCGAGACGCTGTCGATTCCGCGGTAGAGCGGGATGAAGACCTTGGCCGCGAGCCACGTGGCGATGGGGATCGAGAGGCTGAATACGAAGGGGTTCCAGTTGCCTTTGTAGGCGTCGCCGGGGAGTCCGAGGAAGCTGATGCTGCTGACGAACGTGGCGAAGATCGACATGCCCACGACCCAGGTGGGCAGCGATCCTTCGGCGGCGGTGAATGCCGCGGCGCCCTTGCGGCTGCGGAAGTAGAACGAGCAGCCGAAGAGGGCGACGCCGCCCACGAAGATGAAGAAGACGAGGTAATCGAGTAAGGTTATCTCCATTTTTTGTCGGGTTAGGTAGTTCGGTCGTGTGTCATTCGCCGCAGGCGGTTCCCAGCGTTTCGAGGGCCTTGCGGATGCGGGCGCGCTCCTCGGTGCGGAAACGGCGGTAGGGGTAGGACATGTAGTCGTCGCAGATGCCCATCAGCGAGAGCGAGCACTTCACGCCTTTGAGGTAGCTGGAGCCGTATTTCCCGACGGTGTAGAGCGACGTGCTGATCTGCATGATCTTCCGTTGCAGCGCGCGCATCGTGTTCACGTCGCGGTTGCAGGCGGCGTAGTACATCTGCACGTAGAGTTCGGGGAAGATGTTGGCGCCGCCGTTCACGCCGCCGTCGGCCCCCATCACGACGCTTTCGCCCGTCAGCTCCTCGGGACCCACGTAGAGGGCGAAATCCTCGCGGTCGCCCAGGTGGTAGAGCAGCGTCTGGAAATAGGTCATGTTGGCCGAACTGTCCTTCAGCCCGACGATGTTCGGGTGTTCGGCCAGCGTCTTGACGGTCGCGGGTTCGAGGAACACCTTCACGTGCGACGGCATGTTGTAGAGGAAGAGCGGCAGCGGCAGGGCGTCGGCCAGCGCCGTGTAGTATTCGATCAGCTCCTGCTGCGAGGGCGCGAAGTAGTAGGGAGCGGCGGCCACGACCGCCACGGCGCCGCATTTCGCGGCATGGGCGGCCAGTTTGACGCTCTCGTCGAGCGACGTGTCGGTGACGCCCACCAGCACGGGAACGCGCCCGGCGACCTGACGGCAGACCAGTTCGACGAAATCGTAGCGGCATTCGTACGAGAGGCTCTGGGCCTCGCCGGTGGTGCCGAGGAGGAAAAGGGCGTGGACGCCGCCGGCGAGGATGTGCTCCGTGAGCCGTACGGTGCCTTCGCGGTCGATCTGGTCGTCACCCTTCAAGGGGGTGATCATCGGGGGAATGATCCCTTTGATAGTCTTCATTTTTTTATGTTTTAGGTTTCAGTCAGTTGTTCGTTCTGTGCCGTTCGATCCACCGGATGACGGCCGGATAGGTTTCGTCGCCGTACTTGTAGCGTTCGCGCATCCAGAAGCCGTGGCCTCCTTCGGGATAGATGTGCATTTCGGCCTTCACTCCGCGGCGGTTGAGGGCCCGGTAGAAGGCGATGGAGTTGTCCGGGACCACCGCTTTGTCGTCGTTGCACAGCAGAAGCATCACCTCGGGCATCCCTTCGTGCACCTGTCCGAAAGTGGAGTGACGTTTGCGCAATGCCTCCTCTTCGCTGCGGGCCCCGAGGAGGTTCTCCCGGGTCCGGACGCTGGAATAGTTCATCGAGACGACCGGGTAGACCAGGACGGCGAAGTCGGGGCGCGTTTCTTCGCTCGTGTATTCCGTGATGAGCGTCGAGGCGAAATGGCCTCCCGCCGAGAAGCCGATAATTCCCACATTGTGAGGATCGACACCCCATTGTGCGGCGTTGCGGCGGATGACGCGCATCGCCTGCTCGCCGTCTTCGAGCGGAATCCCGGGATGGCCGTTCGGCATCCGGTATTTGAGGATCATCGCGGCGATGCCGTGTTCGTTGAGCCACTCGGCGGTCTTGTAGCCCTCGTGCGTGATGCAGACTTTCTCGTAGCTTCCGCCCGGCACGACCAGCATGGCCTGCCCCGTGGCGCGCGCCGGATCGGGAAGATAGACCAACAATTCGGGGTCGCTGACGCCGACGTAATATCCCTTGTCGTTCACGCCTTCGGGCTGTTCTTCCAGACCGCTCTTCGTCGGGGTTCCCTCCGGGAAGAGTTTGACGTGCAGCGGCTCGGCGGCCTGCGATACGGCGACGGCCAGCAATAGGGCGCAGAGTGTCGTGAGGCAGGTTTTCATCGCGTCTGTTTCTGTTGGTTCGCCATCCGGTAGAAGTGGCCGTCCTCGGCCCCCAGCAGGAGTTCCGGCGTGCCGTCGCCCCGCCAGTCGATGGGGGTCGGACAGGTCGTGTGACCAGCCAGTATGCGTTCGCCGACGTTGCCCATGTATTCGTACCACACTTCGCCCCGCTCCTCGCGGACATTGCGGAACCAGCAGGCGTTCTGGCTGTCCACGATCAGGTCCAACCGTCCGTCGCCGTCCCAGTCCGTGAAGCAGATCTTGCGGCGCCCGGATTGTCCGCCGATGCCGTCGTTCAGTCGCAGAAGCCCTTCCGACGCATCCGCTACCCCACTTCTGGAGTTGTAGAGCGAGCAGTTCGTGCCGTGGAAGATGCGGCGTCCGGGACGGAGCAGCAGTTCGCCTTCGGGCGTGCGGAAACGTTCGTAATAGGCGAGGTAACCCTCCTGGTCGAGGACGATGAGGTCCGTCAGTCCGTCGCCGTTCCAGTCCGTCGCCACGGGCGTCGTGCGCCATTGCGTGACGAGCGTGCCGGGCTCGGGCGTCCACCAGTTCCAGGCGGGTTTGGGGGCCTCGCCCTCCCAGGCCACGCGCACGGGCTGCGCCGGGGCGAGTCTTAGCCCGTCTTTGCCGCCGAGGTTGCGGAACCATTCGATTTTGCCCCAGATCGAGTTGACGATGATGTCGGGAAGCCCGTCGCCGTCCCAGTCGGCCACGGAGAGCACCGTGTAGCCCCATTTGCGTTCGGCGGGACCCTGTATCGAACCGTTCTCCCCGGCCTGGATGCGGATGGGCCTGCCGTTGACGGTGAAGAGGCGCGGAGCGTCCCACACGGGGTTTTCGCCGCCTGAAAGGTTGCGGATGAACGCGATTTCGCCGGCCGAGTTCCCGGCAATGATGTCCTGTTTTCCGTCGCCGTCCCAGTCGAAGGCGCAGGGGGTCGAGAGGGCCCCGAATTTGACCGGATCGGCCTGCTGGGTGAAGTAGACGGGCGATTCGAACTGCGGCATGCCTTTTTTGACCTTCCCCGTGTGGCGCACCCAGGCCACACGGCCGTCCTCGTCGCCGACGATGAGGTCGGGATGCCCGTCGCCGTCGAAATCCGACACCACCGGGACGATCATCTCCAGATGGAGGCGGATCTCCCCGTGTTTGTTGGCAAGCGGCCGTCCCGCGGCGAAGCGGGGCTCCGTGCGGGTGCCGACGTTCTCGAACCAGGTGAGTCCATCGACGAACTCGCCGCAGATCAGGTCCGGATCGCCGTCGCCGTCGAAATCGGCGATACACGGATTGGGCGCCCCGTAAACGTCGATCGGGGCGCCTGCGGCCTCCACCTTGCCGCGGTTGACATATCCCCTGCCGGTGTTTTCCAGCAGGTAGACGTAGCCGTGCAGCGGACCCCGGGTCCAGCGTCCGAGACTGTCGAAAGCGTTGTCCCAGCCGTAGTCGTCCCACGTATCGATGCCCACGACGATGTCCTTGTCGCCGTCGCCGTCCCAGTCGGCGTAGCTCCACATATTGCTCCGCGACTTGTTGTAGGTGGCCCCGAGTTCCTCGCCTTCGTAGTGCAGGCGGCGTTTTTTGGCATAGGGGGCCTTGAAGAAGTCGGGGTATTCGAAATTCTTCGAAAGGACGTAGGGTTTGCCGTCCGCCTCCGAGAGACGGATGTTGTTCATCCCCTTCTCGCTGATGCGCTCGGCGGCGGCGAAACGGGGATGGCGCGGCGTACCGATGTTCTTGAAGAAATAGAGTCCTTTGTAGGGGCGGTCGGGGCACGACACCAGCAGGTCTTTCAGACCGTCGCCGTCGTAGTCCACGGGTAGCGGAATGCCCCACAGCCCGACCCCCAGATCGACCGTGAGGCCCGGATTGTTATAGCGCAGGATGTCCGGGTCGGATTGGGCCGGGGCATTTCCCCCCCCCTCCTTGGGATTGGCTGTATGCGACGTTCGGGCCGGTGCCGATGTCGTGACGAAGAGTGCGGCGGCCAGCGCTGCGGTGCGGATGGCGAGAACGCTCGTTTTGTAAAGATGGGTTGCCGGGTTCATGGTTTTATGTCGGTTTCTTGTAAATCGTTTTAGCCTCGGGGCAAATGTTTTAACTTTTCACTGCCGCCTCTTCCGCGCTCCGCAGCGCCTCTTCGGGGGCGCTCTCGACGATTTCGGGCGTCAGCACGATGCGTGTGCAGCTTCCGGGTTTGTCGCGCTGTTCGATGCTCTTGATCAGCAGGTCGAGGGCCTCGGTCCCGAACCGTTCGATGGGCTGGCGGACGTAGGCGATGGCGGTTTTGTAGATGTCGAAGGCTTCGTTGGTGTCGAAGCAGGCGATGGCGAAATCCTGGGGCACGCGCCAGCCGTTGCGGAAGATGGCGCTCAGGCCCTGGCCTGCCAACGTGTTGGTGGCGAAGAGGAAAGCCTCGACGCGGCGCTGCCGGGCCTCGCGGATGATCTCCTCGATTTTGGCGAACTTGTCGTGGCGCAGGTGGTGTATGACGGCGTTTTCGCCCATTTCGTGTGCCTGCATGCAGCGGCGGTAGCCCTCTTCGCGCTCGCGGATGTTCGAGAGCCCCATCGAGTAGGAGATCATCTCGATGCGGGTGAATCCGCGCCGGATCAGCGCCTCGGTCGTTTCGTACCCGGCGCGGCGGTTGTTCAGCACGACGCTGCTGACTTCCAGATCGGGCACCTCGCGGTCGAGCAGCACGAGCGGGATGTTCTGGCGGGCGATGTCGCGGATGATCTCGTCCGCGCCTTCGCACGGAACCACGATCAGGCCGTCGATGCCCTTGTTGCGGAAGACCTCGACCAGATTCTCCAGTTTCTGCGGATTCTCGTCGGTGCTGCCGAACAGCACGGTGTACTTATGTTTATATGCGTGGTTCTCGATGCACCGGGCGATGTCGGCGAAGAACTTGTTCGAGATGTCCGAAACGATGACGCCGATGGTGTTCGTCTTGCCGCTGCGCAGGGTGCGGGCGGCGTTGTTGGGCTGGTAATTGAGTTTTTGCGCGACCTCCAGAATGCGCTGGGCCGTTTCCTTGTTCACGCGGTAGGTCTCCTTGCCGTCGGCCTTGTTGTTCATCACGAACGAGACCAGGGCGATCGAAACTCCCGCCTCCGTGGCTATATCTTTTATGGTGACTCGCTTCGTGCGCATATTTTTTGCGATTTTTTGCAATATCTGGGATTTTCTGTTACATTTGCAAAAGTAATTAAAACGTTTTAATAAACAAATTTTTTCGCAATTTTTTTGATTTTATCCCTTTCGGAATATGAAAACTTACGATGAAGAGCGCTCATTCCTGGAGAGTTGCGGGGTTCGGGTCGTGGAGTTGTCCGACGAATCGGGCCGGGCGCGGGTCTGTCTGGTTCCGGCGTGGCAGGGACGGGTGATGACCTCGACGGCGGCCGGAACCGGGGGACCCGGCTACGGCTGGATAAACCGCTCGCTGATCGCTTCGGGGGTCCGGAAATCCCGGTTCAACCCTTTCGGCGGCGAAGAACGCCTCTGGCTCGGGCCCGAGGGCGGCCCCTTCTCGCTCTACTTCGCGCCCGGCGCCGAGCAGGTCTACGCCAACTGGCAGGTTCCGGCGGCGCTGGACACCGAGCCTTTCCGGGTGGTCGGGCGCGATGCCCGGCAGGTGCGCTTCGAGGCTGAAATGTCGCTTCGCAACGCCGCCGGAACCCGTTTTGAGATCGGGGTGGCGCGTCGCGTCGAACTCCTCTCGCACCGGCAGGCGGAGGTGTCGTTGGGGCGTGCCCTGCCGCCGGAACTCGCATTGGTGGCCTACCGCAGCGAGAACCGGATCGGGAACTGCGGTCCGGAGCCCTGGACGCCCGCGGGCGGCGCGCCGTCGGTCTGGATGCTCGGGATGTTTACGCCGTCGCCGACGACCGTCGTTTTCCTCCCCTGCGACGGCGAAGAGGTGCGTGCGGCCGTCAACAGCGACTATTTCGGAGAGCTTCCGGACGACCGGCTCTCCGTCTCCGGAGGGCTCGTATGCCTGCGGATCGACGGCGCTTTCCGGTCGAAGATCGGGCTGCCTGCGGGTCGCGATACGGGGCTTTGCGGCAGTTACGACGCGGCGGCGCATCACGTGACGCTGGTTCGCTACCGCCGTTCCGCGCCGGGCGACCGCTATGTGGAGAGCCGCTGGGGCGCGCAGGCCGATCCGTTCGGCGGGGATGTCGTCAACGCCTACAACGACGGGCCGACCGAGACCGGCGAGGTGATGGGCCCGTTCTATGAAATCGAAACCTCCTCGCCGGCGGCCTTCCTGCGGCCCGGCGAGACGCTGTGCCACACGCAGGAGGTCTTCCACCTGCAAGGGGACGAAGCCCTGCTCGAAGAACTTCTCCGCGGTCTGATACCCGGAGGGCTGCGGGCTGTGAAAGAAGCGTTCAACCATTAATCGAAATAACTATGCAACCTCGAACCAACTATCTTCTGGGCGTCGATTTCGGGAGCGATTCCGTGCGGTGCCTCGTCGTCGATGCCGCCGACGGGTCGGAGCTCGCTTCGGCGGTGGTGGCCTATCCCCGGTGGGCCGAACGGCTCTACTGCGATCCCGCGCACAACTGCTACCGCCAGCATCCGCTCGATTATGTCGAATCTCTGGAAGCGTCTGTCCGTCAGGCGCTGGCGGCCTGCGGACGCGACGTTGCCGATGCCGTCTGCGGCATCTCCTTCGACACCACGGCGTCCACCCCGGCGCTGACCGATGCCAAGGGCTCCCCGCTGGCCCTGCTGCCGGAGTTCGCCGAGGAGCCCGATGCGATGTTCGTGCTCTGGAAAGACCATACGGCCCTCGCCGAAGCGGATGAGATAAACGATTTAGCAAGAAAGTGGGAAACCGACTACACCCGTTACAGCGGCGGCACCTACTCCTGCGAATGGGTGTGGGCCAAGATGCTCCATTGCCTGCGCCGTTCGCCCGGATTGCGGGCTGCGGCCTATTCGTGGGTGGAGCACTGCGACTGGATCAGCGCCCTGCTGGTCGGGGACACGACCCCCGAGACCATCGCCCGCAGCCGCTGCGTGGCCGGACACAAGGCGATGTGGCACGCCTCGTGGGGCGGACTTCCTGCGCCGGAGTTTCTGGAGGCGGTCGATCCGCTGCTGGGCATCTTCCGCGGACATCTTTATTCCGACACCGTCACGGGCGATGCGTGCGTCGGCCGGCTGTGTGGCGAGTGGGCTGCCCGGCTGGGGTTGAAACCGGGCATTGCCGTCGGTGTGGGGGCCATTGACTGCCATGTCGGGGCCGTCGGGGCCGGGATCGTCCCCGGAACGCTGGTCAAGGTGATGGGAACCTCGACGTGCGACATCGTGGTCGGCACCTACGACGAGGTCGGCGACCGGACCGTGCGCGGCATCTGCGGTCAGGTCGATGGTTCGGTGCTGCCCGGATATATCGGTTTCGAGGCCGGGCAGGCCGCCTTCGGAGATTTGTACGCCTGGTTCCGGCGGGTGATGGCGTGGCCGCTGCGGCAGATTGCCGGAAGCGATCCGCAGCTCGAAGAGCGGATTCTCGGGGAGCTGACGGCCGAGGCCGAACGGCTGCCCCTGACACCCGACGATCCCGTGGCGCTCGACTGGCACAACGGCCGCCGGACGCCCGATGCCGACCCCCGGGTGCGGGGTGCGCTGGACGGACTGACCCTTGCGACATCGGCGCCGGCGATCTACAAGGCGCTGGTCGAAGCGACGGTCTTCGGGTCCCGGGCCATCGACGAGCGGATGCTCGAAGAGGGGGTGCCCATCGACAACATCCTCGCCATCGGCGGCATCGCCCGCAAATCGCCTTTCGTGATGCAGACGATGGCCGATGTCATCGGCGTTCCGATCCGGGTGGTGGCCAGCGATCAGGCTTGCGCCTTGGGTGCGGCGATGTTCGCGGCGGTTGCCGCCGGGCTCTATGGATCGGTGCAGGAGGCCCAGCGGGCGATGTGTCCCGGTTTCTCGGACGAATACCTGCCCGATATGGAGCGTCACGCGGTTTACGACCGCCTCTACGACCGTTATCTGAAACTCGGAGGCCGCCGCTGAGCGGGCGTTCCGGAGGACTGGGTGCACGGGCCGCGGGTAGAGCCGACGAATCGTTCGGTTTTGCCTGCGGCCTGCGCGTTGCCTTGGGCCGGCTGTCTCTCGGTGCCCCCCCCCAATAAATTTGGCATTGTGCCCGGCTTGCGCTATCTTTGGCGTTGCCTTAGACAGGCTGCGGTTCGGAAGTGCTCAAATAAATTTGGCACTCCGCTCACCTTGCACTATCTTTGGCCCTGCCTTAGACAGGCTGCGCCTCGGCAAAATGCAAGTAAACTTGCTTTTGCGCCCGGCTTGCACTATCTTTGACTTTTGTCTTAGATAGGCTGCGGTTCGGAAGTGCTCAAATAAATTTGGCACTCCGCTCACCTTGCACTATCTTTGCCCTATGACAGTGATCAGATTGACCAAGGAATTTTCATTCGAGGCAGCGCATGCCCTCGACGGATACGACGGGCCGTGCCGCGAAATCCACGGGCACTCCTACCGGTTGTTCGTGACGGTGAAAGGCACCCCGGCCGAAGACGAGGCCGATCCCAAATGCGGGATGGTGATGGATTTCGGGGTGCTGAAGCGGATCGTGAACGAAGAGATCGTCTCGCGGTTCGATCATGCGCTGGTGCTGCGCGGTTCGGCGTCGGGTGCGGAGCTGCGCCGGGTGCTCGCCGAGCGGTTCGGCAACATCCTGACGGTGGATTACCAGCCCACGTGCGAGAACATGCTCGCCGATTTCGCCCGCCGCATCGCCGCCCGGCTTCCCGAAGGCGTTGCGCTCCATTCGTTGAAGCTCCACGAAACCGCAACCTCGTTCGCCGAGTGGTTTGCCGGCGACAACGAGTGACACCCTTTTTTCCGCCCCCCCCCGCGAATACAAGCGACGCAACTTAAATACAGATATGAAAAAACTCTTTCTGGTTGACGCCTATGCGTTGATTTTCAAGTATTACTATGCTTTTTTGGGGCGGCCGATGCGCAACCGCGCCGGTATGAACACCTCCGTGGTGTTCGGGTTCGTGAAGTTCCTGCGCGACATTCAGAAGCGCGAAAGGCCCGACCTGCTGGGCGTGGCCTTCGATCCCAAGGGGGGCAGTTTCCGCCGCGACATCTTCCCCGAGTACAAGGCGAACCGTTCCGAGACGCCCGAGGACATCCTGCTTTCGGTGCCCTACGTCAAGCGGGTGCTCGAAGCGATGTGCATCCCGATCCTCGAAGTCGAGGGGTACGAGGCCGACGACGTGATCGGAACCCTTTCGCAGAAGGGCGTCGAGGCGGGTTACGATGTCTATATGGTGACCCCCGACAAGGATTACGGACAGCTCGTGCGCGACCATTGCCGCATCTACAAGCAGCGGGGTGCGGAGGGGAGCATCGAGATCGTCGGCCGCGAGGCCATCCGCGAGAAGTACGGCATCGACGACCCTCAGTTGGTGCGCGACATCCTCGCGCTGTGGGGCGACGCTTCGGACAACATCCCCGGCGTGCCGGGCATCGGCGAAAAGAGCGCCTGCAAGCTGGTGCAGGAGTGGGGAACGGTCGAGAACATCCTCGACAACGTTTCGAAAATCAAGGGAAAACAGGGCGAGAAGATCGCCGAGTGGGCCGACAACCTGCGTCTGGCCAAGCGCCTGACGACCATTTGCCTCGACGTGCCGATCCCCTTCCGCGAGGAGGACCTCACGGTCTGCGAACCGCATATCGACGAGCTGCGCGGGGTCTTCGCCGAGCTCGATTTCAAGGCTTTCATGAACGACCTGGCCAACCTCGCGCCGCCCGAGGCGCTTCCCGAAGGCCCCCGGCAGGAGGCGCAGACCCAGCTGGCGGAGATGGCCCGTGCCAAGTCCGCCGCGGCGAAGAAAGCCGCGCTGGCGGGTCAGGGCAATCTGTTCGGCGACCCCGTGGTGCAGATGCCCGAGGTCCGGGAGGTTCCCGTCGCCGAATTGCAGGCCGAGGCCGACGCGATGCAGCTGGCGACGGCTCAGAACACGCCTCACGAATATACGCTCGTCGAGAGCGCCGCGCAACTGCGCGAAGTCGTCGCCGAGGTCGGACGGTATGAGGAGTTCTGCTTCGACACGGAGACCACCGGATTCGACATCTTCAACGACCGCATCGTCGGGCTGTCGCTCGCCGTGGAGCCTTTCAAAGCATGGTACGTTCCCTTCAAAGAGGAGAACACGCCCGAATACGCGGAAATCGTGCGGCCGCTGTTCGAGGACGAGCGGATCGCCAAGATCGGCCAGAACATCAAGTTCGACCTGATGGTGCTGCGCCGGCTGGGGATCGAGATCCGGGGCCGCAAGTACGACACGATGATCCTCCACTACCTGCTCGATCCCGAATCGCGCCATAACATGAACGCCCTTTCGGAGCGGTATCTCAACTACAAGCCCATCGAGATCGAGACGCTGATCGGCAAGGGTTCCAAACAGCTGACGATGGACTTGGTGAACGTCGAGCGCGTCAAGGAGTACGCCGCCGAGGATGCCGACGTGACCCTGCGGCTCAAACAGGTGCTTTATCCCCAGGTCGAGGAGATCGGTCTCCAGCATCTCTATTTCGAGGTCGAGGAGCCGATGATCGCCGTGCTGGCCGACATCGAGATGGCGGGCGTGAGGATCGACACCGGGGCGCTGGCCGTCTATGCCGTCGAGCTGAACCGCAAGCTGGGCGAACTGGAAGCGGCGATCCGCACCGAGGCGGGCGAACCCAATCTGAACATCAACTCCGCGCGTCAGCTGGGCGAGGTGTTGTTCGCCAAGATGCGCATCGCCGAGAAGCCCAAGATGACCCGGACCAAACAGTTCTGCACCGACGAAGATTATCTTCAGTCGTTCGCCCGCAAACACCGCATCGTGGATCTGATCCTCGAATATCGGGGCGTCAAGAAGCTGCTTTCGACCTATGTCGAGGCGCTGCCCCAGCTGGTCAACCGCACCACGGGGCGTATCCACACCTCGTTCAATCAGGCCGTCACGGCCACCGGGCGCCTTTCATCGACGAATCCCAACTTGCAGAACATCCCGGTCCGCGACGACATGGGCCGCCGCATCCGCAAGGCGTTCATCCCCTCGGACGACGACCACCTGTTGCTTTCGGCCGATTACAGTCAGGTCGAACTGCGCCTGATGGCCCATCTGTCGGGCGACGAGTCGCTGATCTCGGCCTTCGAACACGGCGAGGACATCCATACCGCCACCGCCGCCAAACTGTTCAATAAACCGCTCGGAGAGGTGACGCCCGAGGAACGGCGCCGGGCCAAGACGGCCAATTTCGGCATCATCTACGGCATCTCGGCCTTCGGTCTGAGCCAGCGGCTCGAAATTCCCCGCAAGGAGGCCAAAGAGATCATCGACGGCTATTTCGCCTCCTACCCCAAGGTCAAGGAGTATATGGACAATGTGGTCGCTAAGGCCAAGGAGGAGGGTTTCGTGTCAACGATTTTCGGCCGCCGCCGCTACCTCAACGACATTTCGTCGCACAACGCCATTGCGCGCGGACTGGCCGAGCGCAACGCCGTGAACGCCCCGATTCAGGGCTCTGCGGCCGACATCATGAAGATCGCCATGATCGACGTTCACCGGCGTTTCGCCGCCGAGGGCATCCGTTCGCGGGTGATCTTGCAGGTGCATGACGAACTGGTCGTCGATATGCTCCGTTCGGAGCAGGAGCGCGTCACGAAGATCGTCACCGAGTGCATGGAGTCCGCGGCGCAGCTCAAGGTGCGGCTTATTGCCGACGCCGGCATCGGCGGTAACTGGCTCGAAGCGCATTGACCGCGGTATGCCGGAACAGAAAATCGCCCTCCGAAAGAGGGCGATTTTCTGTTCCGGGCGGTTATTTCAGCCGGATGATCCGCGCCGCGTCGTCCGCAGCGGGCAGCGGGGCGGGCGTGAAGTCCGAATACCCTGCGGCGATGGCGCAGAGGGGCTCGCAGCCGTCGGGGATGGGCAGGAACTGCCGCAGATAGTCGGCGGCCGTCTCCCCGTCGGGAGCGTCCTTGCGCCGGGGGCGTCCGTTGACGTGCACCCAGCACGATGCCAGCCCCTCGTCAACGCAGGCCAGCTGCACCACCGTCGCCGTGATCGCGGCGTTCTCGCGCCACAGATCGCTCGACGACGTGTCGCCCAGCACCACGATCGCCAGCGGCGCACCCGTCAGGAATCCCGATCCGTAGTCGCGCATGTCGGCCATGCGGGCCACCAGCGCGGGATCGTCGATCACCAGCAGGCGCGACGTGCGCGTGTTGCGGGCCGAGGGGGCCGTGAGGGCTTCGGCGAGGATGCGGTCCACGACCTCGCGGGGAACCGGCCGGTCGGAGAATTTGCGCACCGAACGGCGTTTTGCGATCAATTCCTTGAATTCCATAATCTTTTGCGTTTTCGTACGTTTGTTGCAAAAGTAGTAAAAAAAACGTATCTTTGGTGTCGGGGTCGTAACGACCCTTTTATTGGTCGGACGGTTTGCCGGACCTTATGCAATTCGGTTTTGCGGCCCTCCGGGTTAAAAAATAAAACCTTGAAAACGATGGAATTCAGATTCACCATAGCACTCATCTACGATTTCGACGGCACGCTGGCCCCGGGCAACATGC
>ENA-UESD01000057-UESD01000057.1-human-gut-metagenome-genome-assembly--contig:-NODE-57-length-96817-cov-9.996951_pt1 | contig 96817 bp, 91 predicted proteins | sample MGYA00242985_ERZ507986 | MGnify/ENA primary metagenome ERZ507986 (study PRJEB26167, sample SAMN06115408) | human gut metagenome | host: Homo sapiens | place: China:Guangxi | collected 2016-04-06... | reverse complement strand
GACTTTACCGAGCAAGAGGGACGGAGTTTCCTGCTTGCTCGCAACGCGCGGGGCGCGGAACTCGCCGAAAAAGCAAGGGAGGCCGGAATTCTTTCGCTGAGCCCGCTCGACATACGTAGTCTGGAACAGATGCAACCCTATCAATACCAACGGCTGTACAGCGCTTTCTACAAACTGGTCCCGGCTTGGATAATTACCGGGGGTCTCCTGAGAATCCGTCGTCTCGGACTTCCACGCTTCCCGACAAGAAAAGGTCTACGAACCGCCTTGGGTACTGTTTATCGCTATTACCGAAGATAGCAATCATGTTTTCTTTTTTATATAGATTCCTGAAAAATAGGCATGCACGCCGAATACTGCTTCGGGTCATCGCCCGTAGCGGCGGAAGTCTTGCATTTTCGTCCGAGGCCAGAAAACTGTATGCCGAAGTACACCGCATCCGAATCGGATACGGAACCTATGGTGGCTGTTTCGACACGGAAAACATTCCGCCAGACGTATCGTTCGGCAATTATTGTTCGATCGCCAGCGGCGTGCGAATTTTCAGGGCCAATCACCCGTCCGGACGTTTCACCACTCATCCGATTCTGTACAATCCCGTCATGGGATATGTCGAAAAGGACATGCTGGAAAGGCCGCCTCTCGAAATCGGCCACGACGTTTGGATTGGAGCGAACGCGATCATCCTTCCCGGCGTATCGCGGATTGGTAACGGAGCCGTGATCGGAGCAGGCAGTGTCGTCACGAAAGACGTCGGCCCGTACGAAATTGTCGCCGGCAATCCGGCCCGCACGATCCGCAAGCGTTTCGACGAGCGGCAGATCACCGCGCTGGAAAACTGCCGCTGGTGGGAACTGGACCGACACGAATTGGCCGACCGGATCGGAGAACTCGATGCGTTGCTTCAAAATCCCGAAAATCCGAAATAGAAACTATCGGTGGCGCGACGAGTCTCCTGCTCGTTCGGCATACATAGCCGAAAACTGGCGCGGACAACCGCAGTCTGAAAACCGGCTGGCATCCCTCGCATCCGGCACGAACAGAAAGTACAATCAATATGGATGTTTCCGTTATCATCGTCAATTACAAGACCTCCCGGCTGCTTGTTGACGCGATCAATTCGGTCTTCGACAAGACCGAAGGCATATCTTTCGAGGTCATCGTCGTCGACAACCACTCGCAGGACGATTCCGAACAGCTTGTTCGGGAACGTTACGGTGATCGCGTGATTTACCTTTCCCTTCCCAAAAACATCGGTTTCGGACGGGCGAATAACGAGGGAGTTCGGATTGCCAAAGGGCGGAATATCCTGTTCCTGAATCCGGATACATTATTGATAAACAATGCAATAGAAATTTTGAGCGGTTGCCTCGATAATCATCCCGATACAGGTGCGGTCGGCGGGAATCTTTATTCGCCGGATGGGAAACCGAATGTTTCGTTCAACAGGGTTTTTCCTTCGGTATTCGACGAAACGGATCAGGCGATGTTTCGTCTGTTGTCGCGATTGCGCTTCGGACGAAACGGACTTTTCAATTACACCGGTCGGCTGCTCGAAGTGGGGTTTATCGTAGGAGCCGATTTGATGGTTCCTCGAAAACTACTGGAAAAGGTCGGAGCGTTCGATCCGGATTTTTTCATGTATTATGAGGAGACCGAGCTTTGTTGGCGGATCCGTAAGGCCGGGTATCGTATCGTCTGTGAACCGAAAGCCTCGATCGTACATATCGAGGGGAAAAGTTTCACTCAGAGTTACGATAGGGAGATGCGTTCGCTCGTTTCTCGCCGAATTTATTTTCGTAAGACGCATTCTCTACGATATGCCCGATGTGCGGATTGGAACTATGCGTTTCTAACCTCTGTCGGATTGGGTGTCAGTCGGATATTCGGGCTGAAAGGTTATCGGGCGAAACTCGAACAACGTAAGAAAATTTTACACGAGCTTGGCAGCCATCCCGTTTAGTCCGGTCCGATTCTGCTTATTAAATTTTGCAGTATATCTGTCGGGGCTTTTTTTATTCGGTTTTTCTATCGCTTCCGTTTTGTCTGTTTGTATGGGCATGGCCATCTTGGTGTGTACTGTCCGTCGTTTGGGTATTTGGAATGCGATGGCATTGGCCATAACGTATCTGATGTTGTTCGATGCGGATACTTTTTCCTATACCTTGTTGAAATTGAGGAGTTGGTATTTGCTATTGCTTCCGTTGTTGTTCCATTATTTACGGAAATTTCGTTTCTTTTCGAAGCTGCCGTGTAACGGTAATACGATTGTATCGTTGTTGTTTGCCGTTATGACCCTGTTCTGGTTGATCGTCGATCCGATGGACGGGAAACTGAGTGCTCTCAAATATATATTGTTTTCCATCGGGACCGCATTTTGTTTGAAAGAATCGTTTTTGGAAATCGCGGAAAAAATAGGAATAAACAAACTGACCGACTTTTTTGTCGGGATGGCTCTTTTCGTCGGAATATGGGGGATTTTTCAATTCGCTATGAATGCGACGGGAATGGGGGCTAAATTTCAAGACGATTATTACAATTTCCGACCTTCGGCTTTTTTTTCGGAAACCACATGGTATGCCGAATATTTGGTATTCGGGATGGTCTATGCATATTACGCTTACCGTTCCTTGCATAGACGTTTCTATCTTTTCATATCTTTATTGTTGCTGCTTGGAGTTGTGTTGTCGGTAACGCGAAACGCTTTTTTTGCTTTAGCTGTCTGGGTATTTACGGCGGGCGTTCTGGGTATTGTTCGGGGAAAAATCAAGCTCATTCATCCTGCCGTTTTTGTCAGTATTGCTTTGATCATAAGCGTTTTTGTTGTGTACGGTGATTATGCGGAAATGTTTGTGTCCATTCAGGATAAATTCTCGTTACAGGACGATTCTGCTAAAGGAAGGATAGAGGCCTTTAATGTCAGTATCGACCGTATTGGGAACAGCCTGCTTATCGGGCATGGATTCGGATTCGACCCCGAAACCGATCGGATTTCAATAAGCGGAACCTCTATAGGGGCCAAACATGCTAATTTGTTTCTGATGATCGGGTATGTGTTTGGACTGCCCGCATTATTTGCGTTGCTTTATTTAATCTTCAATACGATTGTTGTGCAGACGAACAAATGGCGTTTGTATCATAGGACAGAGAGTAAATATGCCGTGCTGCTTCTTTGCGTTTTTATCTTCATGTCTATGTTCGCTCCGTTATTCCAGTTCCCGTTCGGAATGTTCGTACTGGCGACGGTGATCTTATTCTCTCGTTGTTCTCCTTCGAGTACACGAGTGTAATTCATTTTTTCGAATGCAAATCGTCTTTATCACGCCCTCACTCAAAACGGGAGGGGGCAACAGAGTTTTTATTGAACTGGCCAATCGGTTATGTGTCGAACATGAGATTACTATCCTTTATCCGAACAATTCGCCGGAACGTCACACTTTTGCTGTCGATCCGGCTGTGCATTTCGAAATGATAGGTGCTCTCAGGCGTACAAAAGTCGGTAAATTGATCAATGTTTTTAAGACGATAAGATATGCTAATCGGAAGTTCAGTACGGCTTGTTTGATTTTTACCGATCCGTTGTTTTCCATTTTTTCGTCGTGGCTGCGGGGAGAAAAGAAGTATCGTTTTATTCAGGCCGATGATTACGGGATCTTCGACGACGGGACTTTGTTGGGAAAGGGTCTGGTGCTGAAAGCCTATAAGTTCTTGACACGCCGTTCGTACAAATCGAAAAAAAATCGATTCATTTTCAATTCCCGTTTCGTGTACGAAACGTTCTGCCGGGATTCGGGACGACGGGATATTCCGTTACGGATCGTGCATCCTTCTGTCGATCATAGCGTGTTTTCGACAGAAGGAAGAACGTCCGTGAATACCCGTATTTGTCTCGTGGCCCGGAGACATCCTTCGAAAGGACTGGCCACGTTTATCGATGTTTATCGGAACCTTTCCGATCGTTGTCGTGAACGGATTGGTAAAATCACGCTGATCAGTCATGACGATCTTTCGGCTTTCGATACGGCGGGAATGACGATTTTCAAACCCGAAAGCGATTCCGGTGTTGCGAATGTTTACCGGGATTCCGGAATCTTCATTTTCCCTTCTTGGAGAGAAGGATTCGGATTGCCGCCTCTGGAAGCCATGGCATGCGGATGCGCTTGTCTGGTCAGTGCTTCCGGCGGTGTCGATGAGTTCGCAAGGCAAAATGAAAATTGTTTGATGTTCGAGCCGCGGGATGCGCGAGGATTAGCAGATGGCCTGATCCGGCTGCTCGAAGACGAGCCATTGCGCACGCGTCTCGCTCGTCGGGGCGAAATTTCTACTGCCGATTTTTCATGGGAACGGTCGGCCCGGCAATTTCTCGATATACTTAACGAAACCGATATATGATAACGGTCTCTATTGTCACTTTCCGGCAAACATTGCAAGAATTGTATTCATTGACGGAACGGATCCTGAAAAGCAACGTCGAAAAACTGTATCTTATCGATAATTCACCCAACGACGCTCTGCGAGTCATAGAAAAGACATCGGATCGTATCCGCTACATCCACAATGCCAACATCGGCTACGGGGGGGCGCATAATCTGGCTATCCGCGAGGCGATGGAGCTCGGCAGCGATTATCATGCGGTCGTCAATCCCGACATTGTTTTCGAGAAAGGTGTGTTGGAGGCGTTAGCGGTTTATATGGATGCTCATTCGGATGCTGGGTGGGTGATGCCGAAGGTCGAATATCCCGACGGGGAGTTGCAGTATCTATGCAAACTGCTTCCCTCTCCCGCCGATCTGATCCTGCGACGTTTTTTTCCTGCATCCGTGGGTATGCGGGCGAGGGACAGGTTCGAGATGAGAGATTCTGGGTACGATCGGCAGATGAACGTTCCCTTTTTGTCGGGATGTTTCATGTTTTTGCGAGTCGACGCCTTACGGAAAGTCGGGCTTTTCGACGAACGTTTTTTCATGTATGGCGAGGATATCGACCTTTCCCGGCGTATGCACGCAGTATATAAGACGATGTATTATCCGGAAGTGTCTATCGTTCATGCGCACGAGAGGGCGTCTTTTAAAAACAGAAAGATGCTGCGGGTCCATATTGCCAATATTGTCAGGTATTTCAATAAATGGGGATGGTTCTTCGATCGGGAGCGCCGGAGGGTCAATGCCGAGGCGGTTCGGTCGTATCTGCAAAGCCGATGAGATGCAGACAGGTTACTCGGCATTTGTATTGGGGGAAAAGTTGGCTGGCATCGGACAACTGCTGTTTTCTAAATATCGGGGCAGTGAATGGACCGGAGTAGCCGTGTGGGAAAAATGATTCTTAGCAGGAAACCCGGATGACGTTTGATGTGGACTTGAGGCTCTCTGTGTAGGTAGCTGTTGTTCACGTTGCCTATTCGGACTCGTAGGTCTGATAATCTCGGAGAGATTACGTTTTAAAAATTCACCTCTGTCACAAATTAAGGCGGCAGAGGTGAATTTCGTTTTTTGAAACGTCGTTAAGAGACGAGGTGCGGACAGTCCTGTCATTCATAGTCGGCTGTCGCATTAACAGAGGCGCTCGTTTTGCATACCCAGATTGGTAAAAGATCTATCCGTTTGATCGGAATATGTTCTGGTGGTTGAAACAGGTCAACGGTAAGAAATGTTCCTATTCGAATATGGTCTTGCCTACAATATATAAATAACTTGCTGGAGTTGGAGAGATATCGTTCTTGCATAGCCGGGGGCGGTAGTTATCGCGAGCTTTCCGTAAAGCCTTCTCTGTTTCACTGATCTGCGAAAAGGCCTTCTTGACTTCTTCACTTTCGCTGTTCAAAAAATCCCAGGACGTATCTGCTTACTGTTAATGGTTTTGCTTTCGAAATATTGGGCAATGTCGCTTTCCCGGTACAAGAATTTACCGCCCACCGAAATATAAGGCTGTAGCTTCTTGTTCCAGTAAGTTTGAAGTGTACGTTTGGTGACGTTCAGCAATAGGCACACGTCCTGGCTGTCCAATCATCCCTCCAATACTTGTGGGTCGAATTTTTGCCGGACTTCTCCGGCAAGGGTCGATAATTCTTCCGGTCGGGCGAGGAACTTTATCCATGTCCGCACCCCGACGCAAACGATTTTATCCATACTTTTTCGATTTTAAATTTTACAAGGTAACCGATTCCCATTGGGGTTATTTTCCCTGCGGAAGCCGGTTACGGATTATTGCTCTTATTCTCTTTTTATGGTTTTGCTCTACCATACTTCCTCATCGGTCGCGGATACGATACGCTCGGTTTTTCATTCGGTCATTTGCATTTTATAGCTACTCGATAAAAGTGGGCTGCTGGTGGTTCTGATCGCATATATAACCGTTTAAGGTCCCCTTAACTGCTGTCCCTAAGAGTCTTGGGTAGTTCGTAAACGTCTGAGACGGAGGATTGACATACATACCATCGCTGGGCAATCCGCATGTAGTTTTAGCTGGCAACAAATCCATATTGCTTCCGGACCGAGATTGTGTCTGTTAAGAAATGTGGCACAAGAGCATCTGCATATTTTGTGTCGTTTATACTTACCATTCTGCATCCGTATCCATCGGGCTCCTCGTCAGACGTGCGTCGATCTCCTTGGGCATGACCGTAAATTGTTCTGCCGATATATCCGGCTCCAGGGTTTCGGCGTAATACTTTGATATAATATCTTTTACTCCTCATATTCGCCCTCTTTATTATAAAATCAACTCGAACTGTTTTCATGTACGCGCGGTGATGCCGAAATATTAGGTCTAATTCACTTTCCCGTGTCGCTTTAGTGTTGCCGCTTTACGTTCCAGCCGCACCCAACGCGGCGTTGCGTGCCCGGTTACGGCCTCCATGTGTTCGACGGAGTTGTACCCGCCAGCCACGGCAAACTCGGTATCTACCTGTATCAGAATATCCCCGGAATCCAGCATTTGCCGTAAGGTTATGGGGATTCCTTGTTTAATAGTCAGTACAACGAGTTCGATGTAATCCGGAGTCTTGTGTTCCCAGATAATTTCTCCGTCCAAATGAAGATGTCCACCGTTAACAGTCTTTGTAAATTCCATAATTTCAATTTTTTGTTTTAATTGTCTTTATCATGTAATCCGCTATATCGAGGCCATCCCGCCGATCCTCCACGGTAGCGATCCGCTCCAACGTATCGGATACGGAAAGCGTAAATCCCACCCGCCGGGCTATCGTCTCTCCTTTTTCTTTCCAAACATCAAAGGCTCCGAGGTCAGGAAAAAGGATCACGTTGCGGCCTTTGAGGCATTCGCATTTTTCAGCCTTTAAATTGCATTTCCCTCCGGTGGCTAACCAGATACACCCCGGCATTACTCCGCTGCCTATAAGGGCGCTCTTTTCGCTCTCCACGAGGCAAACCGTATCTTCCGGTCTCCTCTTTAGCAGGTGTTCCCCGAACAGGCATTGCGACAACTCCCATTCATCGGGCAAAACTCCCTCACGCTTTAGTCTGGCGTGCATCCAGTCGATCGCGTTACAACCGTTTTTCAACCGTTTTCCGGTCTCGGAGTTGTACTGCATCACTTTGCCCGTCCTTACCCGTTTCTGTCCGTCTATTTGCCAGTAAATAACCGCTCCTGTGTCCGTACAGCCCAGGCAGTATTCACCTGTCAGCCGTTGGATAATCGGGCCTGTTTCCGGTTCGTTGAATAATCCCCGCAGGAAATAGACTAAATCAGATCGGGTACCCAGATACTTCGGTATGTATATTTCAGGGATGCAGTCTATACGTTGAGGTTGCGAAGTTTTCCCCTTTGGTGTAACCTTGGTGTCATACCCTTTCCTACCTTTCCCGAAATTATCCCGTCGCATTTCGCTAAAATCATTCTCCGGATGATCGTGGAAATACTCTTTGGGGGTGTAGTGGTACCCGCAATTATCCTCCCGGTTGCACCGTCCCACGTCAGGGGAAAGGCACTTCCCCGTCCGGGTATCGACATACCGGGTAAATACCCGTTTACGGTGGCAGGCCGGGCACTCGTACCGGCTCCGTATCCCCTTGTATTTTTCCAATTCGTATCGGTGTGTCATAACTCCGTTTTTATGCCGTGCCCTGAAAAAAGTTTTTTCATTGCTACATTTCCTACATTACGTACATTATGCGAGACGGTGTATCATGTAGTAACGCATGTAGCAAATGAATTTCGTGCATTAATTAATGTTCTGATGATCAATGTTTAGTAATTTGTCGATGTACGTAGTGTAGCAAGAAAAAAACTTTTTTCGGGGGGAATCGGCTTGCATTTATCTATATGCTTTCTGCACTTTTTGCTATATAAACCGTATAGCCCGGTGCCCGGCGTTCTGTTTTATACCCGGCATTTTTAAGCCGTTTCGATACTGTTTTCAGCGAGCAGGGGGTATACCCGTTCTCATAGCAGAACGCCCGGTAATCGTAAAACAAATCCTTTAACAGTATACTGGACTGCAGATCGGGTCTGTACCCTCCTTCGTCGAGAAACATCGCCACGCTGTCGGATTCACGCCTGAAATCCTCGACCTGCTCCCGGATCATTGCCGAACGTGTAAATTTGCGTTGTTGGAGCAACCGCCTCAACCCTTCCAGCATCCAGTTGAAAACGCCGCTTAATTCGTCCCGGATGATCTTTGCCGCCAGTTCCGGGTCCTGTTCGCTTTCCGGTATGGTTTGCTCGAAAGGAATAATCAGGAACCGGCGGAAAAAAGCGTTGGTATTCTCCACCTCTTTAGGCAGATCGTTGCAATTGAACATCAGTTTGCCGTATTCCCGCATCACGAAAGGGCGCCCGTATATCTGCCGGGCCTCTACCGGTTCTCCGCTTACGAGCTGCTTAAATATCGACGCCTCCAGTTTACCGTTGATCTCCGAGGCGTAATTGAGCAGTTTATTGGATAGCTCCGCCCGCTGGTAGCCTTCGTATTTGGTCAGGTTCTGCAAGGAATAGGAACAGATATTATCCGGCCCGATAAGCGCGTTGACGACCTCGAAGAATACGCTTTTGCCGTTCGCCCCGCTGCCGTACAGGATGGCCGCTTTCTCCAGTTTCAGTCCGGTTGTGAAGATATAGCCCATGTATTCGGCCAGCACTTTGCGGCAATCCGTGTCCGGCAATACCCGTTGCAGGTACTTCTCGAAAAGGGGACACCGGGCCGAAGGGTCGTACTCGAACGGCAATTGATATTTCAGGAAGTCCTCCCGGCGCTGCTCCCGGAGTGTCTGCCCGTTCCCGGAGATCTCGAAGGTTCCGTTTTGCAGGTTTATCAACGTAATTCCTGCCACTCGTTCCGGGGTCGGCATATTCGCCTCGGAAACGAACTGCTTGTACATCTCCTCCTTGAATTGGTGGTATTTGGCCTCGAGGGGTGCCACTCCCATTTTGAGGGCCGCCTCGGCCAGAAAGGGTTTAAACTCTTCTGCGTTGATAGGCTGCCAGTACTTGCCGTTATACAGGTAGATAAAATCGTTCTTGACGCAAAGCCCCCAATTGTTGGCGGTGGCTTTGCTTATGATCTCCTCCACGGCAATCACGACAAAGATTTTCCGGGTCAGTTTTGCGTCCTCGTCCAATCCGGCGCACTCCCGAAAATCCAGTTCGTCGAACTGTTCCAACAGCTCGGATAAAACCCTCCGGCAGCTTTTGCCGTTCAAATCCTCGATCCGCTTACGGGCGTTATCTTCTTCCATCTGCTGCGCCCGGTGCTGTATATCCGACCGGAGCAGGCCGATAAAGTCTCCGGTAAAGGGACGGAGGGGCGGTTGTCGGCTATCCATGTATCGCCTCCTTTCCGGTCAGTTGCAGCATCTCTACGGCGATTCCGCTGCGGGGATTACGATCCTTACCGGTTATGCGGATAAATCCGGCATCGGGCAGGTCGTATACAATCCGCGTAATGTGGTTTATCGGCTGTTCCAGTACCTCAACGAGATCAACGCGGGAGTAGGTGCGGGTAGGGTGTTCAAGAAAGAATTTGCGGGCTTTCCGCATTTCGATTTCATGCAGCCTTTGAATAGCTGCGATTTCACGAAACCGGGTGTCGGGGAAATACACTTTCCGCTTGATCTTCCCTGATCTGTGATTATATTTGCAGTAAGAAATTTGTTCACCTGCCAAGATATTGCCGCTTCCTGTGGGGGCGGCTTTTCTTTTGTCTTTCATCGCCGAGTCCTCCTATCGTTTAGCGTGTTCATCGAACAGTTCGATGGCCTTTGCTACGTCAACGACGATCTTCCGGCCATTCTGACGGACAGCCGGTTTTAGGAAGGTGTCTTTGTAACGCTGGGCGGTGGCGTGGGATACGCCGAAGAGTTTACGGATGCCTTTGAGCCCGTACGCATAACCTTGCGTATAATCACGGGCCGGGGCGATAGGTTCTGCCGGCGCCGATTTATGCTTATCCAGCAGATCGACAAACTGAGAAACAGTCAGAGCCGCAATAGGGGTTTCCCCTGTAATATTCGCATACATTGCAGTATCATTTTTTGATTCAACATAGGTTGCGGTTAGCTATTCCGCTAAATCAAATTTGATAATGCAAAGAGAATGAAAAAAAGTATGGTGGACCGTACCGGCATAGTCCGCAAATATCCGGTGGACGGTCCACAAATAAAAAAGGATTATAGATGGCTGTAAAAAGCAAGACTGCTCTAAAAACGATAAATTACAGGCTTGTCCCCGGTAGACTATTTGCGGGGACAAATTATATCGATGAGATGTTGTACATCCGGCCGTAGCGTGTCATGCAAATGTTTGGCGGAATATGTATTTCGTCCCTCCGATACGATCTTGCCTCCGGTGACTGCTTCAATGAACATGGCTATATCTTTGGTGCTACAAACACGCGTCACCCCGAAACGGATCAGAAGAGTATAGAGTAAAGCGATACTTTGCGATCTGGGTATATCCCGGTGCGGCTTCTGTTCGTTATTTTCTGGCAGGGACGCTTCGAGTGCGGTGGGTGGTGCCGCATGGCACCGCAACCATTCCTGAATGTAAGCTGCTACTTCGCCGAGGACGCCGACGGTAAATCGTGGAGGTTCCGAGGCAAACCAAATTGCACCCTGACACAGTGCATTATACAGTTCCATGTGAACCGCAAGTGCCCAACCGGTACATTCGGAACCGGGAACGGTGTTTTTGATTAATTCCGGGCAAAACATTTCAGGGACATCTATAAGTCGTTGCAAGTGCACGAATAAAGGTTCGTTATCTCTGCTCGGTTGCATATTCCCTATACTTTGCAGTAGGTCAAATACAAACTGGTATTCTTTACGGTACATGTCCCTGCAGAGGACGATCGTATCCTCAAAGGTTGAAGCTTCTGTACTGCGATAAGTCTGCAATACTTGTTTAAATGATGTTCCGAAAGCTATCGCATGCTCTGTAAGACCCGGTGGAATATTACCATAATTGAACTCAAGTGTCTGCATTGGATATATAATTATTTATCAAACAATTTCATTGCTTCGGCCTTTGCAGAATCGGCAATGTCTATGTAAGGTTTCATTGCTTTATAGTCGCTGTGCCCCGTCCATTTCATTACAATTTGCGGAGCTATGCCCATCATCAGGGCGTTGCAGATAAACGTCCGGCGGCCGGCATGAGTGCCCAATAATTCGTATTTGGGATAAATTTCGTCGATACGTTCGTTACCCCGGTAATACGTGATTGTTACCGGTTGATCGATCCCGCAAAGTTTTCCAACCTCTTTGAGATAGTCGTTCATCTTCTGGTTGCTGATTACCGGCAGGGCTAAATTGCCTGGATGCTGTTCATGCGCATATTTGTCGAGGATCGCACGGGAATACTTGTTTAACTCGATCTTGATACTGTCGGCGGTTTTAATCGTCGTAAGGGAAATATAGCTGTCGAACACATCCGACCGTTTCAGGTTCGCCACATCGGAATACCTCAACGACGTAAAGCAGCAGAAGCAAAATACATCCCGTACCCGTTCGAGAGTTTTCTGTTTATCTGTAAACGGATAATTGTAGACGGTCATCAGTTCCGGCCAGTCCAGGAAAATAATCTTTTTCTCGCTTGTCTTTAGCTTCGGTTTGAAATTGATGTAGTCGAGCGTCTGACAATACCCCTTTGTGGTTGCCCAGCGCAAAAACCATTTTAGGAATCCGAGTTGTTTAGTTATGGTCGTATTCCGCATTCCCTTAACTTCTCTCAGGTAGTTGACATATTGAGTTAATCCGAACTCTGTCAGATCGGCGAATTGCAAAGAGGCATTAAAGGTTTCAAGGTGGTGGCGAACGGCGGCGAATTTTGCATAGGTTGCTGATGTCCAACTGTTTATATTCCCCATTTCGCGGGTAAAATCATCGAAATAGTCGAACAGCGTTTTGTCCGTTTGTACTTCTGTATTGTTTGTCCGGCCCGATAAAAGGTTGAATTTCGCCCTAACCTGATCCGGTGTAGGTGATATTCCCTCCAGCTCGAAAGAGGTAAAAACGCTGTCTATTGTTGTTTCAAAAGCTTGTATCACCCCGTTAATCAGGGTGGCGGATTGCTTTTGCAGATTGGTAGTCTTTACCCGGCAGCGCTGGGTTGGTGTGTCCCATTGGCTTAGTTTCACTCGGTACCCTACATTGAAATCGACTTTATGGCCCGACCAACGAACACGCAACCGGAGTTTTGCGTCCGGCTTGTATCCGTCGCCCTCTTTCTCCTTGTCGGGAAAGAATAGATAACTGCGTTTGATTTTTAGGTTTGCTACCATTATCCCTATCTTCGTATGAGTATTTCAGAGGGGCACAACGAACGGGTGAGAAGTTGGTCCCTCCCCTACAAAAGTAGGGACCATTTTTGATATATCATAATAAATTTTACTGGATTTTATAAAATAGTTATATTTGTAAGTATATCTAAAATAGGATGTTGCGAAATTGCAATAAACCGAACAATATATAAGTTCGAGAGCCGCTTTCTCCGCCAAATTTTTCTTTTTGTCCATGCCGTTCCCCGCACGTAAGTGCGGGGATTTTTTGTTTGTAGATGGGATAATTTCAGTTCTGATTCCAGTTTCGATTCAGGCCTTGGTTCCGATTCTGATGCCCGTTTTGATGCTGACGTCCCGGCCCCGGAAGTTTTCGGCAACTATCTTTCTCGGTTCGATCGCAGGTCCGGATTATGCCTGCCTGGTGCGCGTTTTTTTCGCCAGATGATTCTTGCCGGGCGGCGCTCTTCGGATAAAGTCCCATCCCTTCTCGCCCATTCTGCGGGCACCCGAAAACAGAAGCGGCCGTTCTTATGCAGAACAGCCGCTTTTTTATGGGGGAAAAATGTACGTTTAATCTTTGATTGACAGCTACTAATATACGAATTTCCCCGTGTAATTCCATCGGCTTGTTAAAAAGATCAGCGTCAATTTTTTGCCGGAGCCCCGCCCCGCATCTTTCCGGGTGATGTATACGGCAACAACAGTATATGTTAAAAACGTACGTTTTAGCCATAATATATATATGTAAAATGCATGTAATAAGTTTAATACGATAAAACTTGCGGGTTATGGAACGGAATAATCGGCCCGGGTCACCGGCGCTCCGCAAACCGGTCGGGGCGGTACATCGGCAAGAAACCGTGTCGGGTCGAAATGGGTTTGTTAAGTATCACGTCCATGCGGAGATGATTCGCGGGGACATCGACAGGCTTTGTGCTGCCGGTGTCCCGCTCGGACGGATCACGGTGGGTGCGGATTGTATGACGGTCGTGGAGCGGTTGCGTGCCGGCGAGCGGTTGGAGGTCTGTTCACTCGGGGATGTTTGTACGAGTGTATCCGGATTGCTGCGGGTACTTTATGCAGTAGCTTCGCGCGGGGCTTCGCTGCGCTCGCAGTCCGATCCGTGGCTCGATATGGAGGCGAAAGGATGCAATTGGATGGATTTGATCGGCGGATTACTCGAATTTATGTCCCGGTCGACTTCGGAGCGCACGAAAGAGGCGCTTCGCCAGCGCAAACTTTCGGGGCAGTCGGTAGGGCGCCCCAAAGGCATCCCGCCCGAGCGGCTCAAGCGCTACCGGGCCGGAGTGATGCTCTACCGGAGTTCCGGCATGAGCGTGCGCGAAATCTGCGCGGTAAGCGGTCTCGAGGTGCGCAGTTTCTACCGCTATATGAAGAGCGAAGGAATTGAGCTTAAGCGCCGCAACGAGGTGAACGGGCAATCCGAAACAGAGTCGGCGCCGGCACCGGACCCGACGTCGGGTCCGGAACTGTAATTCCTGCCGGAACGCCTGCCCGGGTGCGGAATATGCGTTTGGACTCTTCCGGTCCGCCGTTTCCTGTGCCGTTTTGTTTGTCGTTCCCGTTGCTGGATTGCGCTGTTACTTCGACCGGTCGCCCATGGCCTTGTCCCAGATGCGGAATTCCGCGTCGTCGATACGGCTGCGGCCGTAGCCCGATGCGCGCGGCGTAATCTCGAAGAAAGCCACTTCGCCCGGTGCGAGGCAGCAATTCAGCGACAAGCCCCCCGGTCCAGCCGTGTAGTCCTGTACGAGGCTGTATTCCGGTACTGAGGCCGCTTCGAGCAATTTCTGCTGTACCGGTGTCAGGTTCAGCGGGCGTCCCATTGCGACCCAGGTTTCCCACGGACTTCCGTCGCCCTCTTTGATCGTGGCGCGCGTAATGATGTAAGCGGTGTCTTTCAGTGTCGGCAGGGTAATGGCGGCGTTGAAGGGGACGGCTTTATTCAGCTCGACGAAATTCTGGTTCCAGGCCAATACCCGGACGATGTCGCCCTCTTCGGTGGCCGTGATGCCTTTGCCCGGTTGTATGGCTTCGGGAGAGGCGACCTGCATCAGGTCGCCTTCCATGCGTCGCATCAGTGCGAAGGCGTTGTAGCTCGCCTTGCGGATGCCGTGGATCGTCATCAGCCCGTAGGTGCATGAAAACGGTGCGTCGGGAATGGATCCCTCGTCGAAGATGTCGCTGAGCACCCAGTAGGCCATCGTCTGTGCATCGGCGTCGGTCTCGACGCAGTTGCGCACGATCGTCGCGGCGGCGTGCAGGTCGTCCACGTACCGGTTGTCCCCCCACGTAACCTTGTCCGCCGACGGAGCTTGCTGCGTGTTCCATTCGGTCCAGTGGATCTCCAGGTCGGGGCGCTTCGAGTTCGCGACGATCTCCTTCACGCTTTTGATCTTCGCGGGGAAATACTCGCCTACGCCGTAAGGGCTGCCTTTGCGGTCGGGGTAGTCGACCTGTTCGTCCTGCGGGTAGAGGTGCGTCGAAATGAAGTCCAGCGGTACGCCGTTGTCGGTGCAGTAGTCGATCATGTCCTGGATCCAGTTGGCCTTCGACGAGGCGGGGCCGCCGATGCGCAGGCCCCTGTCCACCGATTTGAGCCCGTCTGCACTCGCTTTGTAGAGTTTGAAATACTCGTCTTTCGTACCCGACCAGAATCCCGACAGGTTCGGTTCGTTCCACACTTCGAAATACCATTTGCGCACTTCGTCGAGTCCGTAGCGCCGCACCAGGTGCTTCGCGAACTCGTGCACGAGCAGTTCCCATTCGCGGTAATCCTGCGGCGGGGTGACGTTGGCCTTGTACCAGAAGAGCTGTTGCGTGCCGGAAGCCAGCGCGTCGGGCATCGGGTTCAGTTCGACGAACGGGCGGATGCCCATCGCCAGCAGCGCGTCGTAGATCTTGTCGATCTGGTGCCACTTGAAGGTCAGCGAGCCGTCTTTCGCCCGTTCGACTACATCCATGTCGCGGTCGAACAGCGCGTGGAAGCGGCAGTAGCGGTAGCCCAGCTCTTTTTGCGCCGCGGCGAACTGTTCGAGCAGGTCGGCCCGCAGCAGCAGGTAGGCCCTTCCCACGGCGACGCAGTTGCGCCACGGCATCCGCAGTTGCCCGGGTGCCGGAGAGGGGGTGATCGTGAACGGTTGCGCCGTCGCCCACGGAGGAACGGCCGGACCCGGATGCATGCCCCGGGAGGAGTGCAGCCCCCGTTGCGGTTTGGAACTGTCCGGCTGCCGGGTGTTTTGTTGCGGAGCGTTCTGCTGCGGGGTGTTCCGTTGTCGGCTGTCTGGTCGCTGGATGCCGTTTGCCTGTGCGGCAGCTGCCGCGTCTATCCTTGCCTGATCCGCAGTCCGGGGGGCGGTTACAGTTGCAGCACCGGACCTTGTTCCGGTTCCGGAGCCGGCATGCCCGGCCGGCGGCGCGAAACCCAGTAAACCGGCCGCGAGGGTCGCTGTGAGTAGAACTCTTGTCATGGGGAGAGGGCTTATTTGTTGATCAGTTTGATGATGACGCGGATGAAGATCGTGAACAGCAACGTGATGGCTCCCACCGTACTCCACAGCGGCGAGAGGCCCCATGTGAATTCGATCACGCGGTTCCGGATCAGGTTGATCGTTACGAAAGCGAGCACGAGGCAGAAGAAACCGACGTATTCGCGGCGGATGACCTGCATCAGCGAAAAGCGGTAGCGGTTGCTGACCCACAGCTTGCGGTTCGGGATCAGCGCGTTCGTGTACCGGGCCCAGTCGGTGTAGCGCTCGCCGAAGCGCTGTTTGAGCTCCTCTTCCTCGCTCATCAGCACCAGGTAGGTGAACAGCGTATAGAGCATCGCGGCCCCGATGATGAACCACGTTACGCCCACGTAGAGGATGATGCCGTACCAGGCCAGCAGGTTGCCCAGCGCAATGGGATGGCGGACGGTCGAGTACATGCCCTGGGTGATGAGCGTCGTGCTGTGGACGCCGCTTTCGACCTCTTCTTCGCTTTTTCGGGGGAGGTAGCCGACCGTCAGTACGCGCACCGCCACGCCCGAGAGCGAAATCACCGCACAGAGCAGCGTAAAAACGAACGAGTCGGGAATGATGTTGAACGGCCGTGCGATGAGCAGCGCCAGCAGTGCGGCTGGGTAGAGCAGCAGCGGCAGCCAGTGCCGGTTATCGTAAAGACGCCTGCGCAGTGCGGCGGATTGTTCGGAGAGGGTCATGCGTTTGGATCGTTAAGGCTTTTCGGCGTTTCCCGGGAGGCGGCCGGTGCGTTTCCATCCCCTTTTTCCGGCCGGGGGGCCGTCGCTTTGCGGTATGTCCGGTAAGCCGCCGCTCCGAGCAGCAACCCGAGTGTGGTACCGAACAGGATGTCCATCGGGTAGTGGAGGCCCGCATAGATACGGCTGTAACAAACCAGCGCCGCCCACAGCATGATCGTCCAGGTGTACCAGCTCCGAGAGAAGAGCCGTGCGCTGAACATCGCGATCGTGAAGCTCACCGCTGCGTGGGCCGATACGGTGCCGTACAGGCCGCCGCGGTAGCCGTGCAGCGTGTGCACGAACTGTTCGATCGCGGGGGTGTGCGACGGGCGCAGCTTCGGGGTATAGTGCTTGAAAAAGTTACATATCTGGTCGGCTGCGATTACCGCCACGCCGAGGCAGACGAGCATCCAAAGCAGGTTACGCGTCCCGATCCTGCGCCATGCGAAGTAGAGGATCGCCGCGTAGAGCGGAATCCACGTCAGGCGCGCCGTGACGATATAAAAGAACGTATCCCAGAAACCGCCCCAACTTCCGTTCAGGGCCAGTAACAGTTGCTGGTCGATATGCAGGATTTGCTGCCACATGGCTGATGGTTGTTTGTTGCGGTGCCTCCGGGCGGACAACGTCCGCCCGGAGGCAAAAGCAATCCAAATATACGAAATAAAAGCGAAAGGGTTACTCTGAGAGCGAAATCCCTGCCGCTAACCGGCAGGGATTCGTACTCCGGAGCGGGGCCCGGTAAAACCGTTGGCACACTCTTGGATGTAATACCCCAGGCATGTGAAGATGGCTTTTTGTGCGGTTACTGTTTGACCTGTTTCCCGGAGGCAGGCGTGCTGTCCCTGTGTTACCTGGCGCGGGTTTACTGGATACGGGCTTCCGGCAGTTGCGCTTCAAGCGTTTCATCAGCCGTGATCAGGCAGTTCAGTACCGGTGTGGTGCGCTGGGCGTCGGGAATCCTGATACGCGTGATGGAGTTGGCCCGCAGGATCACCGGCAATTCGTCGATAATCACCTTGTAGGAGATATCCGAATTGTTCGTTACGTCGTACGTGGTGGTTTTATTTTTGTCGTCACGTGCAAAACGGCGGTAGTCGAGCGACGCGTCCATCAGCGCGCGGAGCAGGTCGGCGGGACCGATCAGCAGGTCGTGGAACATCACCGCGCTGCGGCGGGCGAACAGGGCCTCTTTGATCCCCCCGACCGAACGCTCTTTGGCAAAGACGAGCGTCATCGGGCGCGGCATGCGCGAAAGGCCGTACTTGCCGGTGATGAGCTGGTGTGCGTCCGAGCCGCACATGTAAGCGAGGCGGTTCTCTTTGCACCATGCGATCGCTTTGGGATGGTATTCGGGCCCGTTGATCAGTTCGATCCCGTGTATTTTGCCTTCGTCGATCAGCTTGCGGTGCACGTCGTACATCGTGACCTGCCTGTCGGGCCAGCCGGGGTGGTTCCACATGATGAACGCTCCCTGTTTCACGGCGTTTTCCACCGCCTGTACCGGATCGTCCGTGTCGAGCGCGTTGGCGTCGGTTAGGAAAAAGGCGTTCATGTGGCCGAAGGGTTTTTGGCGCGTGATCTCGGCTCCGGGTACCACCAGGATGCCCATCCGTTCGCCCGCTTCGGCGGCGATCTTGTAGGATTGGTTCTGGTCGCCGCAGACCAGCCCTTCCTTTACCCGGGGACGGTATTCGATATGTTCGGTGATCGCGATGGCGTCGAGTCCTTCGTTCCACGCCTCGTTGACCCGCACGTCGGGCCACACGCTGCCGTCGGAATAGGCCGAATGGATGTGGAAGTCGCATTTTAACGTCGTGTACCCCGGAATGTCGGGGACGCGGATCAGGTCGCGCGTATGGGTATAGAAGTGGTCGGTGAATTCGGGCGTTTCGTTGCCGGGACGCACTTCGGGCTGGGCCTGTAGCGCGACCGCACAGCAGAGAAACAGCGGGATGAGCAGTTTTTTCATTTTCATGGCTTTGCAGGTTATCTTGGTTAATAACAGATAATTACCCAAAGATAACAAATATTTCCGGAACTTTCCCCTCTCAGGGGCCGGATATAAGCATTTGTTAACCTGCTGTTAACCGGAAGTTTAAATGAGGGGGTACAGTTGCTTGCTGTCGCGTACGGGGGCGGTTTTCGGCGTCTCCGCGATCAGAATTGGAAATAGATAAACGGCTGGATCTCGGCCGACTTGATCAGCATCACGGCCCAGACCAGTACCGCGATCGTCACCACCTTCACCGGCAGCGGAGACTCGGTCACGGTGCGCTGAGCCCACAGTTCGCTCCGCACCGGCATCAGGTGCAGCAGGTAACCCACGGCCATCAGTCCCATTACGGCGGCGTATCCCGAGACGACCTGCGGGATCAGTTCCGGCTTGAAGTCGGTAAAGATTTGCGACAGCATATTCCGGGCGGTCTGCAGGTCGCTGGCGCGGAACATGATCCAGCCGAAGCAGACGACGTGGAACGTCACGACGATGCCGATGATCCGCCGCCAGCGCGGCATGTCGGCACCCTGCGCCTTGAAGCCCGGCACATGGGCCATGAACCATTTGTGCACCGCGAGCGAGGCGCCGTGCCAGCCGCCCCACAACACGAAGCGCCATGCCGCGCCGTGCCACAGGCCGCCCAGTAGCATCGTGACGATCAGGTTCAGGTAGGTCCGCAGGTGTCCTTTGCGGTTGCCGCCCAGTGAGATATAGAGGTAGTCCTTGAGCCAGCTCGACAGCGAGATGTGCCACCGCCGCCAGAATTCGGTGATCGTCGCCGACTTGTAGGGCGAGTCGAAGTTCTTGTTGAAGTGGAAGCCGAGCAGCAGCGCGATGCCGATGGCCATGTCCGAATAACCGGAGAAGTCGCAGTAGATCTGCAGCGCGTAGCCGTAAAGGCCCATCAGGTTCTCGAAGCCGCTGTACAGCAGCGGGTCGTCGAACACGCGGTCGACGAAATTGAGGCTGATGTAGTCCGAAATGATCGCCTTTTTGAAAAGGCCCGACAGGATCAGGAAGATACCCGTACCGAACATTTCGCGCGTGACCGTCAGCGGATTCTGGCGGATTTGCGGAATGAAGTCGCGCGCCCGTACGATCGGGCCCGCCACCAGCTGCGGGAAGAACGACAGGAAAAAGATGTAGTCGATCCACATGCCCAGCGGCTCGATGCGCCGGCGGTAGATGTCGGCCGTGTAGCTGATCGACTGGAAGACGAAGAACGAGATGCCCACCGGCAGGAAGATGTTCTGGAAGTCGAGCCAGTGGTGTCCGCTCAGTCCGTTTACGATGCCGATAAAGAAGTTCGTGTATTTGAAGTAGATCAGCAGGCCGATGTCGAGCGCGACGCTCAGCGCGAGCAACCCTTTGCGCAGGCCCTGCCTGTCGCTTCGTGCGATTCCTTTGCCGATCAGGAAGTCCGAGACCGATACGGCTATCAGCAGCAGGAAGAAAAAGCCGCTGGTCTTGTAGTAGAAGTAGAGCGAGAAGAGCGTGACGTAGACGATGCGCAGCATCACCTCGCGGCGCATGAACTGGTAGAAGAAGGTGAACCCGCCGAAGAGGAACAGGAAAAGCCCGCTGCTGAAAATCAGCGGCGAGACCGGGTCGTACTGCAACAGCTGTACGATTTTATCCGTTATTTCACCCAGTTCGTTCATCGCTCGTTATCCGTTCAATCGTTTTAGTGATCCGTGTCTTTACCGTTTGGCCGTATCTCCTGCGCCCCGGTTTCTTCGGGCTTCGTCTCTTGCCGTTCATCTTTGGGGGAGCTTCCTGCTGCCCGTCCGGCTTGCAGGATTTTCTGTCCCGGAGGCCGGATATGTCGTTTCCCCTATTTCTTTTCTGCGGCATCCGTTGCCGCCGTACGCGTTCCGATCTTTTTCAGTTGAAGGTCGCTCGCGACAGTACCGGTCGTTCCGTGCAGTTCCTTGTAGCCGTTGTAGGCTTTCACCAGCGCGTCGCAGAGCAGGTCGCCCTGCAGGCGGTAACCGTCGTGCGAAAGGTGTATCCGGTCGGCCCCGGCCAGTCCGGCCCGGTACCACCGCTCCATCGCTCCGTCGCCCCCGGCCACCGCATAGAAATCCCACACGGGCAGTCCGTGCCGCCCGGCGGCCTGTACGATTTGGTCGCGCACCCGCTCCGCATTCGGGTTCGGCTTGCGCACGTAGCGTCCTTTCACCCGCACGCGGCTCCAGCACTCCATCGGCGTGGTAAGCAACAGCGGGCAAAGCGGGAAATATTCTTTCAGCAGGCCGATCAGTTTTTCGACCTGTGCGCCTACGGCCGCTTCGTCGAAGTTACGTCCGTACGAATCGTTCGTCCCCAGCGAGAGGATGATCAGTTCCGGTTGCAACGGAACGGCCTGCCGGACGATCTGCGGGTTGCGGTTCATCGCCGTGAAGGTGTTGCCGTTGATCCCCATGCTGTGGAAGAGGATGCCCCGGTTGCCGTTTTCGAGCGAGAAGCCGTAGTAAACCTGCCGGGCATAGGCGGTATCGGTCGTCGCAGAACGGAGCGTGACCGAGGTGACGGTCTCCCGCAGCGGAATCATCGTGCTCTCTTCGGTATCGCCCAGCGGGCACAGGATGTCGTCGGTGAGCGAGTCCGGGGCTTTCAGCAGCGGCGCTTCGCGGTGGTGGAATGCGCGGAGGCGGTCGAACGGAGAATCCTTCGCCGTGATCGTGAATTCGGCCGTACGCCCGTTGCCGGAGAGCGCCATCCCCGTTACGCCGGGCATTTCGTCCGGGCTGACTTGTGTGCAGCGCGAGGCGGTCCATTTCCCGGACGAGGCGATTGCGTAGTCGGGCGGTTCGTTGGTGCCCGAGAGCCTCAACGGTGCGATCAGCCCGCGTCCCGCATCGCCGAAAAGCATTTGCAGGCGGCTCCGTACGCGGTTCGGGAAGAATCCGGCCTGCACGTGCGAATCGCCCAGCTGCAGGATCGCTACGGGCAGTTGCTTCTCGCCGCGCTCAAGCCGGGCGAACTCGCCGAACAGGCCTTCGAGTGCCTGCACGTTACCCGTGATCCGGTTGCACGACGTATCGGCGATACCCGGCGCCGGCATCTGCTCGATCTCGAACGACGTCAGCGCCGGCACGGCGGGAGCCTCGTCCGTTCCCCGGACGAAACCGCGCGCCAGCACGGTGATCAGCAGTAGGATTATGACCGGGATATACCTCATCGCGTTTCGCTGAAATTGTCGTTACCGTCGTTGCGGTTATTACGATTGTTGCCGGAGTCGTCGTTATTGTTGCCGTTGCTGCCATTGCCGCTGTTGCTTCCGGGCTGTTTGCCGGGCTGGATTTCACTCGGCCGTGTCCCATTTGGTCGGGTGTCATGCACCCTTTTGCCGTTCCGTACGCTGTCAGCTTGGATCCTTGTCGTATCGCGCATGCCGGAGGCAGCCGGGCTGGCCGGGGTGACTCCCGCCCCGGCATTTGTACCCGCAGTTACACTTGTTCCGGTTATCGTTCCGGTACCTGTACCCGTTTCTGCCCCGGCTTCAGTTCCGGTTCCGGTCCGTTGCCCGTTACCGTTCCTTGCCGTGTTTTGATCCGTTTGGCCGCGTTCCCGGTCCGTTGCTGCGGTTCCTGCCTCCGTTTCTGTGCCGCTTTCGGCCGGATTCTGTTCCGTCCCTTCGTGTTCCCATCCGGCCGGGAAGGCGTTTTTGCCCGTATCTGCCGCGGGGCTGTGGTAGAGCGGCATCGGCTCGTCGCCGTCGCCGGGGTGTTGCTGCGCGTCGTATACGAGCGCGGTAGCAAAACGCTGCGCGATATATTTGCCGCCCGGATAACGGATATGCGTATGGTCTTGCGCGGCCCACTTCTTTTGTACGAAGTTCACCATGCTGTTCTCGCCGCCCATCGCGTCGAACGTATTCCAGAAAGCGACTCCCGCCGCCTCTGCCGCCTTGCGCTGCGCGTCGATCATGCCCTTCACGGCGGGCATCGTCACGAACTGTCCGTCGCGCAGCGTGCTGCGGTCGCCGACGCCCATCACGAGGATGCTCGCACCGGGGAAGCACTGCTGTACATAGCGGATGATCCGCGTGAAGGTCTTCGAATAGGAGTCGTATTTGAGCACGTCGGGCGACATGACGTTCAGGCCGTACTGCAGCACGATCAGGTCGTAGCCGAGCATCTGTCCGATCTGCTGGTTCACGAAGCTGTTGGTTTCGAACAGCGCCATGCCGCTGTTGCCGCGGATCGAGTAGTTGTCCACGCTAACGCCGCCCGCGTCCTCGAGCACGATCCCGTAGCCGGTGAATCCGTCGGTCCGGTTCAGCGTCACGCTGATGCTGTGTACCGGTGCGTTGATGACGATCTGTTGTACGTGTTCGCTCGGTTCGGGTGCGAAGAGGCGGCTTACCGAATCGTTGATCACGACGTTGAGCCGCGTATTGTTGCGGTTGGTAAAGACGAGTCGCGCGGTACCTGCCTGGTTGATGTGCTTGCGGAAAGTGACGCCCTGCAGCCGGGTAGTGGCGCCTTCCTGCGGAATGCAGACGAAGCCCGAGACGAAAAAGCGGTCTTTGATTGCGGCGGGAATTTGCGCGCGGTCGCGAATGTTGTAGATGTCCCAGTTCGAGAACGAGTGCAGTACCGTGCCGCGGAACTTGGCCAGCGGCGAAGCGAACGGCACGAAGCCCACGCCCCGGCCCCCGCAGAGGTTTTGCAGCTGTTCGCGCAGGTCGGCGGTGATGATGTCTCCCTCGATAAACGAGTCGCCGAGTACGGCGATACGCACGGGCCGTCCTGCTGCGCCGCGGGTCAGCGCCCGGTTGAAACGCATCATCGCATCGGGGCTGAACAGTTCGATCGGCACGACGTTCTGGTCCGCTCCGGCGGGCTTGGTGAGCAGGATCGGTGCGGCGGCGGGCGTATCGGTCGCGATGTTCCACTCTTCGAGCTTCGCTTCGGGCAGCGAGAGGGTGTCGCGCTCCGCGCTGCGGGTCGCCGAGTCGATCACTTTCATCGCGGCGGCTTCGTTGAGGAAGGTCGTGTCGAAATATTGGTCCGCTTCGAGCAGTTCGGGCGACTCTTCCTGCTTGATGATGTCCGCGAGGATATTCGTACGCTTGAAGGTCAGCGATCCCAGCTTGAATCTGGGCAGCTGCGACAGCCCGGCCATCGCCGCGATCACGAGGATGGTGGTGAGAAACGAATATGATGTGTAATCCCGCTGTGAGGACATTTGTTAAGGGTTTGCAGGCCGCTTGTCCGGGATGTGCTCCCTTGTCGAGCTGTGCCGTTTCGGAAAATGCCGTACCGTGCGGTGTCCCGGTTGCCGTCGTGTTTCGGTCCCTGGTGTATCCGGGGCTGTCGCCGGGGTCAGCTGTCGCCGCGTTCCGGGTTGTCGTCGCAGCGGGGCTCGCGGCCGGTAAATCCTGCCAGGACTGGTTGCGTTTCGACTGCCGGGATGTCCCGGAGCTCGCTGCAGCCCGTTCCCGGGCGGCTGTTCCGTTTGCCGGATCGAACGGATAAACCGGTGCGAAGTTAGTCATTCGCACTGACATTGCGGACTGTTTCGGTTGAAAAAATTGCACCGGGATTTTTTATCCAGGTGTTTTTGTGCAGGCGGGTCGCGGAAGACGGCGACGCAAAGCAGCACCGGCGTTTGGGGTTGTGTGCGTTCTGCCCGGAATACGGTTGCGGCGGCAAACGGGAATACGACAGAACGGCCCCCTGCCGGGAACCGTTCTGTCGTGTCCGTTTCAGTATGTCTGCATGCGGTTCCGGGTTGTATGCGGTATTCCGGATGCCGTCGTTTACCGTGGTTTTATGTGGCATGGTTCCGCCCGTTCGGCGGCGATCGCCTACCGCTGTTTCAAAGGTACGAACTTGCGTTCGGCGGCGACGTTCTTGTAGGCCGGACGGATGATTCGCTTGCTGTCGAAGTTCAGCTCTTCGATGCGGTGCGCGGTCCAGCCCGTGATGCGGCTCATCGCGAAGAGCGGCGTGAAGACCTCCTGCGGCAGGCCGATCATGTCGTAGACGAAGCCCGAGTAGAAGTCGACGTTCGCGCAGACGCGCTTGTTGACCTTCGTTCCCTTGAAATTCATGAAGTTTTCGATCGCGCGCTCCTCGAGCAGTTCGAGGAATGCGTACTCCTCTTCACGCTCCTTCTCTTTGGCCAGGTCCCGGGCCATCTCCTTGAGCAGCAGTGCGCGCGGGTCGGAAATCGTATAGACCGCATGGCCGATGCCGTAGATCAGCCCGGTGTGGTCGTAGGCCTCTTTGCGCAGCATCTTGTTCAGGTACTGGTCGATTTCGGTTACCTTGTCCCAGTGCCGGATGTTCTCCTTGAGGTGGTCGAACATCTTCATTACCGCGAGGTTCGCGCCGCCGTGCAGCGGGCCTTTGAGCGAACCGATCGCTGCGGCGATCGACGAGTAGGTGTCGGTGCCCGACGAACTGGTCACGCGTACCGTGAAGGTCGAGTTGTTACCGCCGCCGTGTTCGGCATGCAGCACCAGCGCGCGGTCGAGGGTTTTCGCTTCCAGTTCGGAGAACTCGCCTTTGAGCATGTAAAGGAAATTTTCGGCAATTGAGTACTCTTCCTTCGGGTGACGGATGTGCAGCGTCTTGCCGTGGCTGTGGCGCATGATGTTGTAGGCGTAGGCGATGATCGTCGGGAACTTCGAGATCAGGTCGATCGACTGGCGCATCAGGTTGTCGCGCGAGGTGTCGTCGGGGTTTTCGTCGAAGGTGTACATCTCCAGTACGCAGCGCGCGAGGATGTTCATCACGTTCGATCCTTCCAGGTCGAGGATGTTCATCTTGGTCTTCTGGCCCAGCGGCATGAAGGCGTGAATCAGGCTCTGGAACGATTCGAGCTCTTCGCGGTTGGGCAGGTAGCCCGACAGCAGCAGGAAGGCCGCTTCTTCGAACCCGAAGCGATTTTCCCCGTGGATGCCTTTCACCAGGTCGTTCACGTCGATGCCGCGGTAAAGCAGCCGGCCGGGGATCGCCTTGAGGCCTTCGGGCAGGCGTTCATAGCCGACCACGTCGCCGATCTGCGTCAGTCCCACCAGCACGCCCGAATGGTCTTCGTTGCGCAGCCCCCGCTTGACGTTGTATTTCGTGAAGAGTTCGTTGTCGATGCGGCTCGTGCTTTTGATCGACTCCGAAAGCTTGTAGATGATGTACTCCTTTTTCATAAGCCTCAGTTGATTTGCGTTTGTTCTCTGTGATATTTCTTTTTACCTCTGCCTTCGCCTCGTCTTTTAGGGTAGCCCCCTTTATTTGTACGGTCCGCCCATCCGGGAGCGGCAATCCTGTTTTCGGGCACGCCTGTTCCCGGAGAGTCCTGTTTTCGGGTCGTTCCGCCTTCGGATGGATTATTCCCGGGCAGGTTCCTTTTCCGGCGACAGAAGCGCCTCCCCGGCATATTTGCCGTCGTTTCAGGGGCAAGGTACGAAAAACACGGAAAAAAGGAATAGGTGTATCCGAATTTATCCGATTTTCGGTAAAATTTTACAAATTTTCCGTCAGCCGTGTTTATTTTAGGGGGTGTCACCTGGAATTTTCGATAATTTTATTTCGTAACAGGTTTTTTGTTCCCCCGTGTACCGCTTTTATGTTGCTCTCCTGCCCATCGCTTTTTTGCCGGGCAGTCGTGCATCTGCGGGAACTCGGATGTTTTGCGGTTACAGCCTGCCGAGCAACTCTTCGCCGAATGCCGACGTGGAGAGCGCCGTACCGCCGGGCATGAAGCGCGCGAGGTCTCCGGTGGCGCGTCCCGCTTCGAACGAACTTTCCATTGCGCCGGTGATGAGCAGTGCCGCTTCCTGCCAGCCGAGGTATTCGAGCATCATCACCGCCGAAAGCAACAGCGAAGAGGGATTGACCGTATCCTTGCCCGCAATGTTCGGTGCGGTGCCGTGCGTCGCTTCGAAGATCGCGTGGCCCGTGAGGTAGTTGATATTCGCGCCGGGGGCGATGCCGATGCCGCCCACCATTGCCGCGAGCTGGTCTGAAATGTAGTCGCCGTTGAGGTTCAGCGTCGCGATCACCGAATACTCTTCGGGAATCAGCAGCGTGTTTTGCAGGAACGCGTCGGCGATCACGTCCTTGACGATCACTTTTCCCGCCGTTTTGGCCGCTTCCATCGCGCGGTCGGCCGCTTCGGCGCCCTGTTCCTTTTTGATCGCATCATACTGACGCGTGGTAAAGGTCTGTTCCGCGAACTCCGCCTCGGCTACGTCGTAACCCCAGTTTTTGAAGCCGCCTTCGGTGAATTTCATGATGTTGCCTTTGTGGACGAGCGTGACAGACGGTAATTTGCGGGTTACCGCGTATTCGAGCGCCGAGCGCACGAGCCGCTGCGAACCCTCGCGCGAGACGGGCTTCACGCCGAACGATGAACTTTGCGGGAAGCGCACCTTCTTCACGCCCATTTCGTCGGTGAGGAATTTCAGGAATTTCTCCGCTTCGGGCGTTCCGGCCTGCCATTCGATCCCGGCGTAGATGTCTTCGGTGTTCTCGCGGAAAATGTGCATATCGACCTGCTGCGGTTCTTTCACGGGCGACACCACGCCGCGGAACCACCGTACCGGCCGCAGGCAGACGTACAGGTCCAGTTCCTGGCGCAGCGCCACGTTCAGCGAACGGATACCGCCGCCCACGGGGGTCGTCAGCGGACCCTTGATGCCCACCTTATAATCGCGGAAGGCCTGCATCGTCTCGTCGGGCAGCCAGCTGCCCGTCTGTTCGAACGATTTGCCGCCCGCGAGCACCTCTTTCCACAGGATGCGGCGCTCCCCGCCATAGGCTTTCGTCACGGCCGTATCCACTACCTTTTGCGTTACGGCCGTGATTTCGGGGCCGACGCCGTCCCCCTCGATGAAAGGTATCTCCACTTGTTGCGGGACCTGCAGTTTTCCCGCGGCGCTGATCGTAATCTTGCTCATGTGTTTGCTGTATTTGCAGTCGTTGGATGCGACAGGAAAAGGCGCTTCCGTCGTATCCGACTACCATTCTGTTTGATGTCTATTTTATGATTTTGACGAGTTTTCCGGATACTTCGGAGCCGTTTAGAAACCACTTTTCTTTGATCTCAGGGTCTCCGTTGGCTTTCCACCTGAAGTCCCTGTTGAAGCTTATCTGGTCGGAGGAGCCGTCGGGCCAGATGATCGTTACCGATTCGTTCGTGTAGCTTTGTGCTCCTTCGAGTTCCCCGAAGCGAAGCAGACAAATCCCGAGGGCGCTTTTTTCCGTCTTCAGGCCGTAAAAGCGGGGCAGGACCGCCTTGCTTGCCGCCAGCTTTTCGTCGCACGCATATTCCTCTCCTTTGTAGAGGGCTTTTATTTTGCCTACTTCCAGGGCGCCGGGGGTCTGCGGATTCAGCAAGTCGTTTCCTTGGGCATCGGTTGCCGTAACAGATACTGTAACAGGGTTGATGTCCCAAATCTTCGTCGTTCCGCCATTTGTTCCGCCATCTTTTTTACAACCCGATAGCATGGTAACATGTATCGCCAACAGCAGAAAAGCGATGCGTTTCATAGGCTATGGATTTTAGGGTTCGTTACCGTAGCGTTGCGGGAATCTTTCCCCTTAGAAGTATTTGATCTCGCGTCCTTCGATCTCGCTGAGCAGGTTGTTGGCCAGCGAACTGGCGCCGATGCGGAAGCGCTCGGGCGTGAGCCACTCTTCGCCGAGGATCTCTTCGACGATGCTGTAATAGAGTGCCGCGCTTTCGGCCGTAGAGATACCTCCGGCCGCTTTGAAACCCACTTTACGGCCTGTTTTTTCGGCGAACTGGCGGATCGCGAGGCACATGGCCACGGCAGCCTCGGGCGTCGCGGCGATGCCGTTCTTGCCGGTCGAGGTCTTGATGAAGTCCGCGCCCGCCTCCATGGCAATCGTCGCCGCCTTGTGGATCAGTTCCGGATCGGAGAGCGTACCCGATTCGAGGATCACTTTGAGGATCGCATCGTCGCCGATTTCTGCCCGCAGCGTTTCGATTTCGTTGCCCGCCAGGTCGTATTCGCCGTCGAGCATCTCGCCGATGCTGATGACGATGTCGATCTCATCGGCGCCGTTTTCGATGGCCATCGCCGTTTCGAGCATTTTCACCTCCAGGTAGGTCTGCGAGGAAGGGAATCCCCCCGACACGCTGGTGATCGCCATTTTGGAATCGCCGGCGGCCAGTCCGACGGTCTCGACGAAAACCGGATAGACGCAGATCGACGCCACGCTGCCTGCTTCCGGGAAATGCCGGGGCAGCTCGATCGCCTTGCGCGTGAATTCACCGATCGAGCGTCGCGAATCCGTAGCGCCCAACGAGGTGAGGTCGATACAGCCGAAGCACCGTTTGTACACTTCTGTCCGGCAGTTACGCCGGGCCTGCGGCCCGATCTTTTCGAGCAGCGCGCTCACTTCGTCCGCCGTCGGGGCGGGACCGAAATTGCGAAGGGTAGGGGTGTATTCCATAGCAGTCGGAATTTGTGCGGGTGGGGTCGGGAGCATTCCTGCTTTTCCGGGGCCTGTGCGGTCGCGTGTCGACGGCCGGTGCCGGAAGGGAGTGAATATCCTCGTTACAAAGATAGTGATTTTGCACGATAAAATGGCAGGGACGCTCCGAAGAGCGCCCCTGCCCGGGAAATTATTTGGAATAATGGTTTTGTATCGCCTGCGGACCCTTTGCAGCCCTGTTTGTAAACGGTGTCCCCTGTAGCTTTCCGGAATGTGTGTGCGTTTTGCTTTTCTTTTTACTTTCTCTCTACCTCCCGCCGGATCGCGACGTCCCGTACTCCCGATGGAATTTGTTCCCGGTCTCCGGATCAGAGCACCAGCGAGATGCCCACGTTGATCTGGCGCACCTGCGGGCCCGCGCCTTCGCGCCACAGCGGCGAATGGTAGTAGGTGACGTTGAAGCCGATGTTCGAGTAACCGAAGTTCAGGGTGTATCCGTAGTGGAAATTACGCAGCCCGAAACTGCTGTGGTCCTTCGCCGTGCCTCCGACCAGCGGGCCGTCGCCCTTGATTTTCGTATGCGCGCCGATACGCAGTCCGCCCACGAGGCCCGCGTTGATGAAAAAGTTGTGGTTACGGCCCGTCTGGAACTCGACCAGCAGTGGAATGTTCATATAGGCGGTGAAAAGCTTCGATTTGGAGAGTTTGATCCCCTGTTCGATGTATTGGTAGTCGGGAACGGTTACGCCCTTTTCGTACTTGAGTGCGATGTCCTGGTCGAAGCGGAAATTGTTCAGTTCGAAGCCCAGGCCCGTCATCAGGTGGATTTTACGGTTGCCCAGCAGGATGAAGTCGATGGGATTGATGGTTACGCCGATTGATTTGGAACTTTGCGAGAGGTATTTCGCATCGTCCGGTAGCGAGAAGTTGCCGAGGTTCGTGACCAGCCCGTTGTAGTGGATGCCGACTCCGGCCCAGCGGCCGTCGCGCCACAGGACGCGGCGCGTCTGCTCCTTGCCTTCCGGTTTTTTGAACAGCATGACCTTGTAGCTTTGGATAAAACGGCCGTCCCGTTTATTTCTTTCCCCTCGTTTGTCCGTTCCTCCGGTTCCGGCGGTCTGGCCGGCGGCAGGGGCTGTTGCGGGGAGTGCCTCCTCTCCCGCCTGGGCCTTTTGCTGAGCGCTCTGCGGCGGTTGCGCCTTGGGTTTGCGCGGCTCGCCGGAAGGCGAATCCGTTGCACTGAAGGTCGTTGCAGTGAAGAGCCGGGCCGTTTCCTGCGCCGTCGCTCCGGAAGCGATCAGCAGTATGGCGGCCAAGATCAGGAGGTTTCTCATGTCGGTTGCGTTAGGCTCTTGCGAGCGGATATATCGGTACGGGTTTGTTCTTGTTCAGGAAATATACGTTTTTTCTCTCTGTTTTACACGATGGCCCCGGTTTTTTCGGTTCTTTTCCCACGAAGTTCCTGCTTCTCGTGCTTTCCCCGCGTGCAGGGCTTTTGGCTGTTCCGCTCCGAGGTGCCCTCCTGTCCGGGTATGGGGTGACTCCGGACAGGGATATTTCCGGTTAATTACTGCTTTTCCGTTTGCTGATGTGGATGAACGACGCGATGGTCACGCCGCTCTCCTCGGTGGTGTTGTAGCGCGATACCGGGCTCAGGTCGTTCAGCGTCGAGAGCAGCGAACCCAGCGACGAGCGGATGCTGCCGTCGTCCTGCGAGGCATTCCGGGCGGTTGCCGTCCGGGTTGTTTCGATACGGTGCGCAATCAGCGACTGGGGCTCCGGGGTGCGGACCGGCAGGGTGGCTACCGGTACGGCGGTCAGGGTAGGTTCCGGCAGGTAGAGTTCGGCAGGCTGCGACAGCGAACCCAACACACTTTCCGTCGGCAGCGAATTTTCGAAAATACCTGTTTCGGCAGCCGTTCCCGAGGCCGGAGCCGCATCCGTGCGTTTGATAAACGAAGGGGCAGAGGAGCTGTTTCCCGTCCGGGCGGGTCCGGCCGGAGTGCCCTGGCCGCTGGCCGCTGTGCGGTCGCCGGTGTTTCCGTAATGTGCGGCGAGGGCTGCCGGAGCGTGCGTGGCGTCCGTTGCCGGAACGGCGGCGGCGATGCTGTTGCGGGTGCCGGCGTTTCCTGTTCCGGCGGTCGTCGCGTCATGCCCCGTGTCGGTTGCCTCCTGTCGGTCGAACCGTGCGGCGAGCGCTTCGGCGCCTTCGGGGTAAGCTTCTGCCGCTTCTGCCGCAATCCGCTCGGGCCCTTTGGTGCCTTCGCCGGGGTGGAAAAAGAGCAGTCCGCCGAAAAGGACGGCCGCGGCGGCGGCTCCCGAAGCCATCGCCCCGAAGCGTTGCAACCGATCCTGCCTGCGGGCCAGCGAAATCGTCCGTCCGCGCAGCAGTCCCGTTTTGTCGGGGTAAACCACCGTCTCGGGCGGCAGTACCGGCAGGTCGCTTTGCAGCGGGCCGATCTGCGCCGCGATAGCCGGATGGCCTGCGAGGAATGCGTCGAAAGCCCGCCGCTGTTCGGCTCCGAGCGTCCCTTCGATGTAGTCCATCGCCCACTGTTCGTAATTGTGTTCGTCGATCATCGTCGTAATCGTTATAGTAAGTTCCGGATCGTTCCGATCTGTTGTTTGAGCGCCATACGCGCCCGGAAGATGTAGACTTTCACCTGCGCCACGCTCAGCGAGGTCATGTCGGCCATCTCCTGGTACGAATAGCCTTCGTAATCGCGCAGCAGGATCAGCGTCCGCTGTATCTCCGGCAGTTGGTCGAGGTAGCGTTGCACCACTTCGCCCGCTCCGCTGTAACCCCGGTTTCCCTCGTCGGGGCGGCGTTGCAGCGTATCGTCGGTCGTATAGCGCCGGATGTGGCGTACCTGGTCGATGATGAGCCGGTAAGCGATCGTGAACAGGTATGACTTCTCCTTCCCGTCGAGTACGGCCTCCCGGTTCTCCCAAAGTCTCAGGAAACTCTCCTGCACGATATCCTTCGCCTGGTCTTCGTCGCGCAGCGACTTGAGGGCGAATCGGTAGAGGTTGTCGGAGAGCGTTTGCACACACTTTTCGTACTCCGCAACGGTCATTGATCTCCCATGGTTAAAATTACAACGGTGAGACTGCTACAAAGTTACACCTTTTTTAAACTTTCCCGGGCTCTCTTTCGCTCAGCCCGCGCCCGTGCTGGGGTTGCGAATAAATTGCGTGCCCCGGACCGCATGCCCGATCCGGGCTTTCCCTGTCTGCGCTTTCAGCATAGGGATTTCACAAGTTGTGCCGTTTTGCCGGCCGGCTGCAAAAGTTTTCAGGGCTTTTGCCCGATACCGTTGGCACGCTTTATTCCCTCCGCTTCCGGAACTTCCGCAAAGCTATCACAAAGTTTCGGATGACGCCGCCGATTTGTATAAATCTTTCGGGCGCTTTTGGGAATTTCACGGTTCTGGGGTGCCGATCACGTATTCGATCTCTTTGAACAGGTACTTTCTTAGCTGGCCGTCGGCGCTGTGGCGCACTTCCAGTTCGCCTCCGGGCTGCACGCCCGTGATCGTGCCGAGGAATTGCTGCCGTGTGCGTCCGTCGGTGTACAGGTGCTCCTGTCCGAGTCGGTAGAGCAGCCGCAGGTAGTCCGAGTCGAGTGTCGATGGGCAGTCGTATCCTGTCGGGGGCTGCGTGTAGCCGTCGGCCATGCCGCCTGTTTCGTCCGGCCTGTCCGTTTGGTTGGCCGCCTGTGTCCGGACCGGGCCGGTTTTTCCAGTCTTCCCCGTTTCCCCCGTTTCTTCCCCGGCCAGCGTCCGGTAGCGCTCGGCCAGGTGGCGGTAAAAACTGATGAATACCTCCGCCCGGTCGAACGGGTGTCCCGCTTCGGCCGCCAGTGAAGTTGGATTCGGCAGCGCGGGATCGAAGCGCGTCTGGTTTACGTTCAGGCCGATGCCGATTACCGACCGGGAAAGGTAGGGGCCCATCAGGTCGTTTTCGATCAGGATCCCGGTCACTTTCCTGTCGCCGATGTAGATGTCGTTGGGCCATTTGATCGCGGGGCGGAGTCCCGCTTCGGCGATCGTGTCGGCCACTGCCAGCGCGACGGCTTTCGAAATGCGGAATTGCCGTTCGGCCGGCAGGAAGTCGGGACGGAGTACGACCGAAAACGTGAGGTTCTCACCCGGCGTGCTGCTCCACGAGTTGCCGCGCTGGCCGCGCCCGGCCTCCTGCCTTTCGGCGATCACCACGTCCCCGGCGCCGTAACGGCTCTCTGCGGCACGGTTGTTCGTCGAGTCGGTCTGTTCGAGTATGTCGATCGTTACGCCCGCCTGCCGGGCGAATTGTGCGAGGATTTCTTTCATGTCCGGGGTAAAATGGGAAATCAATCGGGTTTTGTTCGGCTTGGGTTTTGCTCTGCCGTTTTTTCGTCGCGGGATGGCGTCGTTTCTGGTGGGGGCTGGGCTGTTTCCCGGAGGGGCGGTAAATCCGCCTGCGGGTTACTGGTGGTCCTGTTCGAGCTGGGCGGTGCCTTCGGCGATCTTGAGCACGCACATGGCGAGCCGTCCGATGCACGAGGTCAGTTCGGCGAAGATCACGGCCGCCTGGTAGTGGGTCTCTTGTTCGTCGTCCGGGTTGAGGTATTTCTCTTCGAGCGATACGGAGAATTCCTCGAGGAAGGCCTGCATCCGGATGCGGCGATCTTCGCGCTGCGGCAGCCCTTCGCGGTCGCTGATCAGGTTGTTGTGCGTGATGAAATAGGCTTCCTGGATGATCGAGAAGTAGACGCCCAGGTCTTCCCGCATCGGTTGGGTGAACCAGATGTTGCGCTCTTTTTTGCGCCGGATCACCTGCGCTGCCGTGACGCTGAGCCATGTGGCGGCCCGCAGTTGCGTGAGCAACTGGTTCATCGCCTGCACGAGCAGGCGCCCCTCCTGGCTCAGCTCCTGCTGCGTGAGCCGTGCGAGCTGTTGTTCGAGTTGCTTGTATGCGGTTTGTTCCTCGTCCGAGCGTTGGCGGACCAGCAGGAACAGTTCCTGTGCGTTGTCCGCATTGACTTCTCCGAAGTAAGTCTTCACGCGCGCTGTCAGTTCGCCTCCGTGTTTCATGCAGAGCGCCAGGTTTTCCCGTGCCTGGTAAAGGCCCATTTCGCTGGTCGAGACGAGTGCCGAACCTTCCAGCGGGCTCGTCCGTTTCGCATGCCGGTCGCCGGGAATCAGCCTGTCGAGCGCGTGTGCCGCCTGCGGGATGAAGCCTGCCAGCAGCAATGTGTTGACGACATTGAACAGGGTGTGGAACAGCGCGAGGGCCACCGCCTGTGAAGGCGAGCCGTTGAGCAACGGCGAAACACCGCCGAAAGCGGCCACCAGCGAGGCGATTCCCCGGGCGAGAACTGCCAGCAGCGGGAGCGCCCACAGTACGCCGACCAGGTTGAAGAGCAGGTGTGAAAGGGCTGCCCGTTTGCCGTCGGTATTCGTCATGGTGGCGGCGATATTGGCTGTCAGCGTCGTTCCGACGTTGTCGCCGAGGATCAGCGCCATGGCGCATTTGAACGGGATTACTCCGGTGCTGCACAGGATGATGGCGAGTGCCGTGGTAGCACTCGAGGATTGCAGCACTGCGGTCATCGCGGCGCCCGCCAGCACGAACAGCAGTGGCGACCAGTGGCCGTGCCCCCGGAGCAGTGTGATGTAGTTCTCGAAAGAGGACAGGGTAGAGAAATGCGTGACCGCATCGCGTAGGATGTGGATCGCCAGCAGCATCAGGGCCAGTCCGATCAGCGTGTTACCGAGGTTGCGGAGCCGTTCGCTACGCAGTAACAACAGCGGTGCGGCGAATGCGATCAGCGGCACGGCGGCCAGGTCGATGTCGAAACTGATTCCGAACAGCACGACGAGCCATGCCGTGACGGTCGTTCCGATGTTCGCGCCCATCACCATGGCGATCGCCTGGGTCAGGTGCAGCATGCCCGCATTGACGAAACTGACGATCATCACCGTAACGGCGCTGGAGGATTGCACCAGCGCGGTGATGGCCGTCGAGGCCACGATGCCGCGCACCGGCGACCCGGCCATGGTTGTGAGCATGTTCCTGAGTCGGTGCCCCGAAAGCTTCTGCAACGCCTCGCTCATCGTCTTCATCCCGAAGAGGAAGAGTCCGACGGCGCCCAGCAGAATGAGTATTTGTACGATCACGCCTATAAAGTTGCCGGCAGGCGGGCACAATACCTGTCCTTTCCGCAGTTGTGGCCCGTACCGGGCCCGGGGAGAGGGCGGATGCGCGCGTTTTGCCGAGAATTACCGGAAACGGGAACCTCCCCTGTCCTCTGCGGCAGGGTACGGCACTCGTTTCCTTATTTGCTTTTCCGGTTATGGTTCCGGCTGTGCTGTTTCTGTTGTGCTTTTCCGGTTGAGTTTTGCCGTTGACACTTTTTTATGGGAGGCGTCCGACCTCTCAGCGCTCCGTTGTTTGCTGGCGCCCCGGCCGTTTTTTGCCGTTACGCCGCTTCCTGTCCGTTACGCTGTTTTCTGCCCGTCCGCTCTGCGGAACGCCGGCGGTTCGTCCGGTGGGTTTCGGTTACTTGTCCGTTTCCCGGCCGTCCAGGGGCGCGGGACGGTACCCGTTCCCCGGGCGATAGTCGCTTCCCGTACCGGATGTTCAGGGTTAAATCATCACGTCGTACGTGCGCAGCGCGTCGTTGAGCGTGGTTTTCGCGTCGGTCGAGGCCTTGCGCTTGCCGATAATCAGCGCGCACGGCACGTCGTACTGCCCGGCGGGGAATTTTTTGGGCAGCGTGCCGGGAATCACCACCGAGCGTTCGGGCACTTCGCCGCGGTACTCGACGGGTTCCGGGCCCGATACGTCGATAATTTTGGTCGATCCGGTGATCACCACACCGGCGCCCAGCACGGCTCCTTTGCGGATGTGAGCCCCTTCGACCACGATGCAGCGGCTGCCGATGAAGCATTCGTCCTCGATGATTACGGGCGAGCCCTGAATCGGTTCCAGTACGCCGCCGATGCCCACGCCGCCGCTCAGGTGGACGTTTTTGCCGATCTGCGCGCACGATCCGACCGTGGCCCATGTGTCCACGAGCGAACCGGTGTCGACATAGGCGCCGATGTTCACGTAACAGGGCATCAGGATCGATCTCGGCGCCAGGTATGCGCCGTAACGGGCCACTGCGGGGGGAACGACGCGCACGCCGAGGCGGTCGAATCCGTTTTTGAGCGGAATTTTATCGTTGTACTCCATCGGTCCGGCCGTTTGGGTCTCGACCCGCTGGATCGGAAAATAGAGCAGAATAGCCTTTTTCACCCACTCGTTGACACTCCATGAGCCATCCTCGTTCGGATTCGCAACGCGTATCTGGCCTTCATCGAGCAGGCGCACCGTTTCGCGGATTGCGATTTTGGCCTGGTCGTCACGGATGTGGTCGTGGTCCTCCCACACCAGCTCTACCTCTTTTTTCAGATTTTCGTACATATCTCTTTGTGTTTTTGATTGCTGTCCGTACAACAAATATATGAATTTTCTATGAATATCGCTACCTTTGTTTCCGGCCGGTTGTTCCGAACCGCGCACAAATATGCCAGAAGGATGAAAAAAATATTTTACGCCGCAGCGTTGCCGGTTTTGATGCTGGCCCTGGCGGCATGCCGCAGCGAAATGAAAAAGATTACCGTGAAAGATTATCCCGTCGCACGGATGGATTCCACCGTAGACGACTATTTCGGCACCCGGGTGGAGGATCCCTACCGCTGGATGGAGGATGACAACGCTTCCGAAACCGCGGCGTGGGTGCGTGCCGAGAACGAGGTGACGCAGCACTACCTCGCACAGATTCCTTACCGGGACAAAATCCGGGGCCGTCTCACCGAGCTGTGGAACTACCCCAAGTACGACGTTCCGCGCAAAGTGGGCGGATACTACTTCTTTTTCGAGAACGACGGCCTGCGCAACCAGAGCGTGCTCTACCGCCAGCAGGGCCTCAGCGGCAAGCCGGAACCTTTCCTCGATCCCAATACGCTCAGCGATCAGGGTATCGTCGCGCTGATCGACGTCTCCTTTTCGAAGGACGACCGCTACCTGGCCTATGCCGCCGCGTCGGCCGGCTCCGACTGGGTCGAGATCCGCGTGATGGAGACCGCTACGGGCCGCACGCTGCCCGACGTGATCCGCTGGGTCAAGTTTTCCGGTGCGGTGTGGAGCGGCGAGGGGTTCTATTACAGCGGCTACGACGAACCCGACCGGGCACAGCTGCTCTCGGGCCAGAACCGCGACCAGAAGGTCTATTACCACCGGCTCGGCACGCCGCAGGATGCCGATGAACTGGTGTACAGCGATCCGCAGCATCCGCTGCGGTATCTCTCCGCGTCGGTGAGCCGCGACGGACGGATGCTTTTCATTACCGCTACCGAAGGTACCAGCGGTACCGAAATTCTGTATAAAAAGCTCGATCCGGCTTCCGCTGCCCCGGCCCGGATGTCCGCCCCGGCCCGCGCCTCTGTTTCCAAAGGAATCACGCCCGGATACGGCTTCAAAGTGCTCTTCCCCGGTTTCGCATACGACTATTCGCTCGTCTACGGCCGTGACGGCAAGGCGGTGTTCTACACGAACGACGGCGCATCGAACGGGCGGTTGTTGCAGGCCGACCTCTCCGGTGTGACACCCGTCGTTACGACGCTCGTTCCCGAAGGCGACTGCCTGATGGAGGGAGCCGTCACCGCGGGCGGCAACCTGATGGTTTTCTGGCTCGACAAGGCGCAGAGCCGCGTGAGCCAGTATACGCTCTCGGGCGAGAAAGTGCGCGACGTGGAGCTGCCGGGTATCGGCACCGTCACCGGCATGGAGGGCGACTCTTCGGCCCGGGAGGCTTTTTATGCTTATTCGAGCTTTACGATGCCCACCGAAATCTACCGTTACGACCTTTCGTCGGGTGCTTCCGAACCGTTCAAAACGCCGTCCGTGACGTTCGATCCCGGCGAGTTCGTCGCCGAGCAGGTCTTCTATCCGAGTAAGGACGGCACGCAGGTGTCGATGTTCCTCGTGCACCGCAAAGACCTCAGGCGCGACGGCTCCAATCCGGTCTACCTGTACGGTTACGGCGGTTTCAACATCAACCGCACGCCCGGTTTCGCGCCGCAGCACATCCTGCTGATGGAGCAGGGCGGCATTTATGCGCTGGCGAACCTGCGCGGCGGCGGCGAGTACGGCGAGGCGTGGCACAAGGCGGGCATGCTCGCCAACAAGCAGAACGTGTTCGACGACTTTATCGCCGCCGGGGAGTACCTGATCCGCGAGGGCTATACGTCGCCTGAAAAACTGGCGATCGCCGGCGGGTCGAACGGCGGCCTGCTCGTGGGCGCCTGCATGACCCAGCGGCCCGACCTGTTCGCTGTCGCACTGCCTGCCGTGGGGGTGATGGATATGCTGCGTTACCAGTATTTCACCTGCGGCTGGGGCTGGGCCGTCGAGTACGGCAGCAGCGACAATGCGGAGCAGTTCCCCTACCTGTACGCCTATTCGCCGTTGCACAACATCCGCAAGGGAACCTGCTATCCGGCCACGCTGATCACCACCGCCGACCACGACGACCGGGTGGTTCCGGCCCATTCGTTCAAGTTTGCGGCGACGCTGCAGGCCGCACAGGGGTGCGACCGCCCGGCGCTGATCCGCATCGACACCGATGCGGGCCATGGGGCGGGCAAGCCCACCTCGAAGAAGATCGACGAGCTGACCGACACCTATTCGTTCCTGTTCTGGAATACCGGGGTGCGTAAGATCCGTTAGGGAGGCGGCAGGCCCGGTTCCGGCTCCGGTTTGGTCTCGGTTCCGGGTTTTAAGATCGCCGGTGCATCGTCCACTCCGGCTGCGGAGGATTACGATCCGGTACGGTAACGGCCTGGAATTGGAACGAGCGGCGCAGATAACATCTGCGCCGCTCGTTGTTTTGTTTATGTAGGGGTTCTCTCTCTCTCTCTCTTTATTATTTATTCACACACTTTCTTCCGACCGCCTCCGGTCGGCTCTTGTTTTGTTTCCGGTTTACCCGTGCTTTGTCCCCACTTTTAGCATTTTAAGCCCCGCCGCTAAAAGCAGTGCGGCGAAAAAGAGGGTCGTGAGCAGGCTCTTCTCGAAAGGCATCGGCATGCCCAGCACCCGGTAAACGTGCGGGATCATGAAGTAGGCTCCCGTGCAGAGGACGGCGCACCCGAATCCGTCGCGCCGTGTCAGCAGCAGGTGCACCCCGAGCAGTATGAACAGCGCCTGCCACGAGACGATCATGCGCGTCGCCCAGCCGGGGACGATTCCCGTGACCGAGAGGATCAGTACCGTTGCCGCGAGCAGCAGCAGCCATCCGAAAGTTTTGCCGGGATTGAATTTCATAGCTTTCCTGATTTGGGTTTCGGCGCAAAAGTAGACTGCCTCCGGCTCCCGTCCAAGCGGTTTTCGGTGAACGGCGACCCTTTCCCGGCGAACAGCCGCCGCTTCCCGGTAAACGGAACGGGCTGATAAACTGGCGGCCCGATTAACGTAGGGCCGATAGACGGTCGGCCCTGTTTCCTGTGTTCGTATAGAGCATACTTTCCGGTTTCTCCAGGGCTGCGTCTTAGTCTGTATTGCCGGGTCGGCATCCGGCGTTTGTACTGTTTCGTATTGTTATTTGTACCGCTTCCCGATCAGCTGGTCGCCGCCGAACTGGTTGACCCGGCGTTCGAGCGTGTCGATCATCGTGCCGTCGCGTAGTACGCGCAGGGTCAGTTTCAGCGGCGGCGAATCCGATACTCGGTCCGATTCGGGCAGCCCGCACGGAACCACATAGAGGCAGACGGCCGTTTCGGCGGCCGGGACGGGAGTCGTGACGCTCAGTTTCGTCCCGGTGCGGTCGTTGCCGTTGTCGGCGCTCGCGACGCCGCAGGGATTCCCTTCCGCGTCGAACGAGTAGAGGTGCAGGTGCACGTTCATCTGCCGCCAGATGCGCTCGTCGCCTTCGGCTTCGAGCGTGAAGGTATGCTGTTTGTCCATGGTGTCGTTGTTTTTTGTCGCAGGTCGTTTGGATCGGTGTCGATGTCCGGGATCGGCCGGAACCGCGTGTGGCTCCCGCCGGTGCTTCCGTCCTGCCGTGCCGGCTGCATGCGTTCGCTTGCCCTTGTTCCGTTCCTGTCGCTGTTTCGGGTCTTCGGTCTGCCTCTCTTCCTGCCTGCCTTTTTGTTCGCGCCTTTGTCTCTGCTTTTGTTTTTTTGTATTTCCGCCCTCGGCTTTTTCCTGTTCCTGCCCCGGTATTTATTTTCCGGGGGCTCCTGCGTTACTGGGGCTGTATTTCCCGGGCGAAAAAATCGCGGAAAAAGAGCAGGTGGTACTCCACGGCATGGCGCCAATAGTCGTGCGTGTGCCGTCCGGGACGCACGATGAATTCATGCGGGACGTTGCGGTAGAGCAGTTCTTCGTGCAGGCGCAGGTTTACCGCGTAAAAGTAATCCTCGGTGCCGCAGTCGATAAAGATCGCCAGCTGTCCCGGCTGCAGTTCCGACGAGGGATCCTGCGCGGGAAGGCCCGCCACTTCCCGGCTGCGGTCGTTGAACGGAACGGCCCGCCAGAGCTGTCCCATCACCGAATACTCTTCCCACCGCTGCGGATTGTCGCGGTAGGGGCCGAGGCGCTTTTCGATGTCCCAGTTTTTCGGGAAGGGGCACAGCTCCACACCGCCGCTCATCGACCCGCAGGCCCCGAAGGTCTCCGGGTGCCGCAGCGCGAGGTACAGCGCGCCGTGTCCGCCCATGCTGTAACCGGTGATCGCCCGTCCCCCGCGTCCGTTCCGGGTGCGGTAAAGGCTGTCGATCGCCGCGACCAACTCTTCCGCGACATAGGTTTCATAACGCATCGACGGGTCTGTGGGGCTGTCCCAGTACCAACTGCTGTAACCCCCGTCGGGGCAGACGATGACCTCACCCGTGCGCGAGGCCGCTTCGGGCAGCCCGGGTTGCGTCTTGCCGATCCAGGTGTCGTAACGTCCGCGGAAACCGTGCAGCAGGTAGACCACCGGCCAGCGCCGCGCAGTGTCCTGTCCGTAATCGGCGGGCAGGATCACCACATTTTTTACCGGTTTGTGCATCGCCGTGCTCCAGACGGTAAGCGTATCGACCCGGGGCGTTCGGCTTGCCGCAGCCCCCGCGCCGGTAGTTGGAGGCTGGGGGGATGTTTCGGCCGGGTTCCTTGTCGGGGCCGTTGCCGCCACGATGGAGCCGATCTCCTCTGCGGGCGATGCGTTCCCTGTGGCTGTCACGGCTTCCGTTGCAAAGATATGGCTGCTCCCCGGCGTATTTTCGGTACCCCGTGCCGACAGCGGTGCAACCAGCATGGCCGCCGCCGTTACGAGCAGCAACCCCGACAGCGCGATTCTTTCGCTGCAGGTTCCGGTGTAAACCGTACTGCTCCATCTGTTTTTCCCGGGCATGCGTTCCGATGTGCGAAAATTGTACCTGAGCATCGTGCAGAGAGTTGTCGTTTAGTTTTCCGGAGCCGGACCGGGGGCATCGTCGTGCCGGTTGCCGGGCTTGCTGGCCGGCTCGCTGCGGTGCGTCAGGATGTAGATAACCGGCAGGATGCCCACGGTGTTGAGCAGGGCCAATCCGATGAACCAGGCCAGGTGGCCGTTACGGGCCGCTTTCCAGCAGCCGACCATTTTCCATGCGGCGTCCCAGACGGCCAAGGGCCAGACCCACCAGGGAATCGTTTGCATCCATGCATCCATTGCGTTATTCATGCTGATAACAGTATTGTGCCGGCTTTCTCCGGCCTTACACCGGGTCCCGGCATGCGCTCTCCCGGTTTAGTGGCTATTGCGGCTGCGCTTCCCGGTCGAAATAGTTGTGGAAGAAGAGCAGCTGGTATTCCAGTGCGTTGCGCCAGTAGTCGTGGTTGTGCGACCCGGGGCGCACGATGAACGTGTGCGCGATGTTGTTGTGCAGCATCGCTTCGTGCAGCGCCAGGTTGACCCCGTAGAAAAAGTCGTCCGTACCGCAGTCGATGATGATCGCCGGACGGCGCACCTCCGATTTCCCGAGCCAGTCGTTGCTGCGGCCTCCCAGTACGTGCGGTTCGGGACGCAGGCGGTAGAGTTGTGTTGCGACCGTGTAGTCGTCCCACACTTTCGGATGGTCGGCGTATTCGCCGAGCCAGCGTTTCATACCCCACTGGTCGGGAAAGGGGCGGATGTCCACGCCGCCGCTCATCGAGCCGCAGGCCCCGAAGGTCTCCGGGTGGCGGAACGCGAGCCACAGCGCGCCGTGGCCCCCCATGCTGAAACCGGTGATCGCACGCCCGGTGCGGTCGGCTTTCGTCCGGTAATGCTTGTCGATGTATTTGACCAATTCGGAAGCGACGAATGTTTCGTAGCGGTTTTTCGGGTCGGCGGGGCTGTCCCAGTACCAGCTGTCCCTGCCGCCGTCGGGGCAGACCGCGATGAATTCCATATTCGAGGCGTCCTGCGGGAGTTGGGGCCGTGTCTGGTTTACGTAGGCGGCGTAGTTGCCGCCGTGCCCGTGCAGCAGATAAACGACCGGATACCGCTTCTCCGGCGATTGGTCGTAGCTGGCGGGCAGTACCACGACGCTTTTGACGGTTTTGTGCATCGACGGGCTCAGTACGGCTACCGTATCTACCCGCTGGGCGAAGGTTGTGCCCGTGCAAAGCAGCAGCGCGAGCGACAGGTTTAGGAAAAACTGTTTTTTCATACTGTTTTCGGTGGTTTCCCGGCGACGGGCGCGCGTCCTTCGTACGTGGGCCTTCAGCCGGGCGGTTCCTTTCGCAAAGATAATCGAAAACGGTGAACTTTTCAGGCCTCTTTTTTGTTCTGTTTGTAGTTGTTTGATTGTCAGTGCTTAATGCAGTGGTATTTGTTTTTCTGATGAAAACTGCGGAATCATTTGTAAAAACGATACATGAAACGGTGTGAAAATATGGAATAACCGCCTAAAACAGCGGATTATCAGCGAAAAAAAGCATGCGGGAATTTGCAGGTTTGGAAAAAAGCGGTATCTTTGCAGTCCGTTTTGTATAAATGTAAGGGGATTTTATGCCCTTGAGTAAAGGATAAAGTAATTAAAGTAAAGGATTTGAAATGCCAACGATTCAACAGTTAGTACGGAAAGGAAGATTGACGCCCAGCTTTACCAGTAAGGCTCCGGCGTTGGATGCGTGTCCGCAGCGTCGTGGCGTTTGTGTGCGTGTGTACACGACGACCCCGAAGAAGCCGAACTCGGCGATGCGGAAGGTGGCCAGGGTTCGCCTGACCAACGGCAAGGAAGTGAACGCCTACATTCCGGGCGAAGGTCACAACCTGCAGGAGCACTCGATCGTGCTGGTGCGCGGCGGCCGTGTGAAGGACCTCCCCGGCGTGCGTTACCACCTGGTGCGCGGCGCCCTGGACTCGGCCGGTGTGGACGGACGCCGTCAGCGCCGCTCGAAATACGGTGCCAAACGGCCCAAAGAGGGTGCGGCAGCCGCAAAGAAGAAGTAATGCAAAGAACGAAATTGAAACCCCAAAGATTTTTAACAATTTTTAAGTAATGAGAAAAGCGAAGCCTAAAAAGCGAATTCTACTTCCAGATCCCAAGTTCGGAGACGTGCTTGTGACGAGGTTCGTCAACAACCTTATGCTGGATGGTAAGAAGAGTATTGCCTACAACATTTTCTACGATGCCGTAGAGATCGTGGGCGAGAAGATGAAGGATGCAGACAAGGCTCCCCTCGATATCTGGAAAAAGGCCCTGGAGAATATCACTCCCCAGGTCGAAGTGAAGTCCCGCCGTGTCGGCGGCGCTACGTTCCAGGTGCCGACGGAGGTGAGACCCGAGCGCAAAGTTTCTTTGGCAATGAGAAACCTTATCCTTTACTCTCGCAAGCGCGCGGGCCACTCCATGGCTGAAAAACTGGCCGCCGAGATCCAGGCGGCTTACAACGAAGAAGGTGCCGCCTTCAAACGCAAGGAGGAGATGCACCGCATGGCAGAGGCCAACAAGGCATTTGCACACTTTAGATTTTAATCGGTAGAGGAAAGAGAATTTATGGCGACAAGAGATTTAAGATTTACGAGGAATATCGGTATCATGGCTCACATCGATGCCGGTAAAACCACTACCTCCGAGCGTATCCTTTTCTACACCGGTAAGACCCACAAGATCGGCGAGGTTCACGAAGGCGCTGCGACGATGGACTGGATGGTTCAGGAGCAGGAGCGCGGTATCACCATCACTTCGGCTGCTACCACCGCCTTCTGGCACTACAAGGACCAGACCTACCAGATCAACGTGATCGACACCCCGGGCCACGTGGACTTCACCGCCGAGGTGGAGCGTTCGCTTCGTGTGCTGGACGGCGCCGTTGCGACGTTCTGTGCCGTGGGCGGCGTTGAGCCCCAGTCCGAGACCGTATGGCGTCAGGCCGACAAGTACCGCGTACCCCGCCTGGGTTACGTCAACAAGATGGACCGTACCGGAGCCGACTTCCTGGCTGTCTGCGCACAGATCAAGGAGCGCCTCGGCGCCACCGCGATGCCCGTCGTACTGCCCATCGGCGCGGAAGACAAATTTTCCGGCCTGGTAGACCTTATATATAATAGGGCTATCATTTACGACGATGCGAAAAAAGCCGAACTGGTCAATTATACCTACGAGGAGATTCCCGAGAACATGAAAGCCGAGGCTGCCGAGTGGCGTGCGAAGCTGATCGAAGAGGTCGCTGCGACGGACGACGCACTGATGGAGAAATTCTTCGAGGATCCCGATTCGATCACTGCCGACGAGTTGCTCGCCGCGATCCGCAAGGCCACTATCGGCATGCAGATCGTTCCGATGCTCTGCGGTTCGTCGTTCAAGAACAAGGGCGTCCAGCTGCTGCTCGACTACGTGATGGCGTTCCTGCCCTCTCCGCTGGATATCGACGCAGTGGTCGGAACCGACCCGCGCACCGGTGAGGAGACTTCGCGCAAGCCGACCGAGAGCGACCCGTTCTGCGGGCTGGCCTTCAAGATCGCCACCGATCCGTTCGTAGGCCGTCTGGCTTTTGTCCGTGTTTACTCCGGTAAACTCGAGGCCGGTTCGTATGTGCACAACAGCCGCAGCGGCAAGAAGGAGCGTATCAGCCGCCTCTACCAGATGCACGCCAACAAGCAGAACCCGATGGAAATCGTGGGCGCCGGCGACATCTGCGCTGCCGTAGGTTTCAAGGATATCCGCACCGGCGATACGCTCTGCGACGAGAGCCATCCGATCGTACTCGAGTCGATCACCTTCCCCGAACCGGTGATCGGTCTGGCTATCGAGCCCAAGACGCAGAAAGACCTCGACAAGCTCGGCATCGCGCTGGGCAAGCTCTCCGAGGAAGACCCGACCTTCACGGTGAAGACCGACGAGGACAGCGGCCAGACCGTCATCAGCGGTATGGGCGAGCTTCACCTCGAGATCATCGTGGACCGTCTCAAACGCGAATTCGGCGTGGAGATCAGCCAGGGTGCCCCGCAGGTGAACTACAAGGAGTCGCTCAAATCGAAGGTTCAGCACCGCGAGGTGTTCAAGAAGCAGACCGGCGGCCGCGGTAAGTTCGCCGACATTATCTTCGAGATCGGTCCTTCCGAGGAAGGCAAGGTTGGCCTGCAGTTCGAGGATGTTGTCAAGGGCGGTAACATTCCCAAGGAGTATATTCCTGCGATCCAGAAAGGCTTCGAGTCTTCGATGACCAACGGTCCGCTGGCAGGCTTCCCGCTCGACAGCATGAAAGTTACGGTGATCGACGGATCGTTCCACCCGGTCGACTCCGACGCGCTTTCTTTCGAAATCTGCGCCCGCAACGGTTTCCGTGAAGCCGCTCGCAAGGCATCCCCCGTTATTCTCGAACCGATCATGTCGGTCGAGGTGGTGACCCCCGAAGAGAACATGGGTGACATCATCGGCGACCTGAACAAGCGTCGCGGACAGATCAACGGCATGGAGAGCAAAGGCACCGCCCGCGTGGTGAACGCGAAGGTTCCCCTCTCTGAGATGTTCGGTTATGTGACCGTATTGCGTACGATCTCTTCGGGCCGCGCGACCTCTTCGATGGAGTTCTCGCACTTCGACGAAGTACCCGCAGGCCTGGCCAAGGAGATCATCGAGAAATCAAGTGGTAAAAAAGGATCCGTAGAATAATCAAGATTATGAGCCAGAAAATAAGAATCAAACTGAAAGCATACGATCACAACTTGGTCGACAAGTCGGCAGAGAAGATCGTAAAGACCGTCAAGGGCACCGGCGCCGTGGTCAGCGGACCCATTCCGCTGCCGACGCAGAAGAAGATCTTCACGGTGAACCGCTCGACCTTCGTGAACAAGAAGGCCCGCGAGCAGTTCGAGCTTTCCACCTGCAAACGTATCCTCGACATCTACAGCTCGACGCCCAAAACGATCGACGCGCTGATGAAACTCGAGCTGCCCAGCGGTGTGGAGGTTGAGATCAAGGTGTGATAGGACGGGGCGGGGTGCTCCGACCTTCGGACGACGTGACGGCTGCCGGCTTCCGGCCGGCCCGGCCGCGTCTCCCGCAGGGGCAGGGACCCACCCGGTTGTTCAGATCGGAATTTTTCAACACGATAGCAACACTTTTACAAAGGGCGAAGGCTCGGGAAGGTTGCCCGGCGACGTTCGGCAGCAATGGACGTTCCGAGTGGACGCGCTCTCAAACAATCAAACCAAACGACAAAAATGTCAGGACTAATTGGAAAGAAAATCGGAATGACCTCGGTGTTCAACGAAGAGGGTAAGAACATTCCGTGCACGGTCATCGAGGCCGGTCCGTGTGTGGTTACGCAAGTGAAAACAGTCGAGAAGGATGGCTACTCGGCGGTTCAGATTGCCTATGACGACAAAGCGGAGAAAAACACGAACAAATGCCTGCTGGGCCACTTCAAGAAGGCCGGTGTCGCTCCCAAGCGCAAGATGGCCGAGTTCGGCAGCTTCGAAGGCGAGCTGAACCTGGGCGACGTGCTCACGGTAGACGTTTTCGAGGACAACGACTGGGTCGACGTGACCGGTATTTCAAAGGGAAAAGGTTTCCAGGGCGTTGTGAAACGCCACGGCTTCGCGGGTGTCGGCGGCCAGACCCACGGCCAGCACAACCGTCAGCGCAAACCCGGTTCGCTGGGTGCGTCGTCTTACCCCTCGCGCGTGTTCAAGGGCAAGCGCCTGCCGGGCCAGACGGGCGGCGACCAGGTCAAGGTGCTCAACCTGCGTATCCTCAAGAAGCTTCCCGAGAACAACCTGCTTCTGGTGAAAGGCTCCATTCCCGGCGCCAAAGGTTCATACTTATTAATCGAAGACTAAGATGGAAGTAGCAATTTATAATATTTCAGGCGCAGAGACCGGCAAGAAGGCCACCCTGAACGATGAGATTTTCGGTATCGAACCTAACAACCATGCGATTTATCTCGATGTGAAGCAGTATCTGGCCAACAAACGCCAGGGCACGCACAAATCGAAGCAGCGTAACGAAGTAATGGGTTCGACCCGCAAGCTGAAGAAGCAGAAAGGTACCGGCGGCGCACGCAGCGGCAGCATTCTTTCTCCGTTGTTCCCGGGCGGCGGCCGCGTATTCGGTCCGGTTCCCCGCGACTACAGCTTCAAGCTGAACAAGAAACTCAAGCAGCTCGCCCGTAAGAGCGCGCTGACCTACAAGGCCAAGGATAATGCGATTACCGTGGTGGAAGACTTCGCTATGGAGGCTCCCAAAACCAAGGAGTTCATCGCCATTACCAAAAACCTCAAGCTCGACGGCAAGAAGATCCTGGTGGTGCTCCCCGAGACCAACCCGGTAGTCTCCCTGTCCGCACGCAACCTTCAGAACGTGAAGGTGATTCCGGCTTCGAACCTGAACACTTACGACGTGATGAACGCAGCGGGCATCGTGCTGGCCGAGACTTCGGTAGAGGCCGTTAACCAAATGTTCGGATTGTAATCATTCAAGAGAAATGGATATTTTAATTAAGCCAATTTTAACCGAGAGAATGACGGCTCAGGGCGATAAGCTGAACCGTTACGGTTTCATCGTGGATCCGAGGGCCAATAAGCTGGAAATCAAGGCGGCCGTCGAAGCGATGTACGGGGTGGTCGTGACCGAGGTCAACACCGCCAACTACATGGGCAAGGCCAAAAGCCGCTACACGCGCGCCGGTCTGCTGAGCGGCCGTGCGAACAACTTCAAGAAGGCGTTCGTAACGCTCAAGGACGGCGACAAGATTGATTTTTACAGTAATATCTAAGAGAGATGGCAGTAAGAAAATTCAAACCCATGACCCCGGGTACCCGCCACAAAGTGATCGGTACCTTCGACGATATTACTTCGTCCACACCCGAGAAGTCGCTGTTGGCTCCGCTGAAGAACTCCGGCGGCCGTAACAACAGCGGTAAGATGACCGTCCGTTACATCGGCGGCGGCCACAAGAAGATGTACCGCGTCATCGACTTCAAACGCGATAAGGATACCATGGCCGCTACGGTCAAGACCATCGAATACGACCCGAACCGTTCGGCACGCATCGCGTTGCTGGCTTACCCCGACGGCGAGAAGCGCTATATGCTGGCTCCCAACGGGCTGAAGGTCGGCCAAGTAGTCTCTACGGGCGCCGGTGCGGCTCCCGAAGTGGGCAACACGCTGTTCCTCGCGGACATTCCGCTGGGTACGGTGGTACACAACATCGAACTCTACCCCGGCCAGGGCGCCGCGATGGCGCGCAGTGCCGGTACCTACGCACAGCTTCTGGCTCGTGAAGGTAAATTCGCTATTATCAAACTTCCTTCGGGCGAGACTCGCATGGTACTCGTTACCTGCCGCGCTACGATCGGAGCCGTGTCGAACCCCGACCACAGCCTCGAATCGCACGGTAAGGCCGGCCGCCGCCGCTGGCTGGGCCGCCGTCCGCGCAACCGCGGTGTGACGATGAACCCGGTGGATCACCCGATGGGTGGTGGTGAAGGACGCAGCTCGGGAGGCCATCCCCGCTCGCGCAAAGGTCTTCTGGCCAAGGGCTACAAAACCCGGAACCCGAAGAAAACCACTTCTAAGTTCATTGTATCAGGAAGGAAAAAATAAATTTAAAATAGTAGCGTAATGAGCCGTTCATTAAAAAAAGGACCGTATATCGAACCCAAGTTGGAGTCGCGGGTGATCGCGCAGAACGAGGGGGGGAAGAAGAGCGTCATCAAGACGTGGTCGCGTGCGAGCATGATCTCGCCCGATTTCGTCGGCCAGACGATCGCCGTCCACAACGGGAACAAGTTTATCCCGGTCTATGTAACAGAGAACATGGTGGGTCACAAGCTGGGCGAATTCGCCCCGACTCGTACCTTCCGTGGCCATTCAGGTAACAAGAAAAAATAGTAGGTAAAGATGGGTTCAAGAAAACACATAATGGCCGAACAGTACAAAGCCGAAAAGAAGCAGAAGGCGATCGCGATCCTGAACGATTGTCCTACCTCGCCTCTGAAGATGCGCATCGTGGCCGACACGATCCGCGGCGTTGAGATCAACCGGGCTTTGGGTATGCTTCGCTTCAGCAAGAAGGCGGCCTCGATCAAATTGGAAAAACTGCTTCGTTCGGCCATCGCCAACTGGGAGCAGAAGAACGAGGGTCAGCGCCTCGAGGACAACAAGCTCTGCGTAAGCGAGATTTTTGTCAACGGCGGCACGATGCTCAAACGTATCCAGGCTGCGCCCCAGGGTCGCGCCCACCGCATCCGCAAGCGCTCGAACAGCGTGACGATCGTGGTGGACAAAATGGTAGTTAAAGAAGATAAAAAAAGCAAAGCAGATGGGACAGAAAGTTAATCCGATAGCAAACAGACTCGGTATCGTACGCGGTTGGGATTCCAACTGGTACGGCGGCAAGGATTTTTCGAGCAAGCTGGTCGAAGACTCCAAGATTCGTAAATACCTGGGCGCCCGTCTGGCCAAAGCAAGCATCTCGAAGATCATCATCGAGCGTACGCTGAAACTGGTGACCGTCACCATCTCGACGGCCCGTCCCGGCATCATCATCGGCAAAGGCGGCCAGGAGGTCGACAAGCTGAAGGAAGAGCTGCGCAAACTCACCGGCAAGGAGGTTCAGATCAATATCTTCGAGGTAAAACGTCCCGAACTGGACGCCGTGATCGTCGGCAACAACATCGCCCGCCAGCTCGAAGGCCGTATCTCTTACCGCCGCGCCGTGAAGACCGCCATCGCTTCGACGATGCGCATGGGCGCCGAAGGCGTGAAGATCCAGATCTCGGGCCGCGTGGGCGGCGCCGAAATGGCCCGCAGCGAGACCTTCAAAGAGGGCCGTATTCCGCTGCACACGTTCCGCGCCGACATCGACTACGCGCTGTGCGAGGCACTCACGAAGGTGGGTATCCTCGGCGTGAAAGTGTGGATTTGCAACGGTGAGGTATATGCCAAACGCGACCTGTTCGAAATCACCGGCGCTGCGCCTTCTCAGGGCGGTGACCGCGGAGGTTTCCGCGGTGAACGTGGCGATCGCGGCGACCGTCGCGGCCGTGGCGACCGTCGCGGCGGCAGGGACAGAAAATCGAATAAGTAGGACTTCTTAAAGCGATACAACAATGTTACAGCCAAAAAGAACGAAATTCAGAAGGATGCAGAAGGGGCGCATGAAAGGCAACGCCCAGCGCGGAGCCCAGCTTGCGTTCGGTTCCTTCGGCATCAAGGCTATGGAGTCCACCTGGATTACCGGCCGTCAGATCGAGGCCGCACGTCAGGCTATCGTGCGCTATATGAAACGTGAAGGTCAGCTTTGGATCCGGATCTTCCCGGACAAGCCGATCACGAAGAAACCCGCTGAGGTGCGTATGGGTAAAGGTAAGGGTGCTCCCGAAGGATTCGTGGCCCCCGTTACCCCCGGTCGCATCCTCTTCGAAGCCGAAGGCGTGCCCCTGGCCATTGCGCAGGAAGCGCTCCGCCTGGGTGCCCAGAAGCTTCCGATTACCACCAAGTTCATTGTGAGACGAGACTATACCGAAACATCAATCTAAGAGAGACATGAAAACTTCAGAAATCAGAGAACTTTCCGCAGCGGAACTCGCAGAGCGGATCGAGGCAGAGAAGGCCAACCTTCTTCGCATGAAGGTCAACCATGCCGTCTCACCGGTAGAGAATCCCACCCTGATCAGAAAGGCCCGCAGGGATATCGCTCGCATGCTGACGATTCTGGGCCAGAAAGAAACTGTAAAAGCGTAATTACCCATGGAAAGAAATCTCAGAAAAGAAAGAATCGGGGTGGTTGTCAGCAACAAGATGGATAAATCCATTACGGTTGCCATCAAGCGTAAGGAGAAACATCCGATCTACGGCAAGTTCGTGAACAAGACCAAGAAATTTGTCGCACACGACGACGCCAACAGCTGCAACGCAGGGGATACGGTCCGCATCGCCGAGACCCGCCCCCTGAGCAAGACCAAGCGTTGGAGATTAGTAGAAATCATTGAAAGAGCGAAGTAAGCCATGATACAACAAGAAAGCAGACTGTCAGTAGCCGACAACAGCGGGGCCAAAGAGGTTCTCTGTATCCGCGTACTGGGTGGCACGGGCAAGCGCTATGCCACCATCGGCGATAAAATTGTGGTGACCGTGAAGAGCGCCACCCCGTCGGGCGACGTTAAGAAGGGTACCGTTTCGAAGGCCGTGGTGGTACGTACCGCCAAGGAGATCCGCCGCACGAACGGCTCGTACATCCGTTTCGACGACAACGCCGTGGTGCTTCTCAACAACCAGGGCGAGATGCGCGGCACGCGTATCTTCGGGCCGGTAGCCCGCGAGCTGCGCGACTCGTACATGAAGATCATCTCATTGGCGCCGGAAGTATTGTAATCTTAAACAGGTTAAAAGATGTCAGTTAAATTACATATCAAAAAAGGGGACACGGTAATCGTGAACGCCGGCGACAGCAAGGGCCAGACGGGCAAAGTGCTCAAGGTCCTGGTCGAAAAGGAGCGTGCGATCGTCGAAGGCGTGAACATGGTGTCTAAACACACCAAGCCCAACGCGAAGAATCCCCAGGGTGGTATCGTGAAGCAGGAGGCCTCGATCCACATCTCGAACCTGCAGCCTGTAGACGCGAAAAGCGGCAAGGCGACCCGTGTGGGCCGCAAGGAGGGTGCAGACGGCAAATTAGTACGTTATTCAAAAAAGTCAGGGGAGGAGATTAAATAATGGCTTACGTTCCTACGCTTAAGAAAATGTACAAGGAGCAGGTAGTCCCGGCCCTTGTCAAGGAATTCAACTACAGCAGCGTGATGCAGGTCCCCGTCCTCGAGAAGATCGTGATCAACCAGGGTCTGGGCCAGGCCATCGGCGACAAGAAGATTCTGGAGACCGCCATCGAAGAGCTGACGAAGATCACCGGCCAGAGGGCTGTGACCACCCGTTCTAAGAAGGATATCTCGAACTTCAAACTCCGCAAGGGGATGCCGATCGGCGCCCGCGTGACGCTCCGCCAGAACAAGATGTACGAGTTCCTCGAAAGGCTCGTTGCCGTTGCCCTGCCGCGTATCCGCGACTTCAAGGGGATCAACGACAAGTTCGACGGCCAGGGCAACTACACCCTGGGCATTACCGAGCAGATCATCTTCCCGGAGATCGACATCGACAAGATCAACAAGATCCTGGGTATGGAGATCACTTTCGTGACTACGGCCAAAACTGACGAAGAGGCCTACGCGCTTCTCAAGCAGTTCGGCTTACCGTTTAAAAACGCAAAAAAGAACGCATAAGACATGGCAAAAGAATCGATGAAGGCCCGTGAGGTGAAACGCCTCAAGCTGGTGGAACGCTACGCTGCCAAACGCGCCGCTCTGAAAGAAGCCGGCGACCAGGAAGGTCTGGCCAAGCTGCCGCGCAACTCGAACCCGATCCGCCTGCACAACCGCTGCAAGCTGACGGGCCGTCCGAAAGGATACATGCGCCAGTTCGGCATCAGCCGTATCCAGTTCCGCGAAATGGCTTCGCAGGGACTGATCCCGGGCGTGAAGAAAGCCAGCTGGTAGCCTGCGGGGCGCCATGTGCCGCGAGGCCCGGGCGCCGGAGGACGAAGGGTGTGCCGCCGCCGGACGAAAACCGGACCGGGCGGTTTCCCGGAAGCCTTTTGACGGTACGATTTTTTTTCTTACCTTTACCGCCTGATTTTTACGGATCTGCCGCGGAGGGGGGACACCCCCTGCCGCGTCGTCCCGTAAAACAAGTCCGGAGTTTGTCTCCGGGGACGCAACGAATTCAATCCGAAGGCCGGGCGCTTTGCCCGCAAAGTGCTGAAGGCCGGTATTAATTTTATTTTAAAACACAATGACTGATCCTATTGCGGATTTCCTGACGCGAGTCAGGAACGCGGTGAAAGCCAACCACAAGGTGGTTGAAGCTCCCGCATCGAAACTGAAGCTCGAGATCACCCGTGTTCTCTTCGAACAGGGTTACATCCTGGCCTACAAGGAGGATACGAACGAGCAGGGTAAGCCGGTCATCAAGATCGCGCTGAAGTACCACCCCGAAACCAAGACCAACGCCATCAAGGGCCTCAAACGTGTGAGCCGTCCGGGTCTGCGCCGCTATTGCAGCGCCGCCGATATGCCGCGCGTACTGAACGGTCTGGGTATCGCCGTGGTTTCCACCTCTAAGGGTATTATGACCGACAAGAAGGCCCGCCAGGAAAATGTGGGCGGCGAGGTGATGTGCTATGTTTATTAATGTTTTTTAAGACAAGAATCATGTCAAGAATTGGAAAATTACCTGTAAACCTGCCCGCCGGGGTGACCGTCACGGTTAGTCCCGACAACGTGGTAAGCGTGAAAGGACCTCTCGGGACGCTGAGCCAGAAGGTGGACTCGGATATTACCGTCACCGTCGAGGGAAATGAGGTGCACGTCACCCGTCCGACCGATCAGCCCCGCCACCGTTCGATGCACGGCCTGTACCGTTCGTTGATCCATAACATGGTCGTAGGCGTATCCGAAGGCTACCAGATCCAGCAGGAGCTGGTGGGTGTCGGTTACAAGGCCGAAATGCAGGGCAGCGTCCTGCAGATGAGCCTCGGCTACTCTCACGATATCTACTTCGAGATGCCCAAGGAGATCACCGCTACGGCCGTGACCGAAAAGAAGAGCAACCCGATCGTCACCCTCAAGAGCATCGACAAGCAGCTCATCGGACAGGTGGCTGCCAAGATCCGCTCGCTGCGCAAGCCGGAACCCTACAAGGGCAAGGGTATCAAGTTCGTGGGCGAACAGCTCCGCCGCAAGGCCGGTAAATCTGCTAATGCCAAATAGTAAAATCGTATAGCTATGTCATTGACTAAGATAGAGAGAAGAGAGAGGATCAAGATGCGTATCCGCAAGATCGTCAGCGGAACGGCCCAGATGCCTCGTATGACTGTGTACAGGAGTAACAAGCAGATTTATGTTCAGTTCGTGGACGACCTGAACGGGGTGACGCTGGCTTCGGCTTCGTCGCTGGACAAGGAAGTTGCCGAGAAGGCTGCGGGCCTGAACAAAACCCAGGTCGCTGCGTTGGTAGGCAAGCTGGCCGCCGAGCGCGGTATTGCGAAGGGCATCAGCACGGTCGCTTTCGACCGCAACGGTTACCTGTACCACGGAAGAGTGAAAATGTTGGCGGACGCAGCCCGCGAAGGCGGACTTAAATTCTAAGAGATATGTCAAATACGAACATAAAGAAAGTCAGAACAAGCGATCTGGAGCTTAAGGACCGTCTGGTTAGCATCCAGCGCGTTACGAAGGTGACCAAGGGCGGCCGCACCTTTACGTTCTCGGCCATCGTCGTGGTGGGCAACGAGAACGGCGTGGTGGGCTACGGCCTGGGCAAGGCCAGCGAGGTTACCTCGGCCATCGCCAAGGGCGTGGAGGACGCCAAGAAGAACCTGGTGAAGATTCCGGTGCTGCACGGTACGATCCCTCACAAGCAGGAGGCGCGTTACAGCGGCTCGCTGGTGATGATCCGCCCGGCCGCTCCCGGTACCGGCGTAATCGCCGGCGGTGCCATGCGTGCCGTGCTGGAGAGCGTGGGCGTACGCAACGTGTTGGCCAAGAGCAAGGGTTCGTCGAACCCCCACAACCTGGTGAAGGCTACCATCGCCGCTCTGCTGGAGCTGCGTGACGCGCACAGCGTCGCACAGGTGCGTGGGGTCTCCCTCGATACAGTGTTTAACGGATAACAGCGACGAAAATGGCTAGATTGAAAATCACGCAGACCAAAAGCCGCATCGGCGCGACCGCTCAGCAGAAGAAGAACCTTGACGCGCTGGGCCTTCGCAAGATGAACGCTACGGTCGAGCACGACGCTTCGGCGATCATCCTCGGCATGGTGACCAAGGTGAAACACCTGGTCAAGGTAGAGGAGGTGAAATAGTCCTGCGGGACTGTTTCTTCCGGATGCCCTTTAGGGGGTACTATTGGGAAATAATAAAAAAATACGCATAATGAATCTCAGTAATTTAAAACCAGCAGCAGGGTCGACCAAAAGCGATAAGCGTATCGGCCGCGGTCAGGGTTCCGGCCGGGGCGGCACTTCGACGCGCGGTCACAAAGGAGCGCAGTCGCGTTCGGGCTACTCTTCCAAACTCGGTTTCGAAGGCGGTCAGATGCCTCTTCAGAGACGTTTGCCCAAATTCGGTTTCACGAATCTCAAAAGGGTAGAGTACAAGGGTATCAACCTGCTTGTCCTGGAGGAACTGGCTCAGAAGTCGTCGCTGAAGAGCATTTCGGTTGACACGCTGATCGAGGCCGGCCTCGTAAACAAGAATGCACGGGTGAAGATCCTCGGCAACGGTACGCTCAGCGTAGCGCTCGAGGTGACGGCCCACGCATTTTCCAAATCGGCTGCGGCCGCTATCGAAGCCCAGGGAGGCAAGGTGACCAAACTTTAATTTTCAGCGATGAAAAAGTTAATCGAAACCATCAAAAATATATTCAAGATCGAGGAGCTGCGCAAGAGGATCCTCTTTACGCTCGCCTTGATCCTGGTATATCGGTTCGGTAGTTTTGTGGTGATTCCGGGCATCAACCCCGAGTCGCTTTCGGCCCTGCAGCAGCAGGTCGAGGGCAACGGGCTGATGGGCCTGCTGAACATCTTCTCCGGAGGAGCCTTCAGCAACGCGTCCATCTTCGCACTGGGTATCATGCCCTATATCTCGGCCTCGATCGTCATCCAGCTGATGGGGATCGTGGTTCCCTACTTCCAGAAGTTGCAGAAGGAGGGCGAGAGCGGGCGCCGCAAAATCAACCAATGGACCCGTTACCTGACCATCATCGTGCTGCTGTTGCAGGGTCCGGCTTACCTGGCCAACCTGCACGCCCAGCTGCCCGATGCGGCGTTCGTACTGGGCCGTGGCAGCGTGCTGTTCACCATCGGGGCGACGATCGTGCTGATCGCCGGTACGATGTTCGTGATGTGGCTCGGCGAGAAGATCACCGACAAAGGTATCGGCAACGGCGTTTCGCTCATCATCATGGTGGGTATCATCGCCCGCCTGCCGCATGCGCTGATGGCCGAGCTGAACACGCGTTTCACCGAAGCCACCGGCGGTCTGGTGATGCTGGTTGTCGAGGTGGTGCTGCTGTTCCTCGTGTTCTGCGCCGTGATCGCGCTGGTGCAGGCCACCCGCAAGATCCCCGTGCAGTATGCCAAGCGGATCGTGGGTAACAAGCAGTACGGCGGTGTGCGCCAGTACATCCCGCTGAAGATCAACGCAGCAGGCGTTATGCCGATCATCTTCGCCCAGGCGCTGATGTTCATCCCGATGTTCTTCACCCGCTTCGAGGCTACCCGCGGATTCGCGGCCGCTTTCGCGGACTACACCGGGTTCTGGTATAACTTAGTGTTCGCGCTGCTGGTGATCGCCTTCACCTATTTCTACACGGCGATTACCGTGAACCCCAACATGATGGCCGAGGACATGAAACGCAACGGAGGCTTCATCCCGGGCGTGAAACCGGGTAAGAAGACCGTCGAATACCTCGACACCATCATGACGCGGATCACCCTTCCGGGCTCCATCTTCCTGGCGATCGTGGCTATCCTGCCGACCTTCGCGATGAAGCTGGGCATCAACAACCAGTTCGCGCTGTTCTACGGCGGTACCTCGTTGCTGATCCTGGTGGGCGTCGTCCTCGACACTCTGCAGCAGATCGAAAGCTACCTGTTGCTGCGCCATTACGACGGACTGATGAAGACGGGCCGTATCAAAGGGCGCGTCGGTTAATACGAGTTCTGAAAAATGATATACTTAAAGACAGCGGAAGAGATCGAGCTGCTGCGCGAGAACAACCTTCTGGTCAGCGCGACGCTGGCGGAAGTCGGCAAACATGTCCGGCCGGGCGTTTCGACGCTCGAGCTGGACAAGCTCGCCGAGGAGTTTATCCGTTCTCACGGCGCGGAACCCGGGTTTCTGGGTTACGGCGGCTTTCCGAATACGCTGTGCATGTCCGTCAACGAAGAGGTCGTGCACGGGATACCTTCCGCAAAGCGCATTCTGAAGGAGGGCGATGTCCTCTCGGTGGACTGCGGCACGCTTATGAAGGGGTTTTACGGTGATTCTGCATACACGTTTGCAGTAGGCGAGATCGCGCCGGAAGTGGCCGATCTGCTGAGGGTCACCAAAGAGGCTCTTTATAAAGGTGTCGCACAGGCTAAGGCCGGCAATCGCGTAGGCGATGTGGCCAGCGCTGTGCAGGAGCACGCCGAGCGGCACGGATACTCCGTGGTGCGGGAACTGGTCGGGCACGGACTGGGTCGCAAGATGCACGAAGAGCCCGAGGTTCCGAACTACGGCGCCCGGGGCAGGGGGCCTCTTCTCAAAGAGGGGATGGTCATCTGCATCGAACCCATGATCAACATGGGGGCACGTTATGTGGTTTTCGAGCGCGACGGCTGGACCGTACGCACCAGGGACCGCAAACCGTCGGCTCACTTCGAGTTCGCGGTGGCGGTCGGGAAAGAGGGCCCGGACGTACTGACCGACTTCGGTGTAATCGAACAAGCAATAAATTCGTAAGACTCCTATGGCCAAACAAGCTGCTATTGAGAAGGACGGGACGATTATCGAGGCGTTGTCCAACGCGATGTTCAGGGTTGAACTCGACAACGGCCACGTAATCACCGCCCACATTTCGGGTAAGATGCGGATGCACTACATCAAGATCCTGCCCGGCGACAAGGTAAAAGTTGAGATGTCCCCGTACGACCTGAGTAAGGGACGGATTTCGTTCAGGTACAAATAGAACAGAACCCGGGACCGGTTCGTTGGCGTGAAGCGGAGGCCGTGAGGCCCGCGATGCGCGGAGGACGTCCCACAAAGATTTCTGAAAAATGAAAGTTAGAACATCCATCAAGAAGAGAAGCGAGGATTGCAAGATCGTGAAACGCAAGGGGCGCCTCTACGTGATCTGCAAGAAGAATCCCAAGCTGAAAATGCGTCAGGGATAGTCAACGGAATCAAACAAAAAAGCATAATTCAAATTTATGGCACGTATAGTAGGTGTAGATTTACCGAGAAATAAAAGAGGGTATATAGGGCTGACCTATATCTACGGGGTCGGTCGCAGCACCGCCCTGACGATCCTCGAGAAGGCCAACGTGGATCCCGAACTGAAGGTTCAGGAGTGGAGCGACGACCAGATCGCCGCGATCCGTAACACCATCGCCGAGGAGGGATTCAAGGTCGAAGGCGAGCTCCGCTCGTCCGTTCAGCTGAACATCAAGCGACTGATGGACATCGGTTGCTACCGCGGCATCCGCCACCGTATCGGTCTTCCGGTCCGTGGTCAGAGCACGAAGAACAATGCCCGTACGCGCAAGGGTCGCAAGAAGACCGTTGCCAACAAGAAAAAAGCAACGAAGTAATCATAGAGAGTTATGGCAAAGAAAACAGGAACAGTTAAGAAGAGAGTTGTTAAAGTGGGTACCGAGGGAAAGGTATTCGTACACTCTACTTTCAATAACGTGATCATCACGATTGCGAATGCCGACGGCCAGGTTATCAGCTGGAGTTCAGCGGGTAAGATGGGTTTCCGTGGTTCCAAGAAGAATACTCCCTATGCTGCTCAGACCGCCGCTACGGACTGCGCGAAGGTAGCCTACGACCTGGGCCTGCGCAAGGTCAAGGTTTACGTGAAGGGTCCCGGCGCCGGCCGCGAATCGGCGATCCGCACCGTTCACGGCGCCGGTATCGAAGTGACCGAGATCGTCGACGTTACTCCGCTGCCGCACAACGGCTGCCGTCCGCCCAACCGCCGCCGCGTCTAATTTCCGGTCCGACGCCACCGGAGCGGTCCGTCGACGGCCACACTGGCGGGGTTTCGGGGAGTGGGGTTCTCCTTTCGGGAGGCTTCCTGCCCGGTTACAGCCCGGCCGCGGCGACAGGCGGATTGGCCGCATTCCCAACCTTGCAGGCGGAATGTCGGCGTCACTCCAAAACGGAGGCCCGCCCTTCGTTAAAACAGATTTAAAACAGTAAAGCAAACTTCTATTATGGGAAGATACATAGGACCTAAGTCAAAAATCGCCAGGAAATTCGGCGAAGCCATTTTCGGAACGGACAAATCGCTCGAGAAGAAGAACTATCCCCCGGGACAGCACGGGCTGATGCGCAAGCGCAAGAAGGTGTCGGAGTACGGCACCCAGCTGCTCGAGAAGCAGAAGGCCAAAGCTATCTACGGCATACAGGAGAAGCAGTTCCGCCGCACCTTCGAGGAGGCTGCCCGCGTGGGCGGCATCACCGGCGAGAACCTGCTCCGTATTCTGGAGTGCCGCCTGGACAACGTGGTATACCGCCTGGGCATCGCCCCGACGCGTGCCGCTGCCCGCCAGCTGGTTTCTCACCGCCACATCACCGTGAACGGCGCCGTGGTGAACATCCCTTCGTACCAACTCCGTTCGGGCGACGTCGTGGGCGTTCGCGAGAAATCGAAGTCGCTGGAGGTGATCCAGGAGTCCCTGAGCGGCGGCCACAGCCGTTACTCGTGGCTCGAGTGGGAAGGCAGCCAGATGAGCGGCAAGTTCCTGCAGAAGCCCGACCGGGCCGATATTCCCGAAAATATCAAAGAGCAGCTTATCGTCGAGTTGTATTCTAAGTAATCATTAATCGAGGAGCAATCATTATGGCAATATTAGCATTTCAAAAGCCTGAAAAGGTAATAATGCTCGAATCCACCTCTTCGTTCGGACGTTTTGAATTCCGTCCGCTCGAGCCCGGATTTGGCATGACCGTCGGCAATGCGTTGCGGCGCATCCTGCTCTCTTCTCTGGAGGGCTATGCGATCACAACGGTGAAGGTTGCCGGTGTCGATCATGAGTTTGCTGCTATCCCCGGTGTTATGGAAGGAATGCTTGAGATCGTTTTGAACCTCAAGCAAGTGCGTTTCATCAAGACCGTCGAGAGTGTCGAGGGTGAGAAGGTGACGGTCAACGTGGCCGGTCAGAGCGAACTCACCGCCGGTTATATCTCGAACTTCTTGACCAACTTCAAGGTGTTGAACCCCGAGCTGGTGATCTGCCGCCTCGATCCCGAGGTGAAACTCCAGATCGAGCTGACGGTCGCCAAGGGCCGCGGTTACGTTCCGGCCGAGGAGAACCGTCCCGCCGATGCGGAGTTCGGTGTGCTGCCGATCGACTCGATCCACACGCCGATCAAGAACGTGAAGTATTCGGTCGAGAACTACCGCGTGGAGCAGAAAACCGACTACGAGAAACTGAATCTGGAGATCACGACCGACGGAAGCATTCATCCGAAGGACGCGCTCAAGGAGGCGGCCAAAATATTGATTCATCACTTCATGCTCTTCTCCGATGAAAAGATTACGCTGAACCTTGAGGAAAGCAGTGCGACCGAGGAGTTCGACGAGGATGTGCTCCACATGCGCCAGTTGCTGAAGACGAAGCTTTCGGAGCAGGATCTTTCGGTTCGCGCGCTGAACTGCCTGAAGGCGGCCGAGGTGGAGACGGTCGGGGACCTGGTTCGTTTCAACCGCAACGACCTGCTGAAGTTCCGCAATTTCGGCAAGAAGTCGCTTTCGGAGTTGGACGAGCTGCTCACGACGCTCAACCTGCACTTCGGAATGGACGTATCCATTTACAAACTTGACAAGGATTAACACGAACGATTAAGTAACCATGAGACATAACAAGAAAATCAATCACCTCGGCCGCCAGGCCGGTCACCGCAAGGCGCTGATGGCGAATCTGGCGAGTTCGCTGCTCATGCACAAGAGGATCAACACGACTCTGGCGAAGGCCAAGGCTCTGAGGATGTACGTCGAGCCGCTGATCACCAAGTCGAAAGAGGACACTACCCATTCGCGCCGTACGGTGTTCAGCTACCTGAAGGACAAAGAGGCCACCGCCGAGCTGTTCCGCACGATCGCTCCGAAGATCGCCGACCGTCCGGGCGGTTACTGCCGCATCCTGAAGACGGGTTTCCGTCTGGGCGATGCTGCCGAGATGTGCTTCATCGAGCTGGTTGACTTCGACGCCGCTTACACCAGCGATGCCGCTCCGAAGGCCGCTGCAGCCCCCAAGACCCGCCGCAGCCGCAGCGGGGCCAAGAAGGCCGCCGCCCCCGCCGCAGAGGCAGTAGCTGCCGATGCGCCGGATGCCGCAGCCGAGGCTGCTCCCGCCAAGAAGGCAGCAGCGAAGAAACCCGCTGCCGCCAAGAAGCCCGCAGCTGCCAAGAAACCCGCGGCGAAGAAGGCTGACGAGGCCGCTGCCGAGTAACGGTTTCCCGCCGCCGGGTGCGGTCGGCGACTCGCGGTCTTACCGGCCGGTCGCCGCACACATCCCCGGCAACAGTAACATAGATGGTTTTAAACGGAGTCCCGGTTTTGCCGGGACTCCGTTTTTTGTGCGGGTTTTATTTTGGTTTACACTACACGCTTTGATTTCTGCTTCTTTCTGCTTCTTGCTGCTGTTCTTGCTGCGAGCTTTCCCCGGTCCGGATATTTCCCCTGGATGTGCCGCACCCTATCCTTTTTCGTCCTTGCTCCGGCCTTTTGCCTCCTTTCCGGCTTTTGCGCTGTTCCCGTCGCAGCCCGTTCCTGAGCCGTTGCAGCAGAAATTAATGATTTTACAACCTCCGCGTGCACGATTTTTGCAAGAAAATCGTTTATTTTACAGCACCGAATGGTTTATTGGCCGTCTAAATGTTAAACATTAAAAAATAGTAGTGAAATGAGTCAGATTGTAAGTGTTCATGCCAGAGAGATCCTGGATTCCCGCGGGAATCCGACCATCGAAGTCGAAGTAACCACCGCCAGCGGCGCTTTCGGCCGTGCGGCCGTGCCTTCGGGAGCATCGACGGGCGAAAACGAGGCGCTCGAACTGCGTGACGGCGATAAGGGCCGTTACGGCGGCAAGGGAGTACTGAAAGCCGTGCAGAATGTCAACGAGGTGATTGCGAAGGAGATTCTCGGTATGCCCGTAACCGACCAGGTCGGCATCGACAAAACGATGATCGCGCTGGACGGCACCCCCACGAAGAGCAACCTCGGTGCGAACGCCATCCTTGGCGTGTCGCTGGCCTGTGCCCATGCGGCTGCGAACTACGTCGGCGTGCCCCTGTGGCGCTACATCGGCGGCACGAACGCGAAAACGCTGCCCGTCCCGATGATGAACATCATCAACGGCGGCTCGCACTCCGATGCCCCGATCGCGTTCCAGGAGTTCATGATCCGTCCCGTCGGCGCGAAGAGCTTCCGCGAAGGACTGCGCATGGGCGCCGAGGTATTCCACGCGCTGAAAAAGGTGCTGCACGACCGCGGCCTGAGCACGGCGGTCGGTGACGAGGGCGGTTTCGCCCCGGCGCTGAAAGGGACCGAGGATGCGCTCGAGTCGATTATCGAGGCGGTTAAGAAGGCCGGTTACAAACCGGGCCGCAAATGCGAAGGCGGCGACGTTTCGATCGGCATGGACTGCGCCTCGTCCGAGTTCTACAAGGACGGCGTGTACGATTACACGAAGTTCGAAGGCCCTTCGGGAGCCAAACGCACCTCGTCCGAGCAGGTGGCTTACCTCGAAGAGCTCGTGGCTAAATACCCGATCGATTCGATCGAGGACGGCATGAGCGAGAACGACTGGGACGGCTGGAAAGCGTTGACCGACAAACTGGGCGGCAAATGCCAGCTGGTGGGCGACGACCTCTTCGTGACCAATGTCGAGTTCCTGAAGAAGGGTATCGAGATGGGCTGCGCGAATTCGATCCTGATCAAGGTGAACCAGATCGGCTCGCTGACCGAGACGCTCGACGCGATCGAGATGGCGCACCGCGCCGGCTACACGTCGGTCACTTCACACCGCAGCGGCGAGACCGAAGACTCGACGATCGCCGACATCGCCGTGGCGACCAACTCGGGCCAGATCAAGACCGGTTCGATGAGCCGTTCCGACCGCATGGCCAAGTACAACCAGCTGCTCCGCATCGAGGAGGAGCTGGGCGACGAAGCCGTTTACGGTTATACGAAGATTTACCGCAAATAGTAGAGGAAGGACTCGCAGCGTTCCGCTGCGCAAATCAGCCCCGCCCCAGGGCGCCTTCCCGCAAGGAACGTTGCCGAAGCGATCGTGCTGCAAGTGGCGCTGCCGCGGCGCGATTAACCCGCGTCCGGTTCAGCCGCTGCGGCGGCAAACGCCCCGCAGCCCGCAACGGCGGGAATCCCGCAGCCTGTAAGGGCGTGGGCCCGGTACTCCGGTTTCGCGGTATCGCTTCCGGCTTTACGCCCCGGAATTTCAGCAAAGGCATCCCCGAAAGGGATGCCTTTCGTTTATTCAGCCGTTCCGCTGCGCGCCCGGCAGCCGGGAATTTCAAAACCCCGAAAGTTTGCCGCAGCTTTTCATATCGTTTCCCGGACTGCTTGTATCTCCCGGCCCTTTTGTCGTCTCCTTATGTCCGATATGTCAAAAAAATGGACAAAATAGCGTCCGGTTCCTTCAATGTCGATTTGATGTAATGTCTTTTGTATTAGCAATATAATTGCAGGAGCGAATTTTTGTTTGCAAAAACTAATGTTTTAGTTGGTAAAACTAAAAATATAGTTTATATTTGTATTGACAGTAGGCCGGAACCTCCGGCCGCACAATCAGAAACTCCGCCTGCGGGCGGTAAGCGATTTTACCATGAGCAAAAAAGAGATCCGGGAGCTGACCAAAGCCGAGCTCGAAGTGATGCAGATCCTTTGGGACAAGGGCGAGGCGTTCGTCAGCGAGTTGCTCGAGGCGATGCCCGAGCCGCGTCCGGCCTACAACACGGTTTCGACGATCGTACGCATCCTCGAAAAGAAAGGGGTGGTCGGCTACACGCCCGTCGGCAAGAGCCACCGCTACCGGCCGCTGGTGGCCAAGGAGGCGTACACGCGCAGCTTTATGAACTCGGTGATGAGCAACTTTTTTGACAATTCGCTTTCGCAGATGGTTTCGTTCTTCTGCGAGAAGGAGGACCTTTCGGTGCGCGAAACCGAGCGTATCCTGGCGATCGCCCGCGAGGCGATCGAGAAGAAAAAAGGGGTAGGGCGGTAGCCGCCCGTATGGCCGCTTCCCGCTCCGGCCCTGCGGTTTCCCGCACCCTGCTCGCGTACTTGTTGCACCGTACAGCGGTTTCCTTTGTTCCGGCACGTTTCACCGGCCTGTATTTTCTGCACCTGCATCTCTGCAAACATATATTTACAAACACTACCTCACTTTTTAACCTGTCTTCCGATACTCCCGACAGACCCCCGTAACCTTAAAATTCCCCCGCTATGTGGAGTACATTACCTTACCTCGTCAAAGTCCAGATCTGCTTCGCGCTGTTATGGATCGTCTACAGGTTTTTCTTGCAGCGTGACGGTCGGTTTGCCCGTTCGCGCGCCTATCTGTTGTTGTCCGTACCGGTGTCGTTCCTGATTCCGCTGCTGTCGATCCCTGTGTTGCCGGCCTCACAGCCTGCGCCCGTTCCGGCTGTTCCGGTCGCCGCGGTCGCCGAAGCCCCCGTTCGGGCGCAGCCTGTTTCCGCTGCGGAGGATGCCTCGCTTTTCGCTGAGGCGGCTCCGGCGGCCCTTTCCGCATCCCCGGCGCCATCCCCGGCTTCCGGCGCCGCTTCTGCCATGACTGCCGTGACTGTTGCCTCTCCCGGTGCGCAGGCTTCGGCATTCTTCCGGGAGGCGGCCGCTTCGGCCTTCGCCGCGCTGGTTCCGGCCGGCTGGTCCGGGCTGATGTACGCCTGGCTGCTTTGGTGCGGCATTGCCGGCTCGCTATTGCTGCTGCTGTATTATTTGGGGCACACGCTGCGTTGGGTCAGGCTGATGCGCGAGGGCAACGTTTCCCGGATGCTCGATGACGTGCGTGTCGTCTACAGCCCGGCTGTGTCGAGCCCCTGCTCGCTGTTCAACTGCATTTTCATCAACCGCCGGGATTTGGGCGAAAACGAATTTCGCGAACTGATGGCGCACGAGCTTTGCCACATCCGGCTGCGCCACAGCTGGGACCGGCTGCTGGCCGTCGTGGTGACGCTTTTCTGCTGGTGGAATCCCTTCGTCTGGTTGTGGCACCGTTCGCTGTGCGAGGTGCATGAATACCAGGCCGACGACGCCGTGTTGCAGTGCGGGTTCGATGCGGAACAATACATCATGTTGATGGTCAGTTCCGTTGCCGGTGCCCGTACGACGCTCGCGAGCGGTTTCAGTTACTCGCTGGTGCGTAAACGCCTGCAAATGCTCTCCCGTGGGGCTTCGCGCAGGGCCGGGCTGCGCATGCTGCTGGTGGTGCCCGCCCTTGCGGTGTTGCTCGCGCTCTTTTCGTTCACCGAGCGGCCGGTCGCAGCCGGCAGCCCGGAACAAGTTCCTGCCGAACTCTCCGACCAACTGCTTTCCGCGTTCGGTTATTCCGCCGATGCGGTTCCGGCCGCCGTGCAGGCCCAAACGGCCGCGGAGGAAGGGCCGATACTCTTTTCCGGGGACGATACCGTCCCGTCGGATGATGCCGAACCGACCGCTGCGGTACAGCCCGGTGCGGCTTTCGCGGACGCATCCGGTGTTTCCGGATACGGTGCTCCGGTTTCGGGGGGGGCTCCTGCCGTACAGCGCGTCTCGTCAAAGGGCGATGATGTCGTGATTATGGTCGACGGCAAAGTCGATCCTCGCGGGGTGCAGGCGCTCAATGAGCTCGATCCGTCGGATGTCGAACGGATTACCGTGGGGACCAAAGACTCTCCGGTGGTGATGGTGACGACCAAACGCTACTTGCGTGACTACCCGGAGGAGGCCACCGCGATCCGCAAGCGCGAGGGTGATTTCGGCGTCAGGGAGTTTCTGAACGCTTCGGCCGAAGATCCGCAGGCGAGTGCTGGATCCCGTGCCGGAGGTTCCGTTCCGGTGAAGGCCGATGGTTGGGACGAGGCGATCGAGGCTGCCGCTGCGGCCATCGAGCAGAGTGCGCTGAAGCTGGCCTCCTCGACGTTGGACCTGACGGCGAATGCGCTCGGTGCCGCTTCTTCCGGGAGCGCTGTTTCATCCCGGGGTAGAATCTCCGCCTCCGGCGACGTTTCGCGGGCAAAGCCGGAGGCCGCGCGGGTCGAAGAGGATATTGCAAAAGCCAAAGCTGACATCGAACGTGCCAAAACCGAAGTTGTGGCCGAGGCCGCCCGGCTCCGCAAGCAGTTGGACGACGACACCTCTCGTTGGGCCGGGACCTTCGCCGGACAATATGCCGGCGACAGCAGGGAGACCTCCAAAAGCCACGTGCAGGACAATATGGTCCGCCTGACCCGTTTCGCGGGACAGACGATCACCGGTGTTTCGGCCTCGTCCGGTTTCAGTGTCGAGGTGCGCGAATCGAACAGCACTTCCGTCGAGATCGTGATGCCTGCCGAATGGCAGCAGTACCTGACCTGCGAGCTGACCCCGGACGGGGTGGTGCAGCTGGGCCTCGACACCAAGAGGCTTTCCGGTTCCAGGGGACTGCGCATCAACAAGGGACAGCTTACGGCCGTGGTAAGCCTGCCGAAGCTTAGCCTGCTGAAGTGTTCCAGCGGTGCCGTGATCCGTTGTACCGGTATTTTCAAGGGCGGTACCGTGCAGTTGCGGGCCTCTTCCGGCGGCATGGTCGACGGCTTGAGCCTGAAGGCCTCCGAGGCGCTTATCGACGCCTCTTCGGGCGGTGGGATCCGGAATGTGGCCGTTACCGCTCCGAAAGCAGGTGTGGAAATCTCTTCCGGGGCCGTGGTCAAAGGGGTGTCGCTCGATGTCGCGGCACTCACGTGCCAAGCCTCTTCCGGCGCCGTCGCCACCCTCGAGCACACCGGAAACAACTCGATGCTGAATACCTCTTCGGGCGGTGTGATCCGGATTACCGGTTCGACCCGGATCCTGACGGTCAACAAGTCCCGTTCCGGCGGAAACATCAATACCGACGGCTATACAGTGTCTTATCGCGTGCAATAGTTTTTACCGGGGGCGTCTCTCTTTCAGCCTCCTGTCCTATACAGTTCCTCCCTATAGAGTCGGTTCCGGGGCTCCGGTCATTCCGGGTCCGGACCCGCCGTCTCCTTACGTCCCGTTTTTTATCCGTTCCCGTGACCTCCCGATCCTGTAAAATCCCGGCTTCCGTGAGCCCGGTTCCCCGAAAAGCCGTTCCCGGAATCCCGGACCTTTTCTTAAAACACCTACAAATTTTCCTAAAACCCGATAGTATGAAAAAACTGATTCTTCTTTTCTCGGTGGTTGCCGCAGCGGCAATGACCGGCTTTTATGCTCAGGGGCGTCCCGATGCTGGGGCGATTTCCGCTGCGGGCGACCGGCAGATGTACCGTGTGACCCGTTTCGAGGGGCAGCCGATTACCGGCGTCTCCGCATCGGTGGGATTCCGTGTCGAGGTGAATGAGTCGGCCCGCACTTCGGTTCGGGTCGAGATTCCGGCCGAATGGCAGGATCGCCTGATTTGCGAAATTTCGCCCGAAGGGGTGGTGCGCCTGGGGATCGACACCGAGGGCCTTCGGAATTTCCGCGGCCACGACCTGACGGCGGTGGTCAATCTCGGCAAAGTCGATGTGATGAAAGCCTCCACCGGGGCGAAAATCACCTGCAACGGCAGTTTTACGGGCGGCAATGCGGAGATCAGCGCCTCCACGGGCGGCATGGTCAGCGGCCTGACGCTGACTGCATCCGGCGTGGGGATCAAAGTGTCTACCGGCGCTTCGGTCAAAGATTTGCATATCGTAGCCGGGCAGGTGACTGCCGAAGGCTCGACGGGCGCTTCGCTGAGCGGTGCCGTGTTCGACGCTTCGGCGCTGTCGTGCAAAGCGGGCACCGGGGCTTCCCTCTCGATGTCGCATACGGGACAGTCGGCCGCTTTAGCCTCCAACACGGGTGGCAGCATCCGGATTTCCGGTTCGACGGGCAGCCTCACGGTCAACAAATCCCGTACCGGCGGCCGAGTCGACACCGGCAATTACAAAGTGGATAAATAGATTTACCGAAAATGCCGGACCGGCATTTTTCCGCTTGCCCGCCGGGCGCGGCGGCGTGTACCGTTCGGAGCTATTGGTAGTCGCCCATCAGATAGGCTTTGATGAAGTCGCCGATCTCGCCGTCCATCACCCTTTGTACGTCCGAGGTCTGGTGCCCGGTGCGGTGGTCCTTCACGCGGCGGTCGTCGAACACGTAGCTGCGGATTTGCGACCCCCATTCGATCTTCTTTTTTTGTCCTTCCAGCTCGTTTTGCAGTTCGCGGCGTTTGTCCAGCTCGATCTGGTAGAGCTTCGAACGCAGGATGCGCATCGCATTCTCCTTGTTCATGATCTGCGAGCGCGTTTCGGTGTTCTCGACCATAATCCCCGAGGGCAGGTGGCGCAGGCGTACGCCGGTTTCGACCTTGTTGACGTTCTGGCCGCCCTTGCCGCCGCTGCGGTATGTGTCCCATTCGATGTCGGCGGGGTTGATCGTGATCTCGATCGTGTCGTCCACCGCAGGCGATACGAACACCGAAGCGAAGGTGGTCTGGCGCTTGTTGTTCGCGTTGAACGGGGAGGGGCGCACGAGGCGGTGCACGCCGCTCTCGCTTTTGAGGTAGCCGTAGGCGAACTCGCCGACGAATTCGAGGGTCGCCGACTTGATTCCGACCTCCTCGCCGTCCTGCACGTCGACCACCTTGACCTGGTAACCGTTCGCTTCGCCCCAGCGCATGTACATGCGCATCAGCATCGAAGCCCAGTCGAGGCTTTCGGTGCCGCCCGCGCCGGAGTTGATTTCCATGATCGCGCCGAGCCGGTCCTCTTCGCCGCCCAGCATGTTGCGCATTTCGAGTGCCTCGATCATCTCCAGTACCCGGCCGTATTGCGCGTCGAGCTCCTCGGGGGCCGATACCCCCTCGCGGATGAATTCGGGCAGCAGGTGCAGCTCTTCCATCGCCGAGGCGATCGCATCGTAGGCGGTGATCCAGTATTTGATCCCGGCCACCTTTTTCAGCTGCTCCTCGGCCTTGCCCGGATCGTCCCAGAAGTCCGGCGCATGGGTCAGCGACTCCTGCTCGTCGAGTTCGAGCCGCCGGTCGTCGATATGCAAGTGGGTATGGAGCGCCGTTTGCCGCTCCTCGAGCGCTTTGATCTGTTCGGTGGTAACCATCTTTCGTGTCGTTTATGGCTGTTCGGTTCGTCCGGTCAGTTCGTCCGGTTCAGTTTGTCCGGCCGTTCGTCCGGTTCGTTGTATCGTTTTTTATTTCTCGCAGTAGGCGTTCCTTGCATCTTTCCCCGCCCTGCTTTTTCCCGCACCTCCGGTCGCTGGCCGTGGCATGTGCCGCCCTGCCGTTTCCGTCCTCGCGTTGCCCCGGGGGCCTGTCTGCCGCGTGCCGGTGCCTCCTGCAGGCGGACTTCTTGGCCGGAGGTCGTTTGACCTGCCTCCGCCGGTACTTTCGCGGGGTACTTCCGGCTTGTTGGGGGACCGGCTGGGGTGCGCCGTGCAGTGCCGCTCCGCTGTCCGGTTACTCTTCCGGATTCGGTTTGCTGTCGGGTGTCGAGGGATGGTCCGTCGCTCCCGAAACCGAACAGGGAATCCCCAGTGCCTCGACCCGCGCCCCGATCCTCATCAGCTCTCCGAGCGGAATCTTCTCCAGTCCGTGCGCCGGGGTCTCGCGGTCGATCGTGTAGATCATCACCTGCTGCGGGGCCACCTCGCGGATCAGCTCCAACCAGGTGGACACCTCCGCTTCGGTGGTGTTGTCCACCCTGCGGCCGTCGTACATGCCGCGCAGGAACATCGTCTGTACGATCAGCCGTCCCCCGAAGAGCTTCATCAGCCGTACCGTTTCTGCCACGCCGGCGCGTCCCCGCGGCTGGTCGATCAGGCGCACCGTTTCGTCCAGCGCCGAATCGAGCTTGAGGATGTTGTTGTCCACCTTCAGCAGTGCGCGGCGCACATTGTCACGGCCGATCATCGTCGCGTTGCTCAGCACCGACACCTTTGCCGACGGACACAGCTCGTCGCGTACGGCGATCGTGTCGGAGATGATCTCCTCGAACTGCGGGTGCATCGTCGGTTCTCCGTTGCCCGCGAAGGTAATCACGTCGGGCGGCGTTCCTGCGGCGGCCATCTCCCGCAGTTTCGCGCGCAGCAGCGTCCGCACCTCTTCGCGCGTGTTGAAACGGGGCTTGAAGCCATGTTTGCCCCAGCCGCATTCGCAGTAGATGCAGTCGAAGTTGCAAAGTTTGTTGTCGGTGGGCAGCAGGTTTACCCCGAGCGACAGTCCGAGTCGGCGGCTGTGCACGGGACCGAAGATGACGCGGTCGAAAAGAATGGTGCTCATGGTTGCGGGTAGGGTTGTTTGTCTGTCGCGCGGCATACGGGCCCGGCTCGTTGCGGCCCGTTCGGTTCCTGTGGGATACTTCCGTCCGGTACCTGTCCCGTTGCAGGGCGCCCCTCAAAGATACAAAAAAGTTGCCGGAAAGCGCAGGGAGTCGGTATTGCTGTTTGCTCCGGAAGGATTTGTTCCCGCCTCCGGGGCTCCGGAGGGTTTTACGCGAGTTGCTGCATTTCGATCAGGTGTGCGTAGATGCCGCCGCGCTCCATCAATTCGTGGTGCGTACCCTGTTCGGCGATGCGGCCGTGCTCGATCACGATGATCTTGTCGGCGCCCACGATCGTGCTCAGGCGGTGCGCGATTATCAGCGACGTGCGCCCCTTGAGCAGCGAACCGAGGGCCTCCTGCACGAGCTTTTCCGATTCGGTATCGAGTGCCGAAGTGGCCTCGTCGAGGATCAGGATGTCGGGGTTTTTGAGCACCGCGCGCGCGATGCTGAGGCGCTGGCGCTGCCCGCCGGAGAGCTTCATGCCCCGGTCGCCGACGTTCGTGTCGTAGCCGTGCTCGGTCTCGCGGATAAAACCGTCCGCGTTGGCCACCCGTGCGGCGGCTTCCACTTCGGCGTCCGTCGCGTCGCGTTTGCCGAGGCGGATGTTGCCCGCGATCGTGTCGTTGAACAGGATCGTCTCCTGCGTGACGATGCCCATGTGGCTGCGCAGGCTGTCCAGCTGGTATTCGCGCAGGTCGATCCCGTCCACGAGGATCGCACCCGAGGTAACGTCGTAGAAGCGCGGGATCAGGTCCGAAAGCGTCGATTTGCCGCCGCCCGAGGGTCCTACGAGCGCCACGGTCTCGCCCTTGCGGATCGTGAAGCTGACCGAGTCGATCACCTTGCGCGAATCGTCGTACGAGAACGACACGTCGCGGAACTCGATACTGTCGCGGAACTGTTCCAGCCGGACGGCTCCCGTCGCTTCGGGGATGCGGCTCTTCTCGTCGAGCAGTCCCAGCACGCGGTCGCCCGCGGCGATGCCCTGGTTGATGTTGCTGAAGGCGTCGGTGAACGAGCGCACCGGGCGCGTAATCTGTGTGAAGATGGCGAGGTAGGCGATGAACCCGGCCGCTTCGAGCCGTCCGTCCAGCACGAGGCTGCCGCCGTAGAGCAGCAGCACGGCCGCGGCCGAAATGCCGAGGAATTCGCTCATCGGCGAAGCGAGCTGCTGGCGCCGCGCCATCGAGCGCGTGATGCGCGAGTAAATATCGTTGATTCTGCGGAATTTACCGGTAATGTACCCCGTCGCGTTGTAGCCCTTGACCACTTTGACGCCGGTGAGCGCCTCGTCCAGCAGGCTGGTCATGTCGCCGAAGTTCTCCTGCGCCTGTTTGGCCGACTTGCGCAGCCGTTTGACGATCGAACCGATGAGCAGTGCCGTGAGCGGCAGGAAGATCGCCGAGAAGATCGTCAGTTCCCACGAGATTTTGACCAGCGCGATCATGTAGCCGATAATCAGGAACGGTTCGCGGAAGGCGACCTGCAGCGTGTTGGTGATGCAGAACTGCACGACGGTGACGTCCGAAGTGATCTTCGAGATGATGTCGCCCTTGCGTTCGTTGCTGAAGTAGCCCACGTGCAGGCCCATCACGTTGTCGAACACCGCGTTGCGCAGGCGGCGCAGCGTGTGGATCTTCATGTTTTCGATGGTCCACTGGCCCAGGTAGCGGAACATGTTGCTCAGCAGGGCCGACGAGACGATGAAGATGCTCAGGAAGAGCATCACGTTCATCACCGAGTAGTCGGGGCCGTAGATTTTGTAGAGCAGGAAGTTGACCAGCCGGTCGAAGTAGTCCATGTTCAGCGCGAAGGCGGGCATCGAGGTGACCTGTGCGATCTGCTTCGCGGGGTCGAACAGCGAGTTGAGGATCGGGATGATCATCACGAAATTGAACGTGTTGAACAGCGAGTAGAAGAGCGTGTAAAAGAAGTAGGGTATCGCGTATTTTTCGATCGGTTTGGCGAATCCGAGCAGTCTCCAGTAGGTGTTCATCGGCGGGTGTTTATCGGTTTGTCAGTTCTGTTTTCGTATGTTGTGTTTTGCTCCGGACGCTGCCTGTACTTTGTCGTTTCGTCCGTATTTTCCCGGTCGTTCCGGGCTTCCGTGCCCTTTTTGCTCTTGTTCCCGGCCTGCTGCCGTCATGCGAGCTTCCGGTCTTTGCGGTTGTTTTCGGGCCCGGCTTCACGTTCGCCCCGGCCCGCGGCACACCGCCCCGCATCATCGCCGCCGTCCTGCCGGGGGGCGAGACGCTCCGGGACACTCAGTCGCAAAAGTAATCCAAAATCGGGATAACCCCCGATAATTTCGGACGAAAGGAGCCGTTTTCCCTCGATTTTGTTAATTTTGTGGAACAAAATACCAATCAGACTCTTTTTCACCACTATGGAAACAGTACTAAGCGGCATCCGTTCGACCGGCCGGCTGCACCTGGGCAACTACTTCGGGGCCCTGCGCAATTTCGTCAAGATGCAGCACACCGACCGGTGTTTCTTTTTCATTGCCGACTACCACTCGCTGACCACCCATCCCGATCCCAAAGCGCTGCACGGCAACGTGAAGAACGTGCTGGCGGAGTACCTCGCCGCCGGCCTCGATCCCGAGGTGGCGACGATCTATATCCAGAGCGACGTGCCGCAGGTGGCCGAGCTGTCGCTGCTGCTGAGCATGCACGCCTACATCGGCGAGCTGGAGCGCACCGCTTCGTTCAAGGATAAAATCCGCAAACAGCCCGAAAACGTCAACGCGGGGCTGTTGTGCTACCCGGTGCTGATGGCCGCCGACATCCTGCTGCACCGCGCCACGCGCGTACCGGTGGGCAAGGACCAGGAGCAGCACCTCGAACTGACGCGCCGCTTCGCGCGCCGCTTCAACCAGATTTACGGCACCGAGTTCTTCCCCGAGAGCCAGCCTTACAACTTCGGCGAGGCGTCGGTCAAGATTCCGGGCCTCGACGGCACCGGCAAGATGGGCAAGTCCGAGGGTAACGGCATCTTCCTCTCCGATCCGGACGAGGTGATCCGCAAGAAGGTGATGAAGGCGGTGACCGACAGCGGCCCGACGGCTCCCGACAGTCCGATGCCGGAGGTGATCGCGAACCTGTTCACGATCATGAAGGCCGTTTCGACCCCCGATACCGTCGAGCACTTTACAGGGCTTTGGAACCGCTGCGAAATCCGTTACGGCGACCTGAAGAAGCAGTTGGCCGAAGATATTATCAAGACCGTGGCGCCGATCCGCGCGAACATCGGCGACATCCTCGCCGACGACGCTTACCTGCACAAGGTGGCTTCGATGGGGGCGGAGAGGGCGCGCGCGAGTGCCGACCGGACCGTTTCGCAGGTGCGCGAGATCATGGGCATTACGCGGTTTTAGCGGCTCCTGATCCTTCGGATTCGTGCTTCGCGGTCGAAAGGACAGCGGGCGGTAACGGACAGCCCTGCTTCGGCGTTGCGGTCCTCCGGCTGCGAAACCGGTTTACCTGCCAAGGCTTTGCCTTCACTGTGCGCCCGGAATTACAGTTCCGGTTCGTGCGGACGTTCGGCAAACCCGAGCAGGTGCCAAACCTTGTTTCTAACGCCGGAGGACCGCAACGCCGAAGCTGATACGAATTCCCGCCTGTACCGGGCCGCCACCCCGAAGGAGGCACACCCGAAAGGCAGATCTGCACCCGGCAACCGAGCGCACCCGGAAGAGAGGCCTGCGCTACGGATTGGGATAAGGAATGTACCGCGCAAGACGCGCCGGTGCAAGATGCAACAGTAGAGATGAGTTACTCCACCAGAGGGACATACCGGCGGCTCGGGCTGCTGTACCGCTACCTGATCGTGGCGACGAAGCGGCTCTCGCAGAAGCAGCTGATGATTCTGCTGGCCGTCGTCGTCGGGCTCGCCGCAGGCTTCGCGACCTACCTTTTCGAAGGGTTGCTGGTGTTGGTGCGCACCGGGCTGACCAGTTGGCTGGCGATCGACACGGCCAGCCCGCTCTACCTGGTCTACCCGATCATCGGCGTGATCCTCGCGACGCTTTTCGTGCGCTACTGGGTGCGCGACGACATCTCCGAAGGGGTGACGCGCGTACTCTATGCGATGAGCAAAAAGGGCTCCCGCATCAAGCCGCACAACTGCTATACGTCGGTGGTGGCCAGCGCGACGACTATCGGTTTCGGCGGTTCGGTCGGCCCCGAGGCGCCGATCGTGCTGACCGGTTCGGCCATCGGCTCGAACATCGGCCAGTTCATGCGGCTCAACTACCGGGACATCACGCTGCTGCTCTGCTGCGGTGCGGCGGGCGCCCTTTCGGCCGTGTTCAAGGCGCCGATCACGGGCGTCGTCTTCGTGCTCGAAATCCTGATGCTCGACATTACGGTGAGCTCGATCATCCCGCTGCTCATTTCGACGGTCACGGCCACCTCGCTGATGTTTTTCCTCAACGGCTTCGAGCCTGTTTTCAGCATCGAGATCAAGACCTTCAGCCTGCACAACATCCCGTTCTACGTCGTCCTGGGCACGCTGTGCGGGTTCATGTCGTACTACTTCACACGCATCAATACGGCTATCGGCGGCGCGTTTGCCCGCCTCAGGACTCTGGGGCGCAAATGGCTCGTGGGCGGCGTGGTGATCGGCCTGCTGATCTTTATTTTCCCGCCCCTTTACGGCGAAGGGTACGAGGCGATGGTCGACCTGATGCACGGCAACATCGATGCGCTGTTCGACAATTCGATGTTCTTCTCCTACCGCCACATCGGGTGGCTCGTGGCGCTCTACCTGGTCGCGACGCTCTTCTTCAAGGTGGTGGCGATGGCCGCCACGACCGCCGCCGGCGGGGTGGGGGGCACCTTCGCGCCGTCGCTCTTCGTCGGCGCGTTCACCGGTGCTTCGGCCGCCTTTATCCTCGACACCTATTTCGGTTTCGATGTCCCGATCGTCTCGTTCACGCTGGTGGGCATGGCGGGGGTGATGTCCGGCGTGATGAAGGCTCCGCTCACGTCGATCTTCCTGATCGCCGAACTGACCAACGGCTACTCGCTTTTCGTTCCGCTGATGCTCACTTCGGCTGTTTCGTTCGGTATCAGCTACTATTTCGAACCCTATTCGATCTATACGAAAAAACTCTACCAGAGCGGCGAGCTGCTCACGCACAACAAAGACCGTTCGGTGCTGGTCTTCCTCGACCTGAAGCGGCTGATGGAGACCGATTTCCACCCGGTGACGATGGACACGACCCTGGGCGACGTGGTGCGTCTCATCTCGTCGGTGCGTCGCAATATCTTCCCGGTGGTGAGCCGCGACGGGGTGCTGCTGGGGGTCGTCCAGCTCGACGACCTGCGGGCGGATATGTTCGACCCGGCCAAGTACGATACGAAGATCGACGCCTACATGATCCCGCCGCCCGACGTGGTCTATCCCAACGAGCAGATGGGCAGCGTACTCGATGCGTTCGAGCAGTCGAAGGCGTGGATGCTTCCGGTGATCGACAGCGACCGGCACTACCTCGGCTTTATCTCCAAGTCGCGCATCCTGGCGGCCTACCGCGACCAGCTGGTCGCGATCAGCGAAGAGTAACCGCGCGTTTGTCGTCGCGTTCCCGTATCCTTCTTGGCTTGTCGTTGCCCCTCTCGCGCTTGCCTTGTATCGTCCTGCCGCCGTGCATCCGGTCGTTCCGCCCTCAATAAAAAACCGGCTCCCGAAGGAGCCGGCATACAAACAAGGCGGTTACTCTGAACAATCAGACAGAGTAAATATAGCCCGGAAATTCCGGTTTTGCAAGTCCGGGAAGCATTTTTCCGGAACTAACCCGCGCGGCACAGCATCCCGCCCGGGGTTATACGTCTGCCGGGAAGGTTTTTTTGTCGTGCGCCTGGGCCCGGACTTCCGCATCCGGCTCGCCGTCGCGTTCCGCCGGAATGTCCCGTGGCCCGGTGCCGTCTTCGGCTATGCTCTGCTGGTGGCGGTTCCGGTAGGCGGCGGGCGTCATGCCGTACTCCTTTTTGAAAAGTTTGATGAAGTGCGATGTGTTCGGGAAGTTGCACGCGAGGCCGATCTCCGAGATCGACTTGTTGGTCGAGATCAGTAGCAGGCGCGAGTGCATCAGCCGTTGGCGGATGAACCATTTGTGCGGCGGCTCGAAGAAGTGCTTGCGGAACTCCTTCTTGAACGAGGTGAGACTCCGGTTGCATTTGGCCGCCAGTTCCTCGATCGAAATATCCGTGAAGATGCTGTTGTGCACGATCTGTTCGAAGTTCTCCTTGGTCAGGTCCATGTTGCTCAGGATTTTGCTTTTGAGGCAGCACTCGCCCTGCGACAGGATCAGGTAGACCAGTTCGGTGAGCTTCAGGTGGACGGCCGTGTCGTCGTCGGCGAACAGGTTGTCGCGCAGTCCGGCATTGATCGTGGAGAAGAAGTTTTTCAGCGCGGGCCATCCCGGGGCCACGACGTGCGACTGCTTTTCGCATTCGGGACAGCTGTGGTCGTTGGTGATCGCCAGCTGGTAGGTCAGGCTCAGGTTGTTGAGGATCCTGGCGAGTTGTTCCGAGGTGTAGTAGAAGACCACCTGCTCGAAATTCCTGCTGCCGGTGGGAACGTCCTCGGTGTAGTGGGTTCCGGCACTGAGGTAGAAAACCTCGCCCGCGCCTACCGCATGGCGCACGTCGCCGTAGTAGATGTATTTGGTGCCGCGCCGTACATAGCCTATGCAGTGCCTTGTCAGCGTGTGCGATTGGATTCCGATGCGCGAAGGCTGGACATACTTGACCACCGTCGGCTGCTGCGGGACCGGGGGAATGGATTTGGGGAGGTGCTTTGGCATATTCTCGAACTTTTTATTTTACGACGTGGGAGCGACTGCTTTGACCGGAACCCGGGGAGAAACCGGGCAGCAACAGGGTGTACGGCAAATATACAATGCAAGATTTGAAATTACAATATAATATTTATATATTTTAATATTCTATTTAAACCCCGGAACTGTCAAAAACGATGCAAAATCCATTGTCTATAGTTTCTATTTACGCAAAGTGCGTATCCGAAAAATGTTTTCCGGGACACTTCCGGCAATGGGATCCGGCACGTTTGCGGCATCTCGGGAAAATGGCTACTTTTGCCGTTGTCGCGCTGTGTTTATCGTGGCTGTAAAGCCCTGCCGCTGCCGCCCTGCCGCAGGCTCCGGTCCTTTCGGCCTCCCGCACCGCCGCCGGCGTCCGCGCATTCCCTGCTTTTTTGCGCCCCGGTCCGGAAATTCCGTCGCTCCGGCGCCACTAATATAACAAAACGTTCGTACAATACCATAAAACGTTCAAACAACCCAAGCCGATATGGAACCCGAAACCCTTTCCGAACTGCTCTCGTTCGACCGCGAACACCTGTGGCATCCTTATACCTCGATGGCCGATCCGCTGCCGGTCTATCCCGTGGCGCGCGCCGAAGGGGTGTGGATCGAGCTCGGTGACGGCCGCCGGCTGATCGACGGCATGTCGTCGTGGTGGTCGGCCGTGCACGGCTATAACCATCCGGCGCTCAACGCTGCCGCACAAGCCCAGCTGCGGGAGATGTCGCACGTGATGTTCGGCGGCTTCACGCACCGTCCCGCCGTCGACCTGGCCCGCCGCCTGCTGCGGCTGGCGCCTGCGGGGCTCGAAAAGATCTTCTACTGCGATTCGGGCTCGGTAGCCGTCGAGGTGGCCGTCAAAATGGCGATGCAGTACATGTACGCGCAGGGCACGCCGCAGAAGAACACGCTCGCCACGATACGCAGCGGCTACCACGGCGATACGTGGCACGCGATGTCGGTGTGCGATCCGGTCACCGGCATGCACTCGCTCTTTTCGGGCCGCCTGCCGATCCAGCACTTCGTGCCGCGTCCGGAGGTGCGTTTCGGCGCGGAGTGGGACGAACGGGACTTCGCCCCGATGGCCGAACTGCTCGAGCGCCACCACGACACGCTGGCGGCCGTGATCCTCGAACCCGTCGTGCAGGGGGCGGGCGGCATGTGGTTTTACCACCCGGAGTACCTGCGCCGCCTGCGCGAGGCGTGCGACCGTTACGGCGTCCTGTTGATCGCCGACGAAATCGCGACCGGGTTCGGCCGCACGGGCCGCATGTTCGCCTGCGAGTGGGCCGGCATCACGCCCGACATCCTGTGCGTAGGCAAGGCGCTGACGGGCGGTTACCTCTCCTTCGCCGCCGTGCTGGCTACGGATCGTGTGGCGCAGACCATTTCGGCGGGCGATCCGTCCGAGTTCATGCACGGGCCCACCTTCATGGGCAACCCGCTCGCCTGCGCGGTGGCCGGCGCGTCGCTGCGGCTGCTGGAAGAGAACTCCCCGCTGCCGCGCATCGCCGAAATCGAGGCGCTGCTCGGCCGGCTGCTCGCTCCTGCGCGCCAGTGGCCGCAGGTGGCCGACGTGCGTGTGCTGGGCGCGATCGGTGTCGTCGAGATGCGTCGCCCGGTGGATATGGCGACATTGCAGCGGCGCTTCGTCGAAGAGGGTATCTGGGTGCGCCCGTTCGGGCGGCTGGTTTACCTGATGCCTCCCTTCGTCATCCGGGACAACGAACTGGAAGCACTCGCCCGCGGCCTGCTGAAGGTGATTTCGGAAGTGGAATAACTCCAGGGTAGATCTTCCGTCCTCCGTTGCAGGGGGGCTTTTCGGAACCCCGGCGCATGCGCCGGGGTTCTCTGTTGCCGTATGTCGTATTTTCGTGTGCCTGTACGCGTTTGCGTTTGGTCCTGTTCCGGTATCTTGTCCTGTGTTTTGCGGGTGGCACCTCTCTTTCCATGTGCCGTTTCCGTGTCGCAGTGTGCGGTACCGGTATTTCGGCGTCCCGTTCTGTATTTCTGCGCGCAGCTCTTGTGTGGCGGGATGCTGTTCTTTATTTATGCTCCCGTATTTCGGGTGGATGCCCGGGTGGCTGTTCGTATGCTGTTGTACGCCGTATCCGGCGCGCCCCTTTCCGTCTTTTGGTTGGCTTTCGGTCCGGTCTTACCGGTGGATTACCCCGGAGCCGACCAGCTCGTCGCCGTCGTACCACGCGGCGAACTGCCCTGCGGTGACGCCGCGCTGCGGCCGGTCGAAGACGATGTAGCCGCCCTGTTCCGTGACGTGCAGCACGCCGCCCTGCAACGGCTGCCGGTAGCGGATGCGCATCGAGAAGCGGGCGCTGCCGCCCGGCTGTAACGCGCGGTCGGGCCGGATCCAGTGCATCTCTTCGGGCAGGATCCGCAGCGCACGCCGGTAGAGTCCCGGATGCTCCTGGCCCATGCCCACGTAGAGTACGTTGTGTTCCACGTCGCTCGCGATCACGAACAACGGTTCCGCGTAGCCGCCCACGCCGAGGCCTTTGCGCTGGCCGATGGTGAAAAAGTGTGCGCCGCGGTGCGTGCCCGCCTGCCTGCCCGCTTCCGGCGTATACCGGTAGGGTTCCGCCAGCGCGTCGAGCTGCTCCTGCGAGAACGGCCCGTCGGCCGGAAGCTCCCAAGCTGTACTGCGCTCCCCCGGTGCCGCAATCCGCCCGCGCAGCGCATACCCCGGCCACGAGGCCGGAATCTCGACGATCGCACCCTCGCGCGCCTTGAGCTGCTGCTGCAGGAAGACCGGTAGGTCCACCTTGCCGACGAAGCAGATGCCCTGCGAATCCTTGCGCTGCGCGGTGGCGAGGTGCTGTTCGGCCGCGATGCGCCGTACTTCGGGTTTGAGCAGGTGCCCGATCGGGAAGAGCGCGCGCGAAAGCTGTTCCTGCGTAAGCTGGCAGAGGAAATAGCTCTGGTCTTTGTTCGGGTCGCTGCCCGCGAGCAGGCGGTAGACCGGCCCTTCGGCCGTTTCGGTCACTTCGCGGCGGCAGTAGTGCCCCGTGGCGACGTAGTCGGCGCCCAGCTTCAGCGCCGCTTGGAGGAACGCGTCGAACTTGATCTCGCGGTTGCACAGCACGTCGGGGTTCGGCGTGCGGCCGCGCCCGTATTCGGCGAACATGTAGTCCACCACGCGGCGGCGGTATTCGTCGCTCAGGTCGATGAAATGGAACGGGATGTCGAGCCGTTTGGCGGTCAGCTCGGCGAACATCTGGTCGTCGTACCACGGGCAGTCGCCTTCGAGCGTGCCGGTGGTGTCGTGCCAGTTGCGCATGAACAGTCCCACCACGTCGTAGCCCTGCTCCTTGAGCAGGTAAGCCGCGACGCTCGAATCCACGCCTCCCGAGAGGCCTACTACGACCCGTTTCACCGTTGTATGTCTTTTTGTTTTTGCATTTGTCGATCGGGATACTTTCCGGAGCCCCGGGGCGGGATTGCAATCGGAAGAGGGATCAGGAGCTGTACTCGAGAACCGGGATCAGGGACTGCGATCCAAGGGTTAAGTGCGGCAACCGGAACCATAACCATACCCCCGGAGGTTATCCGGACGGTAACCGGAAACTTGCCCGGTGCGGTTATTTACACAGCGCGGCCGCCCCGGCGATGATCGCGGTGGTCGTGTCGGCCATCGCCACCACCGGGATCTGCACGCCCTTCTGTTCGAAAGCGGCGCGCAGCTGCGGGAAGAAAAACTCCTCGGCGCGCACCATGCCGCCGCCCACCACCAGCGTGTCGGCGCCGAAGCGCTGCACGAACGGCAGCATGATCTCGGCGAACGTGCGGGCGAATTCGTCGAAGATGGCGCGCACCTCGGCGGTGTACTTGTCCGCGTGGTAGTAGTCGATCATCGGTTTGACGCCGGTGATGGCCACGCCGGTGATCTGGCGGAACTTCTCTTCGAACCAGCGCGTCGAGACGAAATCCTCGGCGATCCGGCCCCGGAACGGGTAGTCCCACAGCTCGCCGCCGATGGGTACGCCGGGGCCGTAGGTGGCGTAGCAGCCGTCGACGATGAAGCAGGCGCCGAATCCGGTACCCAGCGTCACGCCGATCAGGTGGCGCGCGTTGCCGCCGCCGAGGCTCCAGGCCCCCATGCCGAAGCCCGCCGCGTCGTTGGTGAACAGGATGCGCGACGGGTCGATGCCGGTGAGGCGGTGCAGTTCGGCGCGGACGTTCATGCCTTTGATCGATGCGAATTTGTGTTCGGCCATCGCGATTCCCTTGATGAAGTCGAACGGCGAGGGCATCGCTACGCCGAGGCCCGTGATGGCGCGCGCGCCGGCTTTCTGCATGCAGGCTCCCAGCGCGCTGTCCCACGCGGCGAGAATCTTCTGCGCCGACTCGTTTTCGGCGATTTTGACTTCGGTGTAGGTCTCCCCGACGGGTCTGCTGCTGCCGAGCTCGACCACCTGGCAGGCGATGTGCGACCCGCCGATATCGACGCCGAGGGCGTATTTTTCGTTCATGGCTGTTGGTTTATCTTGTTTGTATTCGGTATTCGCCTTTGTTTCGCTTTGTCGGGGCAGGCGGCACGCCCGTGCGGATTCCCGGGACCGGATCGCTTCGCCCGCTCGCCCCCATGTTGTTGAACGCCGGACGTTTTCTTTCCGGTCCCGCGCGGTCTCTCCCGGCGCCCTGCGAAATATCGCATCCAAAGATACAAAAATAACCGGAACCGCCGCTATCCCTCCGTTCGCGCAGGTAGTTCAGTGACAAAAATGCAATGTTTTTTAACAGCTTTTCCGGTGGTATTTGTGCGCTTTCCGGGGAATTTTTTCATCTGTTGCAGCCGGGAAATATGTTATTTATCTTGTTTGCTGTCAGGATTGTCTGTAACTTTGAACCGTGAATAAAAATAGACCTATAATGTACAGATCAATTCTGGCTGTCGCATGTGCGGTGCTTGCCGTATCGTGCGTGAAAAATCCCGGATCGGAGACTCCCGGTCCCGGCACGGACACTCCGGACGTGAGCCATTTCCAGACAGCGGAGCAGTACGCGGTGCCGACCAAAGCGGGGCAGATTACCACGGTGAAGATGAACGGCGTGACGCTGGCCGAAGCGTCGAGTCCGATGAAAATTTGGATTCCGCGCTACGCCCGGACAAAGGCGGCTGCCGCCCCCGAGGTGATTTACACGCCCGCGGACGAGTATCCGAACGGGTTTGCCGGGAACAAAGCGCAGCTGTTCCAGGTGGTCTGTTTCGAGGATTCCCGCTCGGGCGACTACGACTACAACGACCTGGTGATCCATGTCAAGTACCAGTGGAACGGCACGCGTTTCGGGTTCGGCGTGCACCCGATCGCGCTCGGCTCGACCAAGGAGGTCCGTCTCGGAGCCGTGGTGTATAAAGGATCCACGCGCATCTTCAAAGGGCTGCTCGCACCCGGGAATGCGGATGCCCGGACCCAGTATTTCCAGTCGCAGGCCGGCTTTATCAATACCGGCGCCGACCGGCAGATCAACCAGCGGATCGACGGGCGGGTGACCGGCTGGAACCAGTACCTCGGCTCGACCTGCCGTTGCTGGGATCTCTCGAAGATCGCGGACGACGGTGCGGTACGCGTCGAGTGGTACATCCAGGTGGACGGAGACGTCGAGCTGTATGCCCTCTCGACCGCCTACCTCAACCAGTCGTTCGATAAACAGGGCCGTCCCTATGGACTTGTGATCACGCAGACAGGCTCCTCGTATACCGAGGACGGTAAAGGCGTGGTCGGGCTCGACTGGTTTAACTATCCGTGTGAAAATACGCCGATTTCGGAAGTCTATCCCGAGTTGTGGAACTGGCTGACGGGCTCCGCCTCGTATGATTTTTCGGAAATTTACGACCGGGACGCCGTCCCGGCAAACGCCTTCCCGGCAGCCGACCTGGGGCTTTTCAGGACCAAGAGCGACGTGAACGTGACCGACGGCAAGTATTTGCAGAACTGACCCGGCGCTCCTGGCGCCCCGGCTTTCGTGGTTCCCGCAGTCCCCGTGGCTCCCGTGGAAGGGTTCCGGCGCCTGGGGCGGAGTCGTGACGTTCCGTTCGGGCCGCTTTGTGCGGCTCTCCCGTTTTCCGGTTTTCCGGTGTCTGTCCGCCGATTGCGGAATGTTCGGAATCCGGCCGTCCGGTACCGGGTTGGCCGGTCCTCCGGATGATCGGTTCACTTTCGGACCCTTGAGGGGGGATGTGAAGCGAAATAGGGACTGTGAAAGCAAAAAGAGAACGCCCTGCTCGATGAGCGGGGCGTTCCTGTTGATGGGAGTTGTGCCGGTTGAATGGTCGGATCGGTTTGTCCGGTTGCCCGCGTCCGGCGGGGCGTACCGGGAACCGGGGCCGGCCCCGGACGGTGGCGGCTATTCGGCCATCACGAGCTTCAGCACGTCGTCGTTGGTCTTCACGTAGTGGAACGTGAGCCCTTCGAGGTATTCCGGCTTGATCTCGCTGATGTCTTTGCGGTTCTCTTCCGAGAGGACGATCTCCCTGATCCCCGCGCGTTTCGCGGCGAGGATCTTCTCCTTGATGCCGCCTACGGGCAGCACCCGTCCGCGCAGCGTCGTCTCGCCCGTCATCGCGATGTAGTCCTTTACGCGGCGGCCCGAGAGGGTCGAAACCAGCGAAGTCATCATCGTGATGCCGGCGCTCGGGCCGTCCTTGGGGATCGCCCCTTCCGGCACGTGGATATGGATGTCGTTCTTTTCGAACTTTTCGCGGGCGATGCCCAGTTCGTCGGCGTGCGCCTTGACCCACTGCAGCGCGATGGTGGCCGACTCCTTCATCACGTCGCCCAGGTTGCCGGTCATCGTGAGGGCGCCCTTGCCCGGGGTGAGGATCGACTCGATGTAGAGGATGTCGCCGCCCACTTCGGTCCAGGCGAGGCCCGTGACGATGCCCACCATGCCCTGGATGTCGTAGATGTCGTTGGTGAAGCGCGGCACGCCGAGGATCTTCTCGACGTCGGCGGGCGACACCTCCGGCTTGAACTCCTCGCCGAAGCCGATATTTTTCGCCCGCGTGCGGACGATCTTCGCGATCTGCTTGTCGAGCGACCGGACGCCCGATTCGCGCGTGTAGTCGGCGATCACCTTCTCGATCACCTTCGGGGCGATCTTCAGGTCCTTGGCCGGTACGCCGTGCGCCTTGAGCTGCTTGGGCACGAGGTGTTTGCGGGCGATCTGCACCTTGTCCTCGAGGATGTAGCCCGGGATGTTGATCATCTCCATGCGGTCCCTCAGCGCCGGGTTGATGTTGGCGATGTTGTTGGCCGTCGCGATGAACAGCACCTTCGAGAGGTCGTACTCGGTGTCGAGGTAGTTGTCGTGGAACGTGGTGTTCTGTTCCGGGTCGAGCACCTCGAGCAGCGCCGACGACGGATCGCCGTGGTTGGAGACGGTCACCTTGTCGATCTCGTCGAGGATGATCACCGGATTCGACGATCCGGCCCGCTTGATGGTCTGGATGATCCGGCCCGGCATCGCACCGATGTAGGTGCGGCGGTGTCCGCGGATCTCGGCTTCGTCGTGCAGCCCGCCCAGCGAAATGCGGCCGAACTTGCGCTTGAGCGCGGCGGCCACCGATTTGCCCAGCGAGGTCTTGCCCACGCCCGGGGGGCCGTACAGGCAGAGGATCGGCGATTTCAGATCGCCTTTGAGCTTGATCACGGCCAGGTGTTCGAGGATGCGGTCCTTCACCTCCTCGAGGCCGAAATGGTCGCTGTCGAGCCGCTTTTTCGCGCGGTTCAGGTCGAGGTTGTCGGTGGTGCAGTGCTCCCAGGGCAGTTCGGCCATCAGCTGCAGGTAGTTCAGCTGCACGGAGTATTCGGCTACGGCCGGATTCATCCGTTCCAGCTTGCCCAGCTCCTTGAAGAAGAGCTCTTTGGTCTCATCCTTCCACTGCTTCTTTTCGGCTTTCTTGCGCAGTTCGTCGATGTCCTTGTCGGCCGGGTCTCCGCCCAGCTCGTCCTGGATCGTGCGCATCTGCTGCTGCAGGAAGTAGTCGCGCTGCTGCTGGTCGATATCCTGCTTCACCTTGGTCTGGATCTCGTTCTTGAGTTCGACCAGTTGCTGCTCGCGGATCAGGATTTCGAGCAGGCGGCGTGCGCGCGCCAGCAGGCCCGGGGCCTCCAGCAACCGCTGGCGGTCGGCGTCGGGCAGGTCGATGTTCGAGCAGATGAAGTTGATGATGCCGCGCTTGCTGTCGATGTTCTTGATCGCGAAGGCGGCCTCCTTGGGCATGTTCGGCGAGATGTTGATGATCCCGAGGGCCACGTCCTTGATCGAATCCACCAGCGCGTCGAACTCGATGTTGCTGCGTTCGGGTACGCTGTCTTTCAGCGGGGCGACGCTCGCTTTGAAATAGGGTTCCGCGGTGAGGTACTCCTTGATCTCGACCTTCTCGAGGCCGTGTAGGATCACCGTCAGGTTGCCGTTGGGCATCTCGAGGATCTTGAGGATACGCGCGGCGGTGCCGACACGGTACAGGTCGTCCGGGCCGGGCTGCTCCACTTCGGGTTCCTTCTGTAATACGGCGCCCATCAGGCCGCCGGCGGCTTCCACGTCGCGGATCAGCTTCATCGAGCGCTGGCGCCCCACGGTGATCGGCGTGATCGAGCCGGGGAACAGCACCGAGCTGCGAAGGGTCAGGATCGGCAGCGTGTCGGGGACTTCCGTGTTTTCGGCCTCCTCCTCGTCCTCGTTCGAGACGATCGGAATCACGTGGTGCTTACCTTCGAGCATGTCCGAAATGCCGGAAAAATCCTCTTCGTTATACTGTTTCTTACTCATTGTTTTCCTCCTTGATAATCTGCAAATATAGTTTTTTTTGTCCAAACCCCTGCATCGGGGCGGTGTTGCTGCCGTTCTGTCCGCTTCCCGACGCGAAGGCAGGTCGGAGCCTGCCATCCTGTCAGGTTTGCGGCGCGGAACCGGGGGTGTCCCGGGGGCTCTCCGCTGGCTGCGGAAACGGCCTGCGATGGCCGCCGCGTTGCCTTTTCGTCCCGGAATGCTTTTCGCTCCGGATGTTGTTTGCTGAGAACTAATGCCTTGCAGCGCTCCGGCCTCCTGCGTCCGGGGCGTTGGCCTGCCTGCTAAAAATTAAACGTTCGGGGCATTTTATTATTGTAAAACACTATCTTTGCAAATTGGATGCAAATCCTGCGCCGCAGCTGCATTTGGCGGAAAATAGCGGGGGGGGCCGCCCCGCCGGCCGGAACATGACAAAGAAAAAAGATCAAAACATAACAGAAAGAGAGACGACTATGGAAATCGCAGCGAAATACGCTCCGCAGCAGATCGAACAGAAGTGGTACGACTACTGGATGGAGCACGGCTTCTTCCACTCGGTTCCCGACGCGCGGGAGCCCTATACGATCGTAATTCCGCCCCCCAACGTGACAGGCGTGCTGCACATGGGCCACATGCTCAACGAGACGATCCAGGACGTGCTGGTGCGCCGCGCGCGGATGCAGGGTAAGAACGCCTGCTGGGTGCCGGGCACCGACCACGCGTCGATCGCCACCGAGGCGAAAGTCGTGGCCAAGCTCAAAGCCGAGGGGATCGACAAGGGTTCGCTCACGCGCGAGGAGTTTTTGAAGCATGCGTGGGAGTGGAAGGAGAAGCACGGCGGCATCATCCTGAGCCAGTTGCGCCGCCTCGGCGCGTCGTGCGACTGGGAGCGGACGAAGTTCACGATGGATCCGGCGCTGAGCCGGAGCGTCATCAAGGTTTTCGTAGACCTCTATAACAAAGGGAAGATTTACCGCGGCGTGCGGATGGTCAACTGGGACCCCGCCGCGCTGACGGCCCTCTCGGACGAAGAGGTGATCCACCGCGAGTCGCAGGGCAAGCTCTACTACCTGCGCTATATGATCGAGGGGACGGCGGACTACCTGGTCGTGGCCACGACGCGGCCCGAGACGATCCTCGGGGACACGGCGCTGTGCGTGAACCCGAACGACCCGCGCTACCGGCACCTGCCCGCGGACGCCCGTGTGATCGTGCCGCTGGTGAACCGTTCCGTGCCGGTGATCCGCGACGAGTACGTCGATATCGAGTTCGGTACCGGCGCGCTGAAGGTGACCCCGGCGCACGACGTGAACGACTACATGCTCGGTGAGAAATACGGCCTCGAGACGATCGACATCTTCAACGACGACGGCACGCTCAACGCTCATGGCGCGCAGTATGCGGGCATGGACCGCTTCGATGTGCGCAGGCAGATCGAGATCGACCTTGCGGAGGCCGGGCTGCTCGAAAAGGTGGAGCCCTACACGAACCAGGTGGGCTACTCGGAGCGTACCAACGTGCCCATCGAACCGAAGCTCTCGATGCAGTGGTTCCTGAAGATGGAGGAGCTCGCCCGGCCCGCGCTGAAGGCGGTGATGGAGGATACGGTACGGCTCGTTCCGGCCAAGTTCAAGAATACCTACCGTTACTGGATGGAAAACGTCAAGGACTGGTGCATTTCGCGCCAGTTGTGGTGGGGGCAGCAGATTCCGGCCTACTATCTGCCCGAGGGCGGTTACGTGGTGGCCGAGACGCCCGAAGAGGCGCTGGAGGCGGCCCGCGAAAAGACCGGCAACCCGTCGCTCTCGCCCGCGGACCTGCGGCAGGATCCCGATGTGCTCGACACGTGGTTCTCGTCGTGGCTCTGGCCGATTTCGGTCTTCGACGGCATCAACAACCCCGAAAACGACGAGATCAAATACTATTATCCGACCAACGACCTGGTGACCGGGCCCGACATCCTCTTCTTCTGGGTGGCGCGCATGATTATCGCCGGGTACGAATACCGCGGCGAGAAACCGTTCGGCAGCGTCTACCTGACCGGAATCGTGCGCGACAAACTGCGCCGTAAGATGAGCAAGTCGCTCGGCAACTCGCCCGACCCGATCGAACTGATCGATCGCTATGGCGCCGACGGCGTGCGCGTGGCGATGCTGCTCTGCTCGGCCGCCGGCAGCGACCTGCTGTTCGACGAATCGCTCTGCGAACAGGGACGCAATTTCGGGAATAAGATCTGGAACGCCTACCGCCTCGTACAGGGCTGGCAGGTGGATGAACGGCTGGTCCAGTGCGAAGGCAACCGCCTGGCGGTGGAGTGGTTCGACGCGATGCTGAACCGCACGCTCGCATCGGTCGAGGCCGATTTTGCCGCGTACCGCATCTCCGAGGCGCTGATGCAGCTGTATAAGCTCTTCTGGGACGAATTTTCGGGCTGGTATCTCGAAATGGTGAAGCCCGCCTACCAGCAGCCGATCGACCGCGCGACGCTCGATGCGACGCTCGGTTTCTTCGACAAGCTGTTGCGCGTGCTGCACCCGTTCATGCCCTTCTTGACCGAGGAGCTGTGGCAGAACATCGCCCCGCGGAAAGATGGCGAGAGCCTGATGATGAGCCGCCTGCCGGAGGTGAAATGTGCGTGCGGCGAGGGTTCTGGTTCCCGGGATGCCGGGGCGGAAGGATTGCTCGCCGGGGCGGAACTGCTCAAAGAGGCGGTTTCGGGCGTGCGCAACATCCGCAAGGAACACAACCTGCCGAACAAGGAGGCTCTGGAGCTGTGCGTGATCGCCGACGAGAACTACCCGGCGGCTTTCGCCCCGCTGCTGGAGAAGATGGCGAACCTCTCCGCCGTGCGCACGGAGGGGGAGAAGCTGCCCGATGCGGCGGCGTTCGTGGTCAAGACGACGCAGTATTTCGTGCCGCTGCCGGGGAAGATCGACGCGGCCGAAGAGCTGCCGAAGCTCGAAGCCGAGCTGGAATACCTCGAAGGGTTCCTCGCTTCGGTAAACAAAAAGCTCTCGAACGAACGTTTCGTGCAGAGCGCCCCGGAGAAAGTGGTCGCCAACGAGCGGGCCAAGCAGGCCGACGCCGAGGCGAAGATCGCGTCGCTGCGCGAACGGATCGCGGCGCTGAAATAGCCGCAGGACGGGTGCGTCCGGCAGGGTGCGGTTCAGGTACTGTCGGTACGGGGCGCGTTGCCGGGGCGGGATGTAATTGCGCTATGCCGCTGCTTTACGAAAAAGAGCGCAGGAGATGAAAGCGAGCCACGGGCATCTGCCCGTGGCTCGCTTTGTTCAGGTGCGGCTCCGATGGATGCGGACGCGAATGATGCTGCTTTTCCCGGTGCGGCGGTAGCGGTCGGGCCGGTTCCTCGAAATGTGTGGCGAATGTACCCGGTCTTATCTCTCAGGCGAACGGAAACCCACCGCGCGGATCGTGCGGCGCGAACGGTCGAGTTCGGTCTCGACCACCCCGGTCAGCGCGTCCGGAGCGTCGTGGCGGCGGTTGGCCCGGTAGAGGCGGCGGTAACCGAGCAGGTCGCGCGCGAGTTCCGGCCAGCGTGCCTCCCAGCCCCGCGGCCAGCGCGCGAGGCGCTGCACCGTGGCCGAATTGGAGAGGATGCGCGCCTCCTTGTTGCGCGACTGGTGCGTCCACGCGATGCGCACCTCCGGCACCAGGCGCCCCACCGCCCGCGCGAAGCCGCGCCCGCCGTTGTTGCTTTCGAAAAGCGCCGCGCGTCGAGCAGCGCGCGCGAATGGCGTGCGGGCCACAGCGCCTCGCCCTTGCCGCGCGGATCGGCCGGAGTGGGCGGCGACTCTTTGATCGCTTCGAAATTCAGCATCAGCCAGCAGTCGGGCGGCAGCGTGCCGAGCTGAGAAAAGTCGGTCAGTCCGACGACCCGTTCGTGCGCGGCGATGCGTCCGGGCAGGTCCTCTTCGTGCCAGCGGGTGCCGACGATCAGCTCCTGCGAGCCGTTGTGCAGGCGTGTGCGCGCTACCGCGTTGTACCATTCCCACGCGTTGTCGCGCACCAGCGGAGAATTGGCCTCCAGCGCGTCCTTGAACAGGTCGTCGAGGATCAGCAGGTCCACCGTGTTGCCGGTGAGCGATCCTTCGCGCCCGACCGCGAGCAGGCCGCCGCTTTGCCCGGCGAGGTCGAACTCCTCGGCGGTGCGGACCAGGTTTCCGGCCCCGGCGGCGGAAGGGGCGGCAGCCTCTTTTTTGTTTCCGGTACCTCCGTGCAGCGGTTTGAGCCGGGTGTCCGGGAAAAGTTCTGCGTAGGGAGCGCTGTCGATCAGCTGCTGGATGCGGCGGTTAAAGCGCGACGCGAGCCGCAGGTTGTACGACGCGAGCGCGATGCGCAGGCCGGGGCGGATGCCCAGCGCATAGGCGGGCAACAACACCGAAGAGCCGAGCGACTTGCCGTGCTGCGGCGGTACCGAGACGATCAGCCGCCTGACGAGCCCTTTGGCAAAGGCGTCCAAGGTACGGTAATAGGCGGTGTGGAAAGGTGTCGGGCAGAAGCCGGGAACGCACCGTCGCGCGAAGTCCGGCAGGCTGCGCCGCGCCAGTTCGCTCTGGACTGCCCGGCGCGTGATTGTCAGCCGGGGCCGGGGATCGGGAACGGAATGCAAGTTTATAGCGGCGGCCGGACTGGTGCTCGGGGTCGGAGTTCGGCCCGGGGCGGTATCCGGGAAGGTCTCGCCGGAGCCGGGCGGCTGCGGGGTGTTTGCGGGAAAGGTTTCGTTCATCGTGCGGGTCGGGGCTGGAGTTGAGGCCGGCTTCGGCTTGAGGTTTGGTTTCGGCTGCGGGCATCGCGGCGCGCCATTCGGGCAGTGCGGAGAGTTCGGCCAGCGCGGCATCGGAGAGCGTCGAGAGGTCGACCGGCGTATCGTCGCCGGGCGCGCCGTCGTCCGGCGGTGCGCCCGGGGTGCGGGGAGTGTTCGTGCCGTTGCGTTCCGGGCTGGTTTTGCCTGCTGCGTTTTTCACGGCTGGGCCCGGAGCGGGCTTCGCCTGCCACCGGTCCGGGTTCAGGTTCGTCAGTGCGAAGAGGATCGCGTCGAGGTCGGGTGCGACCGTGCGGCGCGTCACCACCTCGCTCTTGAGCCGCCGTCCGCCCTCCGGATCGGGTTCGTACGTGCGTTTGACCTCCTGTACCGTATAGCCCCTGACACAGCGGGCCAGTCCTTGCAGCGCCTTCTTTTCGAGCGCACAGCGCTGCGCCTCGCCGGGCGGGTACCCCGTTTCGGTTTTGACGGTTGCTGCTTCCGGTACGGCTGTTTTCGGAACTTTTGCATTCGGGTTTCCCGAACCGGGAAACCCTTCGCACGGGAGCGCCTGTCCCGGAGCGCCGGTTCCGGCGGAGGGAGGGCCGGGCGATTCCGCTCTGTCGGCAAGGACCCTGTTTTCGGTCAGCTGCCACCCTTCGGGCAGCTCCAGGTTCCAGAGGCCTGCCACGCAGGGATTTACAAGATTTGATTGCATTTCGATCGGGTTGTTTGGACGGAGCGGCAGGAGTCCAACCTGCCGGACGGAAGATCGTCCGCGGTTCCGGCCCTGACGGGCGTCCCCGTGCCGAAGGGGGCCGGAAGGTAGAGAGGCGGGGCGTCCCCCGGTGGGCGGGTGCCTCTCGCGGCGTCGCCTGACGCATGCGCTCCGTGATGCGGATACCCGAAGAAATTTCCGGGTCCGGGCTTGGATTTTCCGTGGAAAATCCGTTTATTGAAGATGTTTTCTGAACGTTCTTTGCTTGTGCTCCGGCTGTTTCCTGCTATGCGGGCGGGCTGCCCGGCATTGCCGGGCAGCGTATTCTGCCGGCGGAGCAAGCAGGAAGGCGCGGGGTGAAGAAGTAGTCGGTCGTGCGCTAGGCTTCGAGAAAACGGCTCAGCTCGCTCCAGCTGAAATCGGTGAGCACTTCGCCGTCGCGTTGGTGCAGGTGGTATTCCCACCACACGGGCGTGGCCGATGCGAGGCGTCCCGTGTCGGGGTCGTTGCGCAGGATCAGCGTGCAGGTGAGCGTGGAGTAGAACTCTTCGGTGTCGTATTCGAGCTGGCCGTTGAAGAACTCCTTCCCGGTGAGTTCGTCGCGCAGCTGTGCGGCAATGGCCTGGTAAGTTTGGTCGTCGATGGAAATCATGGTCGTGTCGTTTTTTACAAAAGTAGCCTGCCGGGAGATTGGCTGATTATACAATTCTTGAATTTCCGGACGTGAAACAAAAGAATTGACTGCCACTGTATTTGGTTAATAAAATAAAACCTCTTAACTTTGTCTTACAAATATAAGTTCAAATTTTGAATTTTGTACTCTTTTTGCAAGAAATAATTGCAAAAAAAATCTTTTCGATATGAGGGAACGATTGAGGTTGATACGCAAAGAGTTGGGGCTGACGCAAGAGGCGCTCGCCCAAAAATTGGGCATCGGGAAGAGTGCGCTGTCGATGATCGAGACTGGCCGCGCATCGCTTTCGGAGCGAAATAAAAATATTATTGTTCAGGAATTGAACGTTAATCCCGAGTGGCTCGAAACCGGACAGGGGCAGATGTTTTTCGAACAGCGGCCCGAGGCGGTCTTCACGAACCGCACCGACCGCAGACTGCCCACGCAGAGCGTACCCCTCTATAATATAGAGGGAACCGCCGGGCTGGTGCCGCTTTTCCTGGACCGGGAGTCGGTGCGCCCGGTCGACTACATCCACATTCCGAACCTGCCCCGCTGCGACGGTGCGATCTACGTGGTGGGCGACAGCATGTATCCGCTGCTCAAGAGCGGCGACATCGTGCTCTACAAGCAGGTGAGCGGCATCGAGAACATCTTCTGGGGGGACATGTACCTGCTCTCGATCGATATCGACGGCGAGGAGTACGTGACGGTCAAGTATATCCAGAAGTCCGAAAACGAGGGGTGCGTGAAGCTCGTGAGCCAGAACCCGCACCATGCCGACAAGGAGGTACCGGTCGAGCGGATCCGTGCGCTGGCGTTCGTCAAGGCGAGCATCCGCATGAACTCGATCCGGTAGCGCGCGGCGGGGTGCCGCAGGAATCCGCCCGATTGAATCCGGGGGCGGCGGCACGGATACAATAGAGGTGTAATAGATATGGACAAGAAAATGTTTCGGGTACGGGCCGAAGTCCGGCACTCCCGGAGCGTGACAAAATAACCCAACCGATATGGACGTAAAGATATCGCCCCGCTGGAAAGAACTGCTCGGGGCCGAGTTTGAAAAACCCTATTTCGCCGAGCTGGTGCGGTTCGTCAAACAGGAGTATGCCACGCGGCGCGTTTTTCCCGCCGGGCGCAACATTTTCCATGCGTTCGACATGTGCGACCCGGACGACATCAAAGTGGTCGTGATCGGGCAGGATCCTTACCACGGCGAGGGGCAGGCGCACGGGCTCTGTTTCTCGGTGAACGACGGCGTGCCGTTTCCGCCGTCGCTGGTCAATATATTCCAGGAGGTGCGCGACGATACCGGGGCCGCCGTGCCCGCGAGCGGCAACCTCGACCGCTGGGCGTCACAGGGCGTGCTGCTGCTCAACGCGGTGCTGACCGTGCGCGCACACGAGCCCGCCTCGCATGCCGGCAGGGGCTGGGAACAGTTCACCGATGCGGTGGTGCGTGCGATCGCCGCGCACCGCGACCGGGTCGTCTACATGTTGTGGGGCTCTTACGCGCAGCGCAAGGGCGCGATCGTCGATCCGGCGCGCAACTGTATCCTCAAGGCGGTGCATCCGTCGCCGCTGTCGGCGTACCGGGGCTTTTTCGGCTGCCGCCACTTCTCGCAGGCGAACGCCTACCTCGAGGCCAACGGCCGCACGCCGGTCGTGTGGTAAAGCCGCCGGGAGCGCCGGTTCCGCAGGAAAAGAGGGGATTACCTGCCGCATAGACCGGACTGCGGGATAAACGGCGACGATAGAATGTACGGCCGGAACGGGGATAGGTGCAACCGTCCGGGAAATTTCCCGTGCCGGGACGGGGGGAAGATTATAGTCGCATGCAACAAGCCACAGTCTTGACTGTGGCTTGTTGCATTGGGTGGATGCATGGATGGCCGGGAGGTAATTTATGCCGTATTGTTGCTTTCTCGCATTTGCGTGCCGGGCAGCCTGCCGAACCGGCCTGAATCATTTTGTCTGAGCCGATTTTGATATCCTGCGATATTTCATTTGCAGTTCTCGTAAAAATAGCTTATATTTCAAGTAATTGGAAGACGCTGAACCCCGATCCGACATCTGACCGTTCGATTACTACCTTTTCACCCGATAATGTTTTGATCATGAAAAAAACTTTTATCGTAATCGCGGTAGTGAGCGTATTGCTTACCGTCTTTGCCGCCTGTGTGAATGAACAGTATCCGCAACCGGATGATATTTCCGCGGTACCGGAGGGCATGATTACGGTCGACGAAGCCAAAATTTATTTCTTCCGGCATTCCGACGGTTCGGTTTCGGCCTTGAACCGGGATCGATTGTATCTGCAAAATGCGTTCTTTGCTGTGTCCGGTGGCGATACTGCGGGCGTTCTCACGAAAACTTTTGCGACCTCATCCCGCTCCGGGCTGCCCCTTTGGGAAGAGGCTGTGGTGATCGTCAACCCAAAATATTCCACGTTGCGGGTGCCCTTGTCCGAGAATGTGTCCGGAATTTCGCGGATAGGTTTCGGAGACGATAAAAACCGGATCGAATATCGCGAGGCCCGCACCCGGTCCAGCCTGATTGTGCAAATGCTGCATGAAGACGGCCGTATAAGGCAGTATGTCGAAACCGTTATCCGGTCGGATCGCAGTCTGACCGGGGATTCTTACGTGCTGATTACCGATGTTGCGGGCGAATTCCTGTGGTGCGACCGATGGAAAAACGGGAAACGGACGGATATGGCGCTGGTGGGTAGCAGTTTGCCATCTTCTGCATCTGCCGACAGCCAGAAATTGCTCTTGTACGGCATATCGCTGAGGTCTATCTGGGACACCAACGAATTGGGCGAGGTGGGTGTTCCGGCACGTCCGTGTCCGAGTTGCCGTCACGACCCCTGCACCTGTTGTTACCGTTGCGGGCACGATCCCTGCGTCTGCTGCACGACGTGCAACAAATATCCGTGCGAGTGCTGGATCTGTCCGCATTGCGGCAGCAAGTTCTGCGATGGAAAGCAGTGTCAGGCGCCTCCGGATAAACCCGACCCCGGCGATCCCGGCGGCAGCGGTTCAGACCGTCCGGAATCGCCCGGTTTTCCGCTGGTCAACATGAAAATGGATACGGCCACGCAAAAGAAACTCAATAAATTACTCAGGAAAATCCATGAGGACTGCATGGGGCAAAGATTGTTGGCCGCGTTGAATTATAATTTCAATAGAGAACTTACGATCAAGTACAATTCGGATATTATGGTAACCGCACGCGTCAACGGCGTCTATACTCAATCCACGCATACGATTACCATAGGCACGGAATCCCTGTCCACGTTTACCGAAGAGCTTTTTCACGCCTACCAGGGGTACGATCCTGCAAAACCCTATACTACCGACGCCAAGCTTAATTACGAGGTGGAAGCGAAAGTAGCGGCAACGCAAATTAAACGACGTGCTGGTCTGAAAAATACAAATGGAAATTTAGATGAGGCGATGGATAATATGTTTTGGGATTATGGACAAGCGCCATCTCCAGTACAATATACCCATATCGTTTATATTTTACGGAAAATAGGCTACAAAACACAGGAATATCCCGAAAGCCCCGCTTACCGGAATATCGATGCGCTGAAAAGTCTGTCCGTCGATTGCAAACACGATTAAAACCGCATATTATGAAACTTTTTTTAGCTTTTCCCTTATTTTGTCTCGTTGGTTTTTCCTTCGTTCCGGTTTTCGGCCAGATCGGGATGCCGTCCCATTCGATTGTGAACCCCGATTCGGTGAGCCATAACTTTTACGAACGGGAAATTGTCAAAG
>ENA-UESD01000053-UESD01000053.1-human-gut-metagenome-genome-assembly--contig:-NODE-53-length-98682-cov-59.216612_pt1 | contig 98682 bp, 94 predicted proteins | sample MGYA00242985_ERZ507986 | MGnify/ENA primary metagenome ERZ507986 (study PRJEB26167, sample SAMN06115408) | human gut metagenome | host: Homo sapiens | place: China:Guangxi | collected 2016-04-06... | reverse complement strand
CAACTCAACCTTAGCACATGCCCGCCCTATTCGCTATTCTTTTTTTCTATCTGTCACACATCATTGTAACACCTACATTTCCAAGAACAAAACAACAACATGCTATAAATGAGAATTCTAATTTTGGCTTTTGCATTTTTTAATTGTTATATTTTTGTTAAAATTAGCACTCTGCTATTGACAGTGCTAATTTACGAGCTATAATATAAGTGTACCTTGAAAGAGGCGCAAGGGTTCCGGGTTTTCTGGAGCCCATCTGAAAGCAACCAAAAGGCTTGCCGCAGAAATGCGGTGAACCGGACAGCAAAAGCTCGCAACAGCCGAGAAAAATTCCAGCCATCTACGAGCCAATTATGATTGGAGGAATGACTTATGTTGTCTAAGCGTTTTGGTGAAAACCTGTTCGATGAAATGTTTGATGATCCGTTCGAATTGATGCCGATGTTCTCACGTCACAACCCGCTGTATGGAAAACATGCAAAGGCTTTGATGAAGACCGACGTCCGGGAAAAGGATAACTCCTATGAACTGGATATCGACCTTCCGGGCTTTAAGAAGGATGAAATCCAGGCTCAGATTTCAGATGGCTACCTGACCATCAGCGCAAGCAAGGGCCTTGATAAGGACCAGAAAGACGACAAGGGCCGGTATATCCGCCGCGAGCGGTATTGCGGAGAATGCAGCCGGAGCTTCTATATTGGTGATGGCATTACCGAGAAAGATGTTTCCGCTAAATTCGAGGACGGTATTCTGAAGCTTTCTATCCCCAAGAAGGAAACGAAGGCTTTGCCGAAACCAAATCAGATTACCATTGAATAAGCGATCAGAACAAAAGGAGACAGTTCTTTGCGAACTGTCTCCCTTTGATTTTCTTATCTTTTTATTTTGGAACGATAAATAAGAAATTTCTGTACTACGTTGCTTGATAGAAATTCTTGCATTGTGATACAATGATACCAGTGATTGTGCAAGACAAATGCGAATAAATGGGAAGGATGGGGTATGATGCAGCCATTAACCGACAAAGATTATGAATTGATCGCAGAAGCGCAAAGGGTCATCCGGCTGAATTACGACGCAATCCACGAAAATCATACAGTAGGTGCGGCAGTACGCAGCAAGAGCGGAAAAATATTTGCCGGCGTCAATATGTATTCCATGCACGGCGCCTGCGCGGAGCAGATTGCCATCGGAGCTGCTGTCACACAAGGGGAACGGGACTTTGATACGATTGTTGCGGTAAGAGGCAAGGACGGTTCGGAAATTATCCCGCCCTGTGGAAACTGCCGCCAGATCCTGCATGATTATATGCCGGACTGTGAAGTGATTCTCTCCGTTGCAGGACAGCATGCAAAAATCAAGGCGAAAGAACTGCTTCCGTTCTCCTATACCTTTGAGGGCTGACTAAGCTTTTATCCTGCTCGGTATAAGCCAGCTCCTGCACAGCAGTTTCCGTGTCTATTCCATGCCATTTTCAGCAGAAGTTGAAGAAAAACAATGTTTACTTTTTCATTGTACTGGAAAGGTAAAATATTCTCCGTTAAGATTCAAGAAACTTTGACTTGAATTTTAAAAAAAGCATATGATATAATGAATAATGTAAATAATAGAAAGCGCGTATAATGGTTCAGCGTGAAATCGGAATGATTTCACGCTTATTTTTTACGAAAAGAGGAGAATCAAAATGGAATTTTACATGAAATTACCCCGCAGCAAAAAGGAATTTGCTTTATTTATGGGCATTGTCTCCATCATTTCAGTCAATATCATTGCCCCGCTGATCACCTTTTTTGAAGCCGGTTTCCACCTGTATGTTTATCGGGATGTGCTCATCGTCCTGCCGTTGATTTGGCTCAGCGTCATCGTCGTTGTCCTATTGACCTACATCCCCGCAGAAAAGATGACGGCAAAAATTGTTTCGAAAGGAGACAGTTTTAACGCTCATATTGTAGTCAATATCCTGTGTACAGTATTGATGATGTCCGTTCTGCTGACTGTCATAGGCACCTGGATCGGGACACGTTCTGTTTCATGGGAACCCATTCAGATGTTCTTTCACAAATGGCCGCGTAATTTTTCCATTTCCCTCTTTGTAGAAATGTGCATTGCACAGCCGGTTGCAAGGTTTGCGCTCTACCGGCTCCATTTGCGGCTGGATAAAAAAACAAACGGCTGATGCTTCTGTTTGGCGGACATGCTTTCGGCATATCCGCTTTTTTATAATTAAGACGACAACAAATTTCCTGTTCTAACTTGACAAATGCAGACATATATAATATATTAATATTTACTTAATTACTTAAATAACAAAGAGATTTTTGGAGGGTACTTATGACAAAAACACCCCGCGTTTCCCAGATCGGCAAAGAGTGCGTCGCTTGCGGCACCTGCGTCCCCGTCTGCCCGAAAGAGGCGATCCAAATCAGATGGGGCGTTTCCGCCCATGTAGATGAGGAGAAATGCGTCGGCTGCGGCAGGTGCGCAAAGGTATGCCCTGCGGCGGTCATCAACATGGTAGAAAGGGGCGGTGCACTGTGAAAAGCACAAGGAAAAAGAGGTGGTCGGACTACCTTTGGATCGCCGAGCTGTGCTACCTGTTTTTGGGGCTGTTCAATATCCTGTTCGCATGGCTGGGGATGCTGTTTTTCTGTATCCCGCTGTTCGTCGCCATTTTCGGCGGCAGCAAAGCCTACTGCAACCGCTACTGCGGGCGCGGCCAGCTTTTCAGCCTGCTGGGAGAAAAGCTGAAATTGTCCCGGAACACCCCGCCGCCCAAGCTTCTGCGCAGCCCGTGGTTCCGCTATGGTTTTTTAACCTTCTTTATGGTGATGTTCGGCCTGATGCTGTTCAGCACCTACCGGGTATTTACCGGCGCGCCCCTTTCGCAGACGGTGACGCTTCTGTGGGTGTTCAAGCTCCCGTGGCAGTGGGCGGACGTGAGTTTTGTGGCCCCGTGGATCGGGCAGTTTGCCTTCGGCTTTTTCGGCGTTATGCTCACCTCGACGGTGCTGGGCCTTTTGACAATGGTATTGTTCCGGCCCCGGTCGTGGTGCGTATACTGCCCGATGGGAACCATGACCCAGGGAATTTGCAAATTAAGGAACGGAAAGAAGGCAAAGGAATATGGAAGAACAGGCAAAGAAAATAGCGGAGCTGCTGAAGCTTCTGGTATAATGCGGGATAGTCTGAATATCACAGTAATGCGCGAGTTTGAAAAAGTTCGGCATGGAAATACCATCGTTGTCTACCATTGTGTCATGTCCGAACAGGACGCCGCGCCCGGTTTTGATAAAGGCGTCGGTTTTACAAGCTGGCGCGTGAGATTTACGCTGATTATACGGATCAGATTGAGCCATAAAGGAAACGGTCGGATCGACAACGGGATAGATATTCAGAACCTTCGCGCGGTCTTTGGCGGGGATGCTCTGAAAGGTCGATTCATGCGCGGACTTGGAATAGAGCATATAGCTGTACGGCTGACTTTTGTCGTTCTTGCGGATCAGAGGAAAATATAGCGTTAAGTCGTTGAACCAGCGGTTGGCTGAACTCTGCAGGTACAATTGCTCTTGTACGGCTGCTTCAGCATGCGATTGCGCCATCAGGGAGTTGCCCAGAAAGGCTTTTTCCATGCCGAGGACGTTCGAATTGCGGGTCAGCATGATGGCGTTCATGGCCAGGCTGTCCGTCATCAATCCGATCTGGCTGCCGGTGAACGACAGTTGGTTCATGTTTTCTTTTTGCAGCAGGGATTGAACGACGCCGATGCTCGTTTAACTTGAGTAGGCGTACAAGATTAAAACCGGGATGAGGAAGATCAGGATGACGCCGTTCATTCTCATAAAGATGCCGTATCGCCGGTTCATAAATCCTCCTTGGAGACGAAGCTTGAAAACCGAGTTTATAGTGGACATCATAAATCCCCCGAAAGCGGGACGTACAGACTTTCTTCGTATGGCCCGCTTCCGGGGGATTATTCACGACGCTATCGTATGTAACGGTCGGCGCGTTACCGCTCTCCTGTCTTTGAGCTGGAATCTCGAACTTGATTTCGATCCGATGCCGTCCCGTCAGGCCGGCCGGAACGGATTGCACTTCCATCCCGTCCAACGTGATCCGGCTTTTCGTTCCCCAGCCCGTCAGGGCGATGTCGAACACCGCTTGGCGGTACCGGAAGTTGCCGATTCACATGCCCGCCAACGATTCGGGCAGAGCCGGATGAAAGGTTAATCCGCACTCGTCGTATTCCATTCCCAAAATTCCAAGGAAGAAGTAAGAGACAAAAGCCATCGCATGCCACAGTTGTCCGGGCCATCTCCACGCGCGGACGGTATGATAATCGATCACCTCATAGAAGGTTTTGTTCATCACGCCGTTGCGTACTTGCTGGGCAATCATCCGGGTCAATAAATCCAGCCGGCCTTCCCTCCCCGCCGCGGCCGACATGCCCGCCGTCCACGCCACCCAAGTTGCGTTGCAGAAATGGTTGGTTTCCTCTCGGTAAGGGAATACACTCACCCCGAATTCGTTCATCGCCACCTCCGGCAGCCGGTCGAGCACCCGCCTCCGCTGCTCGCGCGTCGCGATGCCGAACCGCGACCAGACGGCGATCTCCTGTCCCGCGGATTCCCAGTAATCGCACTCGTAGCTTTCGCTCCCGGCGGGCCCGCTGGTGAAATATCCCGCGGATTCTTTCCAGTATTGCTTCCGGACGCTCTCCAGCAGCAATTCGCCCATAGACTCCCAACGATGCTGCAGCGCGATGTCTTCTCCCATGATCGCGCCCATGCGCGACATGGCCCGAAACGATTCCATGAAATAGACTTCCGTCGCCAGACTGAATCCGCCGCATTCCGGCTCGGGAAACGCATCGTTGGAGGTGGACTGCTCGGCGAGTAGCAATCATCACTCAGAGTCGTAACGCTCTTCCAGTCGGGTAATCCGCTCTTTGAGGTTCGACCATGTTTCCCGGATCAACGTCGCGTCCCCGGTTGCCAGGTAGTAATCCCAGATTCTGACGATGGGCATGGCCGTGCCGTCTACGCCTTTATCGAACCCGCCCATCGTGGTAAACAGCAGCGAAGCTCTTGCGCCTTCGGGATCCAGGAGATTGCCCATGCGGATTCCGATATGCGCGGTATCCCGGACCCAGACGCCGAAACCTTCTCCCGGCCCCTGAAATTGTCCCGCCGACCACAAGCCCTCTTCTCCGGGACGCGCGAGTGAGCTTATAGGCGGCGTCCACGGTGTTCCACCCCGTATGCAAATCCGGAAATTTTTCCGTTTTGTTCCTGGGATGCCAGACGTTGTGTCGGTGCACTACTGTAAGCCCTTTCTCATATGTTGTCAACGTTAAAGAACGACAAACCTCCGGGACCGCATTGTCTGAGGGTCTGGAGGTTTTGCCAGGGCATGTATGAGGACAGCATTTTCGTTTCGTCCTTTATTGAGGCTGCTTCAACAAATTCTCGACGTCTTCCAAGCGGGGCAATGAAGGAATCGCGCCTTTGCGGAGCGTCGCCAAAGCGCCTGCCGCGTTAGCGAATTGCACCCGTTTCCTGATTTCGGAATCCGTCAGTTGTGCGAACCGGTCAGGCGATTCCGACAACTGATACAGCATCGCTCCCAGGAACGCATCGCCCGCGCCGGTCGTATCGACCGCATCTGCAGGAAACCCGGGTACGGTTCCCGAGTGCTCGTACACGCGGTAATAACACCCTTTGCTGCCGAGCGTGACGAACAGAATCGGGATCCTGTACCGGTCTACCAGCATGCGGCACCCTTCTTCGAGATCATCGGACCCGGTAAGAAAGAACAGTTCCTCCTCCGACACTTTCAATACGTCGGCAAACCGCAAGCCTTCGGAGATTACGGTTCGAGCCATCTCCAAGGAGGCCCACAGCGGTTCGCGCAAGTTGGGGTCGAACGAAATCAGTTTGTCCCGGCGCTTCGCGTACTCGACAGCGCGCAGAGTGGCCGAGCGCGACGGTTCTTCGGTCATGGAAACGGAACCGAAATGAAAAATTTCCGCATTTCCAATAAGTTCATAATTGATTTCATCTTCCCGAAGCGTGAGATCCGCTCCGGGTTTGCGGTAGAAGCTGAACTGCCGATCTCCGTCGTCACCCAGGTGAACGAACGCAAGCGTCGTGTTGACCTCGTCGGTAAACACCAATCCTTTGGTTTCCACGTTGCTCCCGACCAAGGTATCCTGGAGGAAAAGTCCGAACTGGTCGTTTCCGACCTTCCCGATAAACGCGGTATTCTTGCCGAATCGCGACAAGGCCGCCAAGACGTTCGCGGGAGCCCCGCCGGGATTGCGCTCGAACAGAACGTTCCCTTGATCCGATACGCCGTGAGGCGTGAAATCGATCAGCAGCTCGCCGATCGCCACTACATGGTACATGGGATACCCCCTTCTGTTGTTGTTAGAGAGCGCGCGAAAGCTGCCAAATATCCAAAGATTCCACGACCGCGGAGCCTTCTTCCGCGAATACCGCGGTCGTGCGATGTTCCGGATCGGGATAAATATTAAACGTGATCGCCGTGCCGTAATTTTCCGTATACAACTCGACGTTGCTGGCATCCACGAAAAGATGCAGGCTCAGCAGACCGTTGCCTGACTTCTTCAAACGTACCGATTGTACGCCTTCGCTCCAGTCGTCCGCGCCGCTGCGATCGGCGGACAACTCGCCGGTGCTTGCATCATAAGCGATGACCGTCTGCTGCGAACCGTCTCCGGCTCCCCGCAAGATAAGACCGAACCGGGCCGCCGAAGTGTCCTTCAAGCGGAAAGTAACGATCATTTCCAGCGGATATCCGTTATCGGCAGGAAGCGATTGAGACCCGTTATCCACTCGCAGCTCTTCGACGCGATTATGTTGGCCTCTCAGCGATTTCATTTCTTCAACGGGTCTGAAGGTCAGACCGCCGGCGCCGTCCAGTTCGACGACGCGAGGTATGGACATCGCACCGCACCACGTCTTGACTTTCTCCGGAGCCCAATCCTTGAACCACGGCATCCAGTCCCAGCCGTTCAGCCAGCCGATGATGATCCGGCGGCCGGAGTCGTCAAGCAGGGATTGGGGGGCGTAATAGTCGAAGCCGATGTCCGTATCGCCTATCGTTTGCCAGGTGAATTTGCCCGTCGAATAATCCATGTCGCCGACGAGATAGATCGCTTTCTTCTCTCCCATGCCCATAGGCGAGAACATCAGCACGTATTTGTCGCCCACGGGGAAGAAATCCGGGCATTCCCACATGTATCCCAGAGTCCCGTCGCTTTCGGCGAGCACGCCGACATAATCCCAATTTCTCAAATCCGAAGAACGATAGAGCAGGGCTTTGCCGATGCCGTCTTTGCCGGAACCGACGACCATGTACCAATTTCCTTCATGCTTCCACACCTTGGGATCGCGAAAATCGGACGAGCCCTCCGCGGGCGGTGCGGAAATGACCGGGTTTCCTTCGTATTTTTCAAAATGGATTCCGTCGCGGCTGGTGGCGAGACATTGGGTTTGATAGACGACCCCGTCCCGGATGACCGTTCCCGTATACAAGAGGGATAACACGCCGTTGTCGTCGACCGCGCTGCCGGAGAAACATCCTCCGCGATCATGAAGATCGTACTCCTCGCTAGGAGCGAGCGCGATCGGCAAGTGTTCCCAATGCACCAGATCCTTGCTCTTCGCATGCCCCCAGTGCATCGGACCCCAACGGTTACCGTACGGATAGAATTGATAGAACAAATGATATTCGCCGTTGAAATGGATCAACCCATTCGGATCGTTAATCCAGTGCGCGGGCGCGGAAAAATGAATAAGCGGCTTCCACGGGTCTTGCGCCGCTTCCTCCTTCAGACGAGCAACCGATTGTTCGGCCTTGGCCAGCGCAGCTTGGTGCGCTTCGGAAGACTTTGTTTCAAAAACCATAACGATTCCCCTTCCTATACTTGATTCATTGTACCCTTCACGGCCGGAGCATCGCTCCTCTTGCCGATCCAGTACAATCCGGCTGCCATGCAGATCATACCAACCAGTTGCCCCACATCTGGCTTTCCGAAAAATCGATCTTGCTGCCTCCCGAAATCAATACGCAGCATACGCCGGCAAACGCGAGAAAACCGCCGACAATCATCCTGCGCGTGATGAATTCGCGCACAAACAGCGGAGCGAGCAAAGCGGAGAAAATCGGCCATGGCGCCACGTTAAGCAAGGATAAATTACTCATCGAGGTCCATTGCACGGCGAGAATCAGCAAGGTTTCCATTCCCGTGACCCCGACGATGCCCAGCAGCATAAGCTGAAGAGCCGCCCTGGGCTTGAGCCGGGAGGATTCCGATTATAATGTCAGCAGTTACCGTGCGTGACTCGCTGATTATTCTCCAATCAGCCCTTGACCGCGCCTTCGGTCATGCCGCTAATGATGTATTTCTGGAAGATGGCGTAGAAAACCAATTGCGGAATAATGATCATGACGCTCGCCGCGTCGATGCCGCTGTAGTCGATCGAATATTTCCCCTTGAACATGGAGGCCATCAGGGAAATCGTATATTTGCTGGTGTCCGATATGAACGTAACCGCAAGCGGGAACTCGTTCCAGACATAGATGACGTTGAAAATGGTCACCGTGACAAACACGGATTTCATGATGGGAGCCACAACGGTGAGACACAGCCTATACAGTCCGCATCCGTCGATGACCGCCGCCTCTTCGATTTCCTTGGGAAAACCGCGCAGAAATCCGACGAACAGAAGCGTATTGAAAGATACGGAAAGCGCGATGTAAGGAATGATCAAGCCAAGATAGGTATCGAGGGTGTCGAATATAATATTCATCCGGTAAATTGGAAAGATCAGAATATAAACGGGCACCGCCAAACCCAGCAGAAAATACAGGTAAAACCGGTCAGGAGTTCTCCCGTTCTTGAAAGTCATCCGGCTGATGGCAAACGAGCTCATGAACGTAAACAACAGGCTGAAAATTTGCGTACAGACGACGATGATGAAGGTGTTCCTGTACATCAGGGGAAAATCCAGAACTTCGAACGCCCTTGCGTAATTATCGAATCGAAAGCTTTCCGGCCAGGAAAGCGGCATATTCACGATTTCGTTGTCCGATTTGAAAGAAAGCAGCAACATCCACAAAAAAGGCACGACAATCACGAAAGTTAAGACGATGACGAGCGTATAGAACGAAATTTTCCGGATCGTTAGCTTACGGCTGGCTTGCTTCATCCGCTCTAACCTCCTATCCTGTTGTTTCGTTGAGCGCTTCTAATATAGAGAAACGAACCGAGGATCGAGACGGCCAGGATAAAGACGGCGATCGCCATGCCATAGCCGTATTGGCTCGAAGTAAAAACGACGTAATACATGTAGGAAACGAGAACGTCGGACAGGTGATTCGGACCGCCGCCGGTGAGTTGATACACCAACTCGAATATTTTGAGGGCGCCCGTAATCATCAGAACCACATTGATCACGAACGTTTCTTTCAGCATCGGGATTGTCACGAACCAAGTCTGCTGAGTCCTGCTCGCTCCGTCGATCGAAGCGGCTTCATAGATGTCGCCCGGGATCATTTTCATTCCGGCAAGAAAGATCGTTGCGTGAAAGCCCAGCACCTGCCAGGAGAAAACGAATCCTACGGACCAGGGCGACAGCGTCTTGCCGCCGATCCACTCTTGTTTAAGGGCTCCGAGCCCGATTTTTTCCAGAAATTCGTTGATCAACCCGAACTCGGGATTCAAGATAAACATCCATATGGTACCGGCAATGATCGGCGCGATGATGTAGGGAGAAAAAATCATCGCTTTGGCCACATTGTTGCCCTTGAACTCGCGATTCAGCATCAGCGCGACGAGGAAAGAAACGGCAATCAAGATCACCGTGCTGACCAGCAGAACGATCAGCGTATTTTTGAGCGAAATGAAAAACAGCTTGTCATCGAACATGCGCTCATAATTCTGAAAACCGATAAAACTCTCCTTACCGATGCCGGAGAAATCCGTAAAGCTATAATAAACCGTGACCCCGATCGGTATGATCAGGAACAACGTATATACGAGAAATGCCGGCGTCAGAAAGAGTGTTTTTGCCTTCATGTTGCTTAGCCACTGCATATATATTTCTCCTTATGCAGAAGACAGCAGGTGTCGATAGCCGGATAATCGTTACAGCACCTGCTGAAATCTCACTATATTTGGTTACTTCTTGCCGCGTTCAAGAGCCATTGCATCTTCCATCGTCTGTGCGGCTTCCTCAGGGGAGTACACGCCGTTGATAACGCCCCAGATACTGTCGAACATCGTATTCCCCATATTCTGGGACATTTGGTTATAAGGCTGGTCTACGCTCTGCCATTCGCTATTGTTTAATTGAGCAATCATCTCGGCAAGGATCGGGTGTTCTTCTTTGTTAACCTCTCCATCAAACTTCGTAGTCGGAAGACCGGAGCTCTCCTTCACGATGATATCGGTTCCTTCCTGGCCATAATAGAATTGGAAGAACTTCATGATCGCTTCTAACTTTTGCGGGTCTTTCGCGGCTTTAGCCGATACGGAATACACTCCGCCCGCGGTTTTAATGCCCTTCTTCTGCTCACCCACGCCGTCGCTGAACGTCGGGCCGAAAACGAATCCGATATCTTTGGCGATATCGCTTTTTTCGAACTTTGCAATTTCCCAGGCTCCCGCATCCACCATAGCCGCTTTCCCGCCCAGAAATTGCTCAATCGCCTGGAAATAGTCCATATTGACCACGTTTTCAGAAAAGGCATTATGTTCTTTAAGCGTTTGCACTTTCTCATAGAACTTAATGAAATCTTCATTTACATAGGAAATTTCGCCGGAATTCAATCCATCAAGCTTTTCGAAGAAGCCGTAACGGGTAAGCATTCCCTGAAAAGTCCAAACACTGTAACTCGACTTGGCCCCGTTCGAGATGGGGATGACATTATTTTTATGAAAAGTATCTACAGCGGCAAGCAATTCTTCAAACGTTTCGGGAACTTTCACGTCATACTGTTCAAAAATCGCCTTGTTGTAAAATAACCCACACATAATGACTTCTACCGGAATCCCATAAGTTTTGCCGTCCACTGCGGCCGCATTCCGCATCATCTCCAGTAAATGGTCGTTAATCCCTCTGCTTTGCACTTCTTCCGTCAAGTCATATAAATATCCTGCCGCTGCCATCTCTTTGGCAACATTCTGCTCTAGAAAGAAAATATCGGGAAGATTATCGTTCTGAGCAGCCAGCTTCATCTTCGTCAGATGCTCGTTCACCTCGGAACCGGATAAGTCAATTTTGATATTCGGATTTTGAGCCATGAATTTTTCAACGATTTTGACCACATGAGGCGATTGCTTTTCAATGTCCGCCACATGTTCGGCAAAGGAAATAACGATCTGCTCTTGCTTTTCATTGTTGCTTGCCGCATTTTCTGTCGGGTTGCTTGAACTGGAATTCGAACCGGAACCGGAATCGGAACTTGACGAACACGCAAACAAGCTAATACTCATGATAAAAATCAACATCAAAGCCATAAACTTTTTCATATTTTATCCTCCATTTATAATATATTATGTGGAAATATGGTAATGAAAAACAAATGAAGTCTCACATATCGTAGAAGGTGATTATTTATTCACAACAGAGAAATAATGTTCAAAGAACTTATCGCGGTTCACTTCCAGAGCAACCTCATGGTGACCTGACGAATCTTTCTCCCAATAAGTGGCTCCAAGCATTTTTGGGCTGGCCAGTTCAATGTCTACCTTGCCTCTTTCAAAAGTACAAACTTCATCATCGAAAATGGAAACGATAGCCAATGGATCATGGAAAGTCAGCTTATCATCGCCATAAAACGCGGTGGTGGAGTAGCTGAACCAAACACTGGAAAAGTCCATAACCAGCTTTAAAATTTTGGAGTTATCCGCCTTAAAATGTTCGACAACTTCTTTTTTATTCATGGTTACCTGGCATGTCACGTCCAGCCCGATGGAACGGTGAGTTTTAACCGGCGCGTGATAAACGATGGCCGTTGCGTGCGGATCCCATAAGGCATTCCACTCTAATGGCCCTACTCCGGCTATCCTGTTTGTAAACAATCCACACATCAACACCAGTTCTTTTAACAAAGACGGAATTTCAGGATCCACGCTGAAAAGCAATGCGATATTCGTCATGGGTCCAATGGCCACCAGTGTGACTTCTCCCGGATTCTCCCTGATCGTTTTCCTTAAAAACTCAATGGCTTCCCCTTGAGGAAAGCTGCTTTCATGTTCCCAATTTGCCAAGGCGGTCTGTTGAGAGACCGGCGTTTCTTTATGCGGGACCAATAGAGGATCCGATGCACCCGGATAAATTGGAATTTCCTTTCCTGCCGCCTTACACATCGCACTGGCTAACATCGCCCTTTTATTAACGTCACCGCTTACTGTTGTGATTCCAAGCAATTCGCACTTGGGTTGGGACAGCAGGTAAGCCAAACATACAGAATCGTCCAAATCACTTCCAATGTCGGTATCCAATAGAATCTTTGCTGTCATTTACATCTCCCCTTAAGAAATAATGATTTATCTTTACGCTCCACGGCGAATCCATGTTTGGAATAAACGCCGAAGCGGTAAGACCGGCAGATGGGATTATCAGAACTTGCTTATTAATAGGATCTCACTTCATCAAGCGTAGGGATGGCATCGTGACCTCCGGTTTTGGAGACCTTGATCCCCGCAGCGATGCTGGCAAACTTCGCGGAAGCGATTAAATCTTCGGTTTCTAAAAATTCGCAAGCCATTGCTCCTGCAAAACAGTCACCTGCCCCGACGGTATTCATAGCTTTGATTTTAATCGGGTCAACAAAAGTAGTATTTCCATTCTGATAAACTAGACTTCCATTTTCACCCATTTTAATTATGATATTCGGTACACCCAAAGCGTGAATCTTAGCCGCCGCTTTTAAAGCGGTTTCCTCATCAACTACCTGGATTCCCGTCATGCGTTCCGTTTCTTGCTTGTTTGGCATGATTAAATCGGCATATTGAAATGCTTCTTCGAAAATGTTTTCGGCTGGAGCAGGGTCCAGAATCACGAACATCCCACGCTCTTTGGCGATTTTCATGGCAGACAAAATCGATTCTTTGCTTGTTTCCATTTGAATTAAAAGAATTTTAGCGTCAGTACTCTCAAAAATACGGACAACATCTTCGTCTGTAATACAATCGTTAGCACCTTTCGTGCCAACCATCGTATTCTCGCCCGTTTCATCAATCAAGGCCACAAAAATACCCGATCCTTGCTTTTCAACTTGAATAATTTGAGTAGTATCAACATTTTGACTTTTCAAATAACTCAAAAGCTGATCGCCTGCGCTATCTTTGCCAACCGCTCCGATTAATAAAACCTTTTTACCGAGGCGGGCAACGGTTACGGCTTGATTCGCTCCTTTGCCGCCAGGGATCATATGGATCGAATCGCAAGAGATGGTATGACCATATTCCGGAAACTTAGGACCCTTCACAACGACATCCATATTAATGCTTCCTAAAACCAAAATATCGTGCTGCATGTATACCTCCAGCCAAGAATTACAGTAACCTTCTTGTATTTAGAATATTTTCTTTTAAGGTGGATTGATTATTAAATACCGCGCTAGTTCCCAATACATACATAGCGGCCCCGTTTTCCTTACACTTAGGTAAGGTTTCAGCACCAATATTGCCATCTACCTGTATTTTAATATTTCGGTTATATTCTTTAATTTTTCGATTCAGTTTATTAATTTTGTTGTACATAGCCGGTATGAACTTTTGACCTGCAAACCCAGGGTTCACTGTCATGACTACCACATAATCCGTAAGATCGTATACGTACTCCAAAAACTCGAAAGTTGTACTCGGGTTAATTGCCACACCAGCTTTGATTCCTTTATTTCTTATTTTCTCAAGGGTGCTGTAAAGATTCACCGTGGATTCTTGATGAATGGATATCATATCGGCGCCGGCGTCGGCAAATAAATCTATGTAACGTTCTGGTTGTTCAATCATTAAATGGACGTCAATAACGGTATTTGTCATTCTCCTTACCGCTCTTACAAAATCTTGCCCTAAAGTAAAATTGGGAACGAATTTGCCATCCATCACATCAATATGATAGAAATCTACGCCTGCCTCATCCAATTCTTTAACATCTTTCTCTAAGTTCCCTAAATTTGCACACATTAAAGAAGGTCCTAATTTAAGCATCATGGTTATTCTTCCTATTCGCAGTTTTTTTAATTCAATCCTATTCAGGAAGAGTCGCGAACGATAAGATTGGGTTTAAGATGATATTTTTCGGGCGCTACTCCTTCATTTTTTATCATGTTTAATAATACATTTACTGCCAAACCGCCCACATCTTTTTTGCATTGATCTACGGTTGACAGCCTGGGATACAGGTAAGATGAAATTGCAATATTGTCATAACCGACAATCTTTACTTCCTCGGGCATTAAGATGCCAGATTCACGACAGGCATGAATTGCACCTATTGCCATAGCATCATTTGAACTAAAGATCCCATCAAACTTCTCACCATTTGTCAACAGGTCGCGGATCGCATGATAACCGCTGTCCATATCAAAATTTCCATACACAATTTTCGTATTAACAGATGACGGGAAGTTTTTTACCGACATATTAAATCCTGACAATCGATCTTTGGCACTTTTCTCGTTTTTTGGACCCGAAATAAAAACGAGCCTTTGGCATTTCTTTTCTTGTATGAGATGAGTAACAGCTTGTTGCGCTCCCAATGCGTGATCCACCGTAATAGCGGAAAACGGGTGATCAAAATCAGCTCGGTCGATCGTAATCGTTCTAATACCCCGTTCTTCCAAGAAAGTCAGGTCTTTTTCGGTTACATGTAGTGAATTGATGATTGCGCCGCTTACATAGTGATCAACCATGGAATTAAGGTAATATTCAACTTTATTTCTTTCATCATCGCTATTGCACAAATAGATTTTGTATCCGTTTCGATTTGCTTCATTTTCAATTTCTCGCACAAGTTCAGGAAAAAAAGGATTACTCAAAGTCGGAACAAGTAATGCGATTAGATCCGATTTCCTTTCAGACAAACTCTTGGCAAGTGCATTCGGTTTGTAATTCAGTTTTTCGATTATGCTTCTAACCCGAGCAATCGTTTCAGCACTGGCTTCTCCTTTTCCATTAATGATTCGCGAGACGGTCGCAACGGAAACGCCTGCTTCTTTTGCCACATGCCTAATGGTCACCATTTGAAATCACCTCTTTACCGTAACCGGTTACGTTTAGTTTAAATCATTAAAACGTAAATGTCAATAGTAAATGCGAAAAAAATATAAATGAACGGGTCAGGCAAGCGCGGCGACGCATTCCCGAAACATCATTTCGGCGGTTTTCCACCCGAATGAGTTTCAGGCCGCTTATGAAGCAGTTTGTCGCTGGCAATCCTGATGAGATTACCATCAGCGGGGTTGCTTGGGCTGAGGGTGGGCTCTCCAAAAAAGCTTCTCGTCAGGAAAATCTTATGGTTAAATTCGGAAGCGAAGGTGCGGTGCAGATCCCACTATCACGTACGCTTAAAATCATAGAGCAGAGAACCGTGAGTTCAATCAGGATTATTCGATTCGTGGCGTTTCCAAGTTGATGCACCAAATGGGGCTAAGCTATACCAAGCCCACCTACACCCTGGCAGCTGCTGACGAAGAAATGCAGCGCCAGTTTGTCGAAACGGATGTTGCCTTAGCGATCGGAAGAAAAGAAAGCACTGTTGCCTCTTATCTTCGTAAATACCGCAAGAAGGGGCATGATGGGCTTCAAATGAAGTTCTCACCCGGCCCGTTAGTTCATATAAGCTGGCACCGAGAGTTTCCCCATCAATCCCGTTTTCCAGTGCAGTGAGCAGATACCGTGTGCGGGAAACATCATCGACAAAAGCCATTCCTCTTCAGAAAGAATTCCAAAAAGGTCTCGCACATGACCAACCAATGTTGCCGGGATCCGTATTTGACTTTCCTCCTTCATGCAAAAAGCCGGCTACCTTCAATCCAGGCAACCGGCTTTTTGAAAATGTATATATAAAAAGAGAACGCCGTATAAAAGACGTTCTCTTGAACATTCATCTTATACTTTTTCATAACGCTAGGGTCGGATAGAGAAATTGCGATCAATAACCAAGCTATTCCAGCCACTATGGGTATGATATAATCAACGTGCAATAGAATAGGCTTTCAAGGGCGGTCGGCTACCTCTCGGAAGGGAGGGATGCCTGTGGAGGTAAGCTCTGCGTTGCTGGCGCTGATCGTTAATGTCATAGCACTTATCCTTAACAAACGGAAATAGACCGCCCTCGGTCAAAGGAAGCGGTCTATTCCGTAATAACTGTTTGACCTGAAGCTTACCGCCCTTAAAAGCGGCTATTGCGCGGGGAGTCATGTTGCTGCATGGCTCCCTTTGCATGTTACTCATTTCTTGGCTCCAGTATACCACAACTAGAAAAAGAAAATAACCCCATGAGTTTGTCAATCGCGAAGGGACCGGGAACACTCAGGATTCAACAAACGGGCTCCACATATCTACATGCTCCAGGTCCAATACTATGGAAACTTCGATTTTATCTTTCAATACCTTATTTCTAAAGTCATTGCCATCCGTCGTGAAAGTCGTGTATTTCGCTGAATGCTGTAAACTAAGGACTTCTAGGTATCTACTCGACATATTCCTATTACGCACTCCACATGGCTCGAGAGGACAGAACGAATGTCTTTCGAGCTTTCCGTTCTCGGGAACATATCCACGGCATTTTTTGCACTATCGGTAGACGGAAACATATCCACTACATTAGCATAGATAAACAGAATGTGCTGGTAAAACAAAATCTACTCTTTTTTCTGATAAGCTTTATGCTGAATATACCCGCACTCGTTTGCACACCACGATACGAAGCAGGCACACCACTCTACACGGGAATTGAAGCCATACCACGACCAATACGGCGCACCTCCCACATTGCCCACCTGCTGCAAAGCAACGGATACAATAGCTTCATCAGAAGTGGCTATGCCGTAAAGAACCGATGACCATAGCGAATTATTCTCGTCAGCAAAAAGCTCTGTAAGGTACTCTTTCTGTTCATTGTTGAAGCCGTACTGCGCTGCCATTTCATCAACCGACTTGTGGCTTACCGCAATATACAGATAAGTCCTTGTTACCGTAGTTTCCGTTTGGACTATATTTCCATGCCCGTCATCTGTTTCGGTTATCTCTGTTTCCGTGTGGCTTTCCGTTCTTGAAGTGATGGAGTTCATCTCCCAGAAAATATCTTTCAGAAGCTGCTTCTTTGTATCGTCCATCGTTGCAACTTCCATCGGATTATCCGGATCTGTGTTTACCTTTACGGAATAGACCGCAAGCACCTCTTTCCAGACAGCACGGCTGCCAGACATTTCAAGCACATCGAAGGTTGTTCCTGTCTTCAGGTTGTCGATCTGATTGTCGTAATCGGTATTTATTTCCTGCACTGCGGTACGCATTGTCTGTCCAGTGCCGGAATCCTCGCCTGAGAAGAACACACCGAAAACAGAGCCGCATATCAGAGCTATTAGGCAGATGACAATAATGACGACAACGGCAATCCATTCACTTGTATACAACTTTCAGCTTCTTTCTTTTTGCTTTGGCAAACTTATATATGACATCATCCACGGCATCCGTGTATCTGCCTTCCTGAAGCAGCTTATTCTTAAAGCCAACCAGATTCTCAATTACTCTGCGGTATTCTTCCTCACTGAGATAGAGATAATATTTATCTGTTTTCATTTTGGTGTGTCCTCCATTCAAAAAAGGCTCGTCGTACAGCGATCACATCTTGTGCCGCATCCGACTTTATAAAGATATGTCTGCTTTGAAATGCTGTTTTAATGTTTATGGCATACCCTATCTCTGTATCTTTTTTTCCATACGGGATTACCAATCGAATGATCCCTCTTTGCTTGCAGAGATGCTCTTTCAGGCATTCTATATTGTCTGCATTTCCACCATACATTTCTGCGTGACTTTTCATTGATCGTGTCCGGCATTAATGGGAAATTGCGCTCCGACCATTCCTCTGCAAGCTGGGGATACACTGTTGCCAAGTCATTGAAACCCTTCAATACGATTTGACCGCTGCAATATGGACACTGACTTCCGCATGAACGGGTTGAAATCAGGGTGTTCCACTCATGACCTTTGCTGCATCTCCACCAGACCTTTTTATTTGCAAACGCGGTTACCTGTGTAGGCAGCAGCGGCAGATTCCTGTCCGACCACTCGGCAGCCACTTTCGGGAAAGTAGAAGCAAGGTCATTGAAGCCCTCCAATACCGCATTGTGAGAACAATATAGGCATCCTGTACCATTCACTGATCTGCTTTTGACTGAGGCGATCCATTCGTGACCGCATTTTCCTTGCCATATCACTTTTTTATGGGAAGCAACGCTTACCATTGTCGGTTTCAGGCTTTGATTCTTATCAGACCATTCCTTCGCCAGTTCCGGTTTCAGGGATGCCAAGTCGTTTATTCCTTCAATAACCCTTGCTCCAGAACAGATTGGGCATCTCTCTCCGGTTGAACGGCTTTTCGGACTTGCCTGCCATTCGTGTCCGCAGGAGCCTTTCCACCATACTAATTTATTTGAGCCGTAGGTTATCTTATCCGGTGAAAGAGGAAGGTTTCGTTCAGACCATTCCGGCACAAGCTCCGGGTGCATTGACGCTAAACTGTTGCTCATATCAAATCCTCGACCTCCTTTGCAAACACAGTATATAGGGGATTGGAGATGCATTGAAGTTTGCGAGGCTGTCTGTCGGATAAAACAAAAAAGACCCCGAAAGATATTAATCTCTCAAGGTCTGAAAATATGTTATTCGAGATGTGCTTGATCAGCCGAACGGCGTTGTATGCTCATTTTCTGCAATATCGTTTATTACAGGGTTGAAACTAAGTGAGTTAACAAATCCACATAATCCTTAGGGTGATTAAGACTAAATTCACCATGATAATATTGATTCAGAATCTGCAATTTACTATTAGGAATCATGGTATGTAAAATTTCAGCTGACCGGCGCATTACTTTTTGTTCTTTGCCGCCTACAATAATGATTACGTTAGCTGTTGTATTGGCAAGAGAAGGCTTTGCAACATAAGAAGAATTTGACTTCAAGAAGCGGATCATATCCTGCTTTCGTATTTTGCAGGTATCCCGATAATAGTCTTCATACAGCTTATCCTGAATTTTCAGAGACTTAAACTGTGCTTCGGAAAACCACTTTTTCTTGATGAGCCCGTAGCTTATGCCAAAGGTCGGCGCAATCAATGCGGCTGTCATTGGCATAGGCACAACCAAAGCACTCTCGATAACTGCCAATTTGCATATATTGCTTCTTTGTGAAAGCATTTCGACGAGAACTTGCCCACCGAGAGATAAGCCACAAATAGCTAAAATTGTACCGTCAAAGTTCTCGTCAATATAGCTTATAAGTTCTTTTGCATTATTCTCAATCGTTGTGAAAGGAGTATCACTGTCTGCGTGTCCATCCAATACTGGCAGTACAACGTGATAATTTTCCTTCAGTAGATTTGCTTCATCACGATAATTCCACCACGATAAGCCACCGCCATGCAGAAGCATAATAACTTCCGAGTTTTCTTCTCCATATTCAATTATTTTCATCTTACCTCTCCAAATCTCAATCTGATTATAGAAATACCCCTACATGGGTACGCTCTGTTATTTCAAAAACAGCGAAAGCTTGCGAGATGCTTTTCCATGATAAAGTTTATAAGTTCTACACCATTGCGAATGACCTTGTTTTCACTGACAACATGATAACCATGCTTTTCCAAAAATGGCTTGGCAGTAATAGAAGCGCGTGTACTAAAAATAGAAATACCATGTATTTTAGACTGCCGTTCAAGTTCAATTATAATTGATGTGGCAATACCCTTACCTTGATAGTCTTTGTGAACAAATAGCCTGTCAAGATAGCCGTTATTATCCATATCACCAAATCCCACAATAATGTTATTTTCTTCTGCAACAAGTGTATTGTGTTCTAAAAAAGATTTGTCCCAAACAGATAGATCTACATCTCCCGTTGCCCAAATATCAAGTTGCTGTTTCGTGTAATCTTTGGCATTAATTTCGTGAACCGTATTGTAAAACAGTTCTGCAATCTCAGCGCAGTCGGTAGATTTGTATTTGCGTATATCCATAGGCGACTCCTCCTCGAAAAAATAAATAATCTTGCCTATTTTAACAGATGCTTATTTTTCAGCTTTAAGTGTATAAGTAGCTCCCCAATGATTCAAAATATCAATTTTTGAAAAACCCGCAGCCTGCAATGCTTCAGTTTCATGCTGCACCGTCAGTGGGGTGTCGTAATGATAGAACTCACTGTCACTGATTCCTTGCAGCTTTTTCAGGCGTAACAACTCCTTCCGCTGAAATTCTTCATCAGAATCAGAAAGTGAAAAGTAATCGGTAAGAATGAAATAGCCGTCAGATTTAAGTGCTTTTCCGATTTTATGATATAACGGAATTTTTTCTGCTTTTGTAAAGTGGTGGAGCGATTCCACAGATACGACGGCATCAAAAGCATCACTTTCAAATTCAACATCAAAATATGAACCGAGGATCAACGTCAGGTCTTTATCCTTGAATTTGTTTTTCAGCGCATTTAACATTCTCGGAGCAAGGTCGATTCCGACTACTTTTGCAGATGGATTCAGCTTATAATATCGTTCTAACTCCAGTCCTGTACCGCACCCCAAATCAAGAATACGAGATGTTGCTCCGGCCGGAAGGCATCCGGCTGTAAATAAATAAAATTCTTCTGCCGAATCAATACAAGTCATTTGATGATTGTCATATTCGCTCAAACGATTATCAAAAAAATCACCCATTTTTTCAAGCATAATAGCATCTCCGTTCTGTGTTTCACTCTACACAAAATATAAATACCCTTATATGGGTACGCTTTGTTCTCTCAAGGTCTTAAAAAATGTTGTTCGAGATGCGTTCAATAAGCCAAGCGGCGTTGTATGCTCATAATCCGCCTTATAAACTGAAATTTATGAAAGTCTTGTTTCAAGCCATTCTCTGAAAAACTTGAGTTGCGTATCCGTATGGAACCAATGTTCCCCGTCTTTTTGCTCCGTAAGCTCACATCCAAATTCATCAGCAAATTTTTTCATATAATCGTATTCGCACATCATATCGTTTTCACCGCGAAGAATAAAGGTTTTGTGCGTCCACTTTTTGATTGGATGGTTCGTCACATAGGCATAATACGGAAAATAGAGGGGTTCAATATCGTTATCTATGAATACTTTTTCCTTAAATGTATCCTCTGTAATATGGCAGTAATTCATAAGGTTGTGAATAATTCTTTCCATATCCGTGACGGGGGAAAGAAACCACACCCGATCAATATCGACATCGGCAAATGTGAGCAAATCAAAATATGCTCCCATGCTGCACCCAAAAATCGAAATCTTTTTTGCATGGTTCATGGCATAGGAATACATCAAATTGAGTTCACGAACGCATTCGTCTGGCATAATAAAGTCCGTTTCATATACTCGTTCTCCGTGCTGGGGAAAATCAAAGCTTAGTACCTGATAGCCTTTTTTGTCGCCGCTTCCGCAAGCGCCCAAATGCAGTCGTCAATTTTTGAAGAGTGACTTCCGTGTGCTGCAATAATCATCTTATCGCTCGGTTTACCCCATATGATTGCAGGAATACCATTAATTCTGATTTTATCTAAATCCATACTGTTTTCTCCTTCGAAGCCCGATTTATCGCTCTGTAAGATAATATAAATACCCTTACATGGGTACGCTCTGTTATTTCAAAAACAGCGACAGCTTCACTTAGATGCTGCCGCTGTTTGCGCTATCAATTATGCGATTTTTTCACCTCTGCACAAATACCTACACCATTTGATGTAGATTTGATGTAAAGATGTAGTTTGCGGGCTTTTACAAAGTCCGCAAACCCGCATGGTTACTGGGTTTCCGGCACTTTGCTCAGTCCAAAGGTTTCATCGTCGGGAAGAGCAAGACATCCCGGATGGAGGCACTGTCGGTCAGCAGCATTGCCAGCCGGTCGATTCCCATTCCCATACCGCCGGTGGGAGCCATACCATATTCCAATGCCGTAAGGAAATCCTCATCCAGCATATTTGCCTCGTCATCCCCGGCCTCCCGCAAAGCCGCCTGACGCAGGAACCGCTCCCGCTGGTCAATGGGATCGTTCAGCTCGGAATAGGCATTGGCAAATTCTCTTCCTGTGATAAACAGCTCGAACCGTTCTACCAGCTCCGGCATTCCCTTCTTTTTCTTAGTCAAAGGGGATACTTCTATAGGATAATCGCATACAAAGGTGGGCTGAATCAGAGTGTCCTCCACCTTTTCCTCAAAGGCAAGATTTAAAATATTGCCCCAGGTATCGCTTTCCTTGATCTCCAGGCGGAGCTCTTTCGCCGCTTCCCTGGCTTTCTCCGTATCTCCCCGGAACGCGCCGAAATCGATGCCGGTAGCCTCTTTCACCGCGTCGATCATGGTTACCCGCTTAAAAGGCAGCGCCAGGCTCACCGGCTGGCCGCCGTAGGAAATCTCCTCCGTACCGCACACCTTAATAGCAGCGCTGTGGATCAGGTTTTCCGTCAGCTCCATCATGCCGTTATAATCCGTATATGCCTGATACAGCTCGATGGTGGTAAATTCCGGGTTGTGCTTTACGTCCATTCCCTCATTGCGGAACAAACGGCCGATTTCATATACCCGTTCCATACCGCCGACAATCAGCCGCTTTAAGTAAAGCTCCGGAGCGATTCTCAAATACAAATCGATATCCAGCGTATTATGGTGGGTTATAAAGGGCCGGGCCGCCGCTCCCCCCGGGATCGTATTCAGAATCGGAGTCTCCACCTCAATAAAATCCAGGTTATCCAAGTCCTCCCGGATCGACTTGATAATCTGGCTGCGCTTGATAAAAGTATCCTTAACCTCGGGGTTGACAATCAAATCCACATACCGCTGGCGGTAACGAAGATCAGTATTGGTCAGGCCATGAAATTTATCAGGCAGCGGAAGCAAAGATTTGGAAAGTAGGCGCACTTCTTTCGCATGGATAGAAATCTCACCCCGGCGGGTACGGAACACAAATCCCTTTACGCTGGCGATATCTCCAATGTCCCATTTATCCAGTCCCCGGTATACCTCCTCGCCTAAATCGTTGATCCGCAGATAAACCTGGATTCTACCGGTACGGTCGTGGATGTCGATAAAGCTGGCCTTTCCCATATCGCGCCAGCTCATAATTCTGCCCGCTACGCATACGTCCTGGTTTTCCAGCTCCTCAAACCGCTCAATAATATCGGCGGCATGAATATCCGGATGACAGACTGTGATCTCAAAGGGGTCTTGTCCAGCCTCCTGAAGAGCGGACAGCTTGTCCCTGCGGATCTGCAGCAGTTCCTTTAGGTCCTCCGCCTCCTGCTGGCCGTTATTTTCCACTGTGGTCTTTTCTTCGCTCATAGTGACAACTCCCGATTATAATTTTAAAAAAGCGGACAGAGTGCATACGCGCCGCCCCTGTCCGCATTTGAACTACTTTGAAATTCCTAATATTTCGTACTGCATGACGCCGGCCGGAGTTTCTATCTCTACGGTTTCGCCAACCTTATGGCCAAGCAAGCCCTTTCCCACCGGAGATTCGTCAGAAATTCTGCCGTTTGAGGGATCCGCCTCGCTGGAGCCTACGATCTGATAGGTACAGACCTCGTCGAATTCCACATCCTTAACCTGAACCTTGGAGCCGATATGAATCAATTCTGTGGTAAGCTCATCTTGATCGATGATTTTCACATTTTTCAGCATACTTTCGATGTCGGCGATTCTAGCCTCCACCATGGCCTGGTCGTTTTTCGCCTCATCGTACTCGCTGTTTTCCGAAAGGTCGCCAAAGGAAAGAGCTACCTTAATTTTCTCCGCGATTTCCTTACGGCGTTCTGTTTTTAAAAATTCCAGCTCCTGCTCCAAATTGTGCAAGCCTTCATCTGTCAACAACACTTGTTTTGCCGCCATATATCCGCTACCACCTTTGTGTGAAGTTATTCTTGAAACAATAGTACTATTATAGTCAACAACTTATGCCATGTCAAGATTTCAAATGTAAATAAACCTTAACCAAATCCCAAGACTGACGGCTTTTTTCGACATAGTCCAGCCGCTGCAAGGCCGGGATAGGTTATCCCTATCCCGGCCCTGTTTATTTTTACAGATTTTTTAAAAATAATTCATCGGATTGACCTTGGTACCGTATTCCCTGACCTCAAAGTGCAGGTGAGGGCCGGAGCTGTCACCGGTGCTTCCCACATAGCCGATCACCTGGCCCGCAGACACAGTGGCGCCCTGGGAAACCGCCAAGCCGCTCATATGAGCGTAAAGAGTGGAAACGCCGCCGCCATGGTCGATCATAAGATAAGTGCCGTAGCCGCCGCCCCAGCCGCCTGCGCTGGAAAAGACAACCGTGCCGTCGGCCGCCGCCACCACCGGCGTACCGTAGATTCCGCCGCCGGCGATATCAATGGCTCCGTGGTTATAGGAGCCCCGGTCCTCGTTCCATTCGGAGGTTAAGAGGTAAAAGCCGGGAGCCGGCCACACAAAGGCACCGCCGCTATAGTTGGGAGTCTGGCCCTGTGATTGGCCGCCGGCAGGCTGCTGCGGAGTATAATAAGCAGAAATCTGCGCCTCGATCGCTTGCAGCTCCGCGTCATTTTCATCCACCTTGTCCTGAGCCTCCTGCTGAACGCCGTAAAGCTCCTCCAAAATCACCTGGTTTTCCTCCAGCAGCCTGGTAAGCTCCTCCTGCTGACCATCCAGCTCGGTCTTCTTATCCGCCGCTTCCGTCCTTTTCGCCTCAATTTCGTCTTTTTCCTCTTGAATCTCGCTGAGCTGCTGCTGAATGGTTTCAATCAGCGTCACATCATGAGAGGTTACGGTTTGTAAAAGAGATGCCTTGTCCAAAAAATCACTGAAATCCTCCGCGCCCAGAATAATATCCAAAGTGGAGGTTTCTCCCGCCATATAAATGGCCCGGATTCTTTGCTTCAAAAGCTCCATATTCTCATCGATTTCCTTTTGAGGGCCTTCAATTTCCTTCTGCTTCTGCGCAATCTCTTCATCCAAGGTGCGGATTTCGTTATTTAAGGTATCGATTTGTCCTTGAACCTGGCTGATTTTATCCTCATATTCCTGTTTCAAGGCTTCCTTTTCTTCTGTATTTTTCTTTGCTTCTTCCAGCGCCGCGTTCAACTCGCCGCTTCTTGTTTGCAGGCTTTCCTGCTGTGACTCCAATTCAGAAATGCTTTCCGCCCAAGCCGGAGCGGATATCCCGGAAGTAAGCGCGATCATCGCGGCCAGCGCCGCCGCGGTTAGGCATTTTCCCCACCTTTTATGGGCCATTGGACGTTCCTCCCTATTGCAAGATCGGAATAATTATAACAATTTTGTAACTATTTGTCAATGGAAAGAATGAACTGTTTACAATTCCCACAGGCCATGACGCTCCATCTCCACATAAAAAGCGGGCCTTGCTGCAGCAAGGCCCGCTGGGAAATCACACAAAATTTCCTTAATAATACACGGGAACATCCGGATACTCTATCAAGGGGTTATATTTCACACCCCAATGCCGGCACTCCAAATGGAGATGCGGCCCGGAGCTGTCGCCGGTGCTTCCCACATAGCCGATGATCTGTCCTTTTGAAACCGTCTCACCCGGAGACACCACGATCTGGCTCATATGAGCGTACAGGGTGGCGTATTCTCCCTGGGCGTCGTGGTTGATCATGCAGTAGGTGCCGTAGCCGCCGCCCCAGCCGCCGTTATTGTACCAGCTGGTGCTGACGGTGCCGCTTTGAGCCGCGTAGATCGGCGTTCCATAAATTCCCGCGCCTGCGATGTCGATAGCTCCGTGGTTGTAGGAATCACGGTCCTCATTCCAGGCGGATGAAAGCCAATAGAAGCCAGGGGTGGGCCAGGTATAGCCATGAGGGCCGCTGGGAGCGGGATCCGGGGCCGGATCCGGGTCAGGCTCGGGAGCAGGCGCAGGAGTATCTCCGCCTCCGCTGCTTCCGCCGTCACCGCCGGAGGGCGTATCTGTACTCCCGCCGCCGGAAGGAGCGTCCGGCTCGCTGGGCTGCTGGCTTTGCTGCTGATTTTCGTACTCCTGCCGCAGCGCCTCATAATAAGCCTCGATATCGCTGTTAAGCTGCTGCAGCTCCGCGCTGTTATTATCCAAGCCCTGTATCGCTTCCTGCTGCTCCTGCTGGTATTGGGAAAGCTTGATGCCGCTTTCCTCGGAGAGCTGGGTCAGTTCATCGTTTTTCGCGTTTAGGTCATCAAACTGCTGGGTAAGCTCTTCTTTTTTCTGGTCATAGGTTTTCTTTTCCTGCGCCAGCTTAGAGGTCTCCGCCTGAAGGGTTTCGATCAGCTTGGTATCATGATCGGATATGGTTTTCAAAAGAGACGCCTTATCCAAAAAGTCGTTAAAATCCGTCGCGCCTAAAATAATATCCAGAGTAGAGGTTTCTCCCGCCATATAAATGGCCCGGATTCTCTCCTTTAAAAGCTCCGTATTTTTTTCAATTGAGCCCTCCCGGTTGCTGATCTGAGATTGAAGGTCGTTGATTTCCTCATCCAGCTGGGAAACCTGGGCATAGGCTTCCTCGATCTGCTGATCCAGCACATCGATTTTGTCCTGATACGCCTGGTGCAGGGCTTCCTGATCCTCCGCGTTTTGCTTTGCTTCCTCCAGCGCCTGGCTCAGCTCCGCATTTTTCTGCTCAAGCTCCTGCTTTTTGGTCTCGCTGTCTGAAATGCTGGACTCCAGCCCATCCGCGGTATCCGCCGCCCAAACAGCGCCAGGCATGGCTCCTAAGAGGCATACCGCCATGAACACGGCGGCTGTTCTTTTTTTCCACGTGCCAAACCTATTACCAGCCAAGGATCTCTCCTCCTTCTTTCTTTAAATACTTGCTGATGGAAATGATTCCGCCCAAGGCCCCAAACGCGATGCCGGCGCCGATGAATCCAAGCACCACAGGACCTGTAAGAGTGGTAAAGGGGATGCTTGTAAAGGGAATCAGCTGTTTGACGGCCGACATAATGCTCTCATAAACCAGCTTCAGCACTAAAATAGAGATACCCGCTGAAATCAAGCCGATCACCACGCCCTCTACAATAAAGGGCACCCGGATAAACCAGTTGGTAGCGCCTACCGACTTCATAATGCTGATTTCCAGACGGCGGCTGTACATTGTCACACGGATGGTATTGCTGATGATAAACAGGGAAACCACGCTGAGGATAATCAAAATCCAAAGGCCGGCGGTTCCCACCATATTATTCAGGTTCGTCAGCTTAGAGGCCGCGTCGCTGCGGTCACTGAGGGTATCCACCTGGGGGATTTCCTTGATTTTAGCCACTGTCTCGTCATAGAGGGACAAATCCTCCATGGTTACCCGGTAAGCGTTGGGAAGGAAATTATCCTCCTCCAGGCCCTCGAACAAGGGGCCTAAAATCTCCGTATACTGCTCCAGCGCTTCCTGCTGGGACACAAAGACAATTTCCTTGATATTGGGAATTTCCTTCAGCTCCGAGCCAAGCGTCACTGCTTCCAGCTCTCCTACCTCCTGCTTTAAGTATACCGTCACCACATTTTCATCCTGGATATCCTTCATAGCGTAGGACAGGTTTGCGGAAAAGAGAACCGCCGCGCCGGTGAGCAGCAGGCAGGACACCAGCACGCCTATGGAGGCGAAGGACATCATCCGGTTATTCCAGACGTTTTTCACGCCCTCCTTGAGAAGATATTTCATGGAACTAAAATTCATTGCGCACCTCCGAGCCGGTATCCCCCACAACCGTTCCTCCCTGAATCTCGATGACGCGCCTGGGGAACCGCTTTACAAGGTCGTGCTCATGGGTAACCATCAGCACTGTGGTGCCGCGCCGGTTGATTTCTGTCAAAAGCTCTACGATTTCATAGGACATAGCCGGGTCCACGTTACCCGTAGGCTCGTCCGCAATAATCATGCTGGGGTTGTTTACCAGCGCCCGGGCCAGGCCCACGCGCTGCTGTTCGCCGCCGGAAAGCTCCGCGGGATGATTGTCCATTTTTTTCTCCAAGCCCACCAGACCCAGCACATAGGGTACTCTTTTCCGGATTTCCCGGTCACTGGCGCCAACAATGTGCATGGCGAACGCCACATTATCGTAAACAGTCATTTTATCAATCAGGCGGAAGTCCTGAAACACAATTCCCATGGTGCGGCGCAGATATGGAACGTCTCTTTTGCGGACGGTTGACAGCTTTCTGCCGTTGACCACGATTTCTCCGGAATTGGGAACTTCCTCTCTCATAATCAATTTTAGGAAGGTGCTTTTGCCGGCGCCGGAAGAACCGACAATAAACACAAATTCGCCCTTCGCGATGCTAAGGCTAAGGTTCCGCAGCGCTTCCGTGCCGTTATTATAAACCTTAGACACATTTTTAAATTCAATCATGGGGAGCCTCTCTTATTTTTCTTCTTTCTACATTTTTCGCGCTTATTCGCAGGAAATCCCCTCTGTCTAAAAAGGCAGAGGGGGTTTCCTGCTATTGGTCTTGCTTCTTTCCGTGCTTTAATATTTGACCGGGTTGGCGGACAAATACTTCTTTACCATTAAGGCTACCTTAAATACGATAGCGTCTTCGAACTCTCTCAAGTCAAGGCCGGTTAATTTCTTAATTTTTTCCAAGCGGTAAACCAGTGTGTTTCTATGGACAAACAGCTTTCTAGAGGTCTCGGAAACATTCAAGTTGTTCTCAAAGAAGCGCTGAATGGTGAACAGAGTCTCCGCATCCAGAGATTCGATGGATCCTCTTTTGAATACTTCCTTTAAGAACATTTCGCAAAGAGTAGTGGGAAGCTGATAAATCAGGCGGGCGATCCCCAGATTATCGTAACTGACAATGCTGCGCTCGGTATCAAATACCTTTCCTACCTCTAAAGCCACCTGGGCTTCCTTAAAGGAGCGGGCCAGATCCTTGATACCGGTAACGGTTGTACCGATTCCTACCACGCAATGGGTGTAGAACTCGCTGGAAAGGGTATCTACAATGGAGCCGGCCAGCTTTTCCAGATCCTTAGAATCGATACCGGTGCGAATCTCTTTCACCAGGGCGATATCCGTTTCATTGATATTGATGACAAAATCCTTGTTTTTATCCGGGAAAAGGTTCTGCACAATGTCGTAAGCCGAGATATCCGTTTTCGTAGTAATCTTGATCAGCATACAAACCCGGCTGACATCAGAACTAAACCGCAGTTCTCTAGCCTTCAAATAAATATCTCCGGGCAGAATGTTGTCCAAAATCACATTTTTAATAAAATTGCCCCGGTCATATTTTTCATCATAATACTGCTTGATGCTGCTTAAGGAAATCGCTAAAAGCTGCACATATTTCTGAGCAGCTTCATCATTACCCGCTACAAAAACAGCGTACTCCGGACGAGGCCGGCTGCCAAAGGATTTGTAAGTATAGCCGTTGATTACAAAGGTGCTGGGCGCGTTTAAAACGTCGGGGGTGATGCTCTCGTTAACCTCGCCGATTCTGCCCAGCTCACTGCAGGCGATGATCACGGAGGTTTCGTCAATCACTCCGATGGTTCTGTCGATGGCATCACGCATCTGGTGAATAACGCCCTGAAAAAGTCTGTTTGACATGATGAACTCCCTCACTTTATTGAGTAATTAAGCTTTCCGGCTGAAAATAGTACAATTTCAATACTTACATTTTACATAATTTCAAAACTATTTGCAACCGTGAAACCAAGAAAAATTCACGGTTTCCAATATTTTTTTGCTGTATTTTACATTGTATTCATAATTTCATTGCGAATTTGACACGTTTGATTAGAAAACATAAAAATTTATCCCACTATTTTCCAAAAATATTTTTTAATATAGGAGTTTGATAAAAAAACAGGGCTGCCTATTGGCAGCCCTGTTGGAAAGCAAAGTATTGCTTATTCGTAATGCAGAATGGCTTTCTCAGTCTCTTTATCGAACAGATGCATCTTGTTCATATCCAGAGCAACAGAGATTTCATCGCCGCTCTTCGCAGTAGAAGTAGGCTCAACACGAGCGGTAACAGCGTTGCCTTCGATGTTCAGGTACAGATAAGTCTCAGCACCCATCAGCTCGGTAACTTCCACAACAGCCTTTACCAGAGTCTCGGGAGACTTCTCGATAAATTCAGGCTCATCATGAACATCCTCGGGGCGGATACCAAAGGTAACTTCCTTGCCCACATAAGGAGCCAGGACATCATCCTTATTCTTCTCAGCGGGAACCTTAACGGTGTTGGCACCGAAGGTCAGATAATAATCAGCGCCTTCCTTGGAAACGGTAGCATCGATGAAGTTCATTTGAGGAGAACCCATGAAGCCGGCTACGAACTCATTGCAAGGCTTCTCATACAGATTTTGAGGAGAGTCAACCTGCTGAATAAAGCCATCTTTCATAACCACGATTCTATCGCCCATGGTCATAGCTTCGGTCTGGTCGTGAGTTACATAGATAAAGGTGGTACCCAGTCTCTTATGCAGCTTAGCGATCTCAGTTCTCATCTGGGCACGCAGCTTAGCATCCAGGTTGGAAAGCGGTTCGTCCAGAAGGAATACCTTAGGATCACGAACGATAGCACGACCCAGGGCGACACGCTGTCTCTGACCACCGGACAGAGCCTTCGGCTTACGATCCAGCAGGTGAGAGATATCCAGGATTCTGGCAGCCTCTTCCACGCGGCGCTTGATCTCATCCTTCGGAGTCTTGCGGAGCTTCAGACCGAACGCCATGTTATCATACACGGTCATGTGCGGATACAGAGCGTAGTTCTGGAACACCATTGCGATATCACGGTCCTTAGGAGCGATATCGTTGGCCAGGACGTCTCCTATGTAGAGCTCGCCCTCGCTGATTTCTTCCAAACCGGCGACCATACGCAGAGTAGTGGACTTACCGCAGCCGGAAGGACCTACCAAAATGATAAACTCTTTGTCTTCAATCTCTAAGCAGAAGTCAGTTACCGCGGTGACGCCACCGGAATAAATCTTGTAAACGTGTCTCAAAGATACATTTGCCATAATACAAACCTCCTGAATCTATGACCGACCGCACGGTGCGTACGCTCACTGGCCATACATTTTTTCTTACGAATATTAATATAACAGATTTCGGCCCAAATTAACAGTTGTGTTTTGCCTAAACTTTAAAACCAGTCTTTAGGTAAAATGGACAGTTGTCAAACCAATTTTGGAAATTTAGTTAAATTTGACCATTTGAATTTTTCTTTTCGCAAAAACGCCTGTTTTCCCCTTGAAAAATCAGCGCCAGCTCCTCTTTTGTCAGCTCCCTGCATTCCCCCTCCTTTAAAGTCTTGTCCAATTCCAGGCCTCCTATTCGCACCCGTTTCAACCGCAGCACCCTTCTTCCCACCGCCAAAAACATTTTCTTGACCTGATGGAACTTTCCCTCCCTGATTTCCACCAGGGTTTCCCAGGCAGTCCCTTGCTTTACCACAGTAAGTCCGGCAGGCAGGCACACCGTACCGTCCTCCAGCGCCACACCGGCGGCGAATTTCTCGATTTCCTCTGCTCCTACCGGCCCGTCCACCGATGCCTCATAAAGCTTATACACGTGCTTTTTCGGTGACAGCATCCGATGGGCAAGCTCCCCGTCGTCGGTCAAAATTAAAAGCCCAGTGGTATCCCGGTCCAGCCTCCCCGCCGGAAACAGGTCACGGCGGGAAAGCACGGGCGGCACCAAATCCACCACGGTCTTCTCCCTAGAATCCCTACTGGCAGACACCACGCCCGCCGGTTTATTCATCATCAAATAAACATGTCTTTGAAACCGCAAGGGCTTCCCCTCTATGGTAATTTGATCCCGCTCCGGGTCAGTCTTAGTCTCAGGACGAGTGGCTAAAATGCCGTTGACATGAACCAGCCCGCGCCGAATCAGGATTCCCGCTTCTTTCCGGCTGCCAACGCCTTGTGAAGACAATATTTTATCCAACCGTTCCATGAACATCCCCATTTCGTTTCTTGACGCTCCGACATTTTCCCATATAAGGAGCTAATATATCATTAATCTTAAAAGTAAGTATAGCATATTCGGAGGTCTTTGAAAATAAAATCTTAGTCCACCGGCGCATTGGGCATTTCCGGGTCCGGCGCTAAGGTTTCCCGCTCTGTGCTGCTTTCCACAGGATATTTAGGCTCCTGAGAGGAAGCCGTTTCCAGCGCTGTCTGCTGCCCGCCTTCCGCTGCGGAGGCGTCAGCCGGCGCGTCAGGATCCGCTGCCGCTTCCCCGGCTTGTGAAGCGGCAGCTTCCGGGCTGGCTGCTTCTTCACCGGAAGCTGTGCCTTCTCCTGGAGATACCTGCGTCAAGGAGGCGGTATCATTGGGATTGACAAAGCCGTGAATGAAGCCGTTCAGCTCCACCGAGCAGATATCCCCGCCGATGACCCTGCCGTCTAAAACCAGCAGGTTCGCCACTACTCCGGAATCCTTTCCCGGATAATTGGTCACCTCATAGGTATACCGCTGGCAGGTGGCGCCGGCATATTTCAAAAGGTCCAGTCCCTGCTCTTTTTGAATTTGATTATATTTTTCATAGGTATCGTTAAAGGATGAGGGCAGCAAGACATCCACCTGCTCCATTGGCGTTTCCTTGACCTCCCATCCAAATTGCTGCAAAAACGCTACCCGCTGGGATGCATCTGCTGCCGTCAGGCTGTATTCTCCAGTCTGCCCCACCGCCTTCGCTTCATCCGAACCACCCCGCAGCAAAAAGAACAGTGCTCCTGCCAAGACTATCAGGATCGCCGCCAATATAATCACGAGCTTTTTTTTAGACGCCTTCATGGACACTACAAACATTGCAAGCCCCTCCTTTTTAGTATTTTATCTATATGAAGGGACATGGTTGATTTAGAACCGCCGGGACAAGGAAAAAGAGGCCAGCGGGGAGAAAATCCAAACCGGGTTTTCTCGCTGCCGCTTTCCTCTTTTTCCTTAATGTATGCTTTTCAGTTTTTCTGATAGGTTATGTTTGGGGTTATTCGCCCGCGCCTTCCTGGGCGGCCTTTGCTTCTTCGATAACCTTTTGGGCCACCTGAGCCGGGGCATCCTCATACCGGGCAAACTCAAAGGTAAAGGTGCCTCTGCCCTGAGTGCACTGACGGATAAAGGTAGCGAAATCGCCCATTTCCGCCATGGGGACGTCGGCTTCCACGACCTGCATCCCGTTTTCGCCCGGGTTCATGCCCAAAACGCGGCCGCGGCGCTTATTGATTTCTCCCATCACATCGCCCATGTTGGCGTCCGGTACGCTGGCCTTCAAATTGCCGATAGGCTCCAGCAGCGTGGGAGACGCCTGGGGAATCCCGTTTTTATAGGCGATGGCGGCCGCCATCTTGAACGCCATTTCTGAGGAATCTACCGGGTGGTAGGAGCCGTCGTACAGGGTAGCCTTCAGTCCTACCATAGGATAACCCGCCAGGGTTCCCTTTTGGATGCAGTCGCGCAAGCCCTTTTCCACCGCCGGGAAGAAGCCCTTCGGCACCGCGCCGCCTACGACCCGCTCGGCAAATTCCAAAGAATCGCTGTCGCAAGGCTCGAATTCGATCCACACATCACCGAACTGTCCGTGGCCGCCGGTCTGCTTCTTGTGCCGCCCCTGGACGGAAACCTTTTTCCGAATGGTCTCGCGGTAAGCGATCTTCGGCTTTTTCAGGGTAACCTCCACGCCGAATTTACTCTTTAATTTAGAAACCACCACATCCAGGTGCTGTTCGCCCATGCCGGAAATAATCATCTCATGGGTTTCCTGATTATTCTTGAAATGGATAGTGGGGTCTTCCTCGCACAGACGCATCACGCCTTGGGCCACCTTATCCTCCTCGCCCTTTTTCTTGGGATAGATCGCCATAGAGAGGCAGGGATTGGGGTACTCCACCCCATCCAGGGTAACCTTACGCACGGGAGAGCACAGGGTGTCGCCGGTATTAGTATTTTGCAGCTTGGGGGCGGCGCCGATGTCACCCGCGCCGATATAGGCGGCATCCTCCTGCTTTTTGCCTTTCACCGTCATCACCTTGGAGATTCTCTCCTGGTTGCCGGTGCGCATATTAACAAGCGGGGTTTCGGGGGAAACCTTGCCGGAGATCACTTTAAAATAAGAAAGCTTTCCTACAAAGGGGTCGGCGATGGTTTTGAACACAACAGCGGCAGGCGCTCCGTCCTCATTGACAGAAAGCTCCACCATATTGCCGTCGGGATCCAGCCCGATCTCGTCGCTCTTTTCCGCGGCGGACGGAGCCAGCCACACCAAGCCGTTCAGCAGCTGGTCAATACCGAACGTATTAATCGCGTCGCCGCAGAACACGGGGCTGATGGCGCCGCTTTTAACGCCCCGGCTGACGCCTACGATAACCTCCTCGGGGGTAAAAGCCTCGCCGGAGAAGTATTTTTCAAACATTTCGTCGCTGGTTTCGGCCACCGCCTCATAAATAGCGGTCCGCAGGCCCTCCAGGCGGTCGCCCATATCAGGCATGGGTACCTCCGACACCTTACCGTCGGGAGAATAAGCATAGGCCTTATATTCCAGCAGATTTACGTAGCAGTTCGCCTGGCCGTCTACGATAAAAGGAACTACCACTGGGCAGACAGAGGGGCCAAAGGAAGCCTTCAGGGTCTCAAACACACGGTAGAACCGTGCGCTTTCATCGCACAGGCCGTTGACAAAGAACACCTTAGAAAGCCCGCGGCTTTCCGCCGCTTTAACCGCTTTTTCTGTCCCTACAGAAACGCCGTTTTTACCGGACACCGCGATCATGACCGTGTCCGCTGCCCGGACGCCCTCCCACAGGCCGCCTTCAAAGTCAAAAAGGCCTGGCGTGTCGATAAAGTTCAGCTTTTTATTTTTCCATTCCACCGGGGCCACCGCCGTAGAAACAGAGGCCTTGCGTTTTACTTCCTCCGGATCAAAATCGCAAATTGTATTTCCGTCGGCAATCTTACCCAATCTATCGGAAGCACCGGAAAGATACAGCATCGATTCAATAATAGAGGTCTTACCCGCCCCGCCATGGCCCGCCAGGGCGATATTCAGAATATTTTTTGCGTTGTACTGTTTCACGTGTTGTGAACCCCTTTCTTGGCTCAGGACATTTTTAACAATCCCTGAGATAATTTACTTTTCAATTATATCTTATATGCACATGGATTTCAATATCAAATGAGGGTTTTTCACAAAAAAAGTCTGCCTTAACGCAAAAACATTAGGCAGACTTTGTGTAAATTCTATAAAGATTAGACGATTTTCACCTCTAAGCCCAGCTTTTCGGCATAGGCTACGGTGCTTTGAGTGCCTCCGGTTTTCCCATCGTAATAGCAGATCAGCAGGGATGACCGGTCCACCATGTACCTGTTTCTCCTTTGATAGCAGCCCGGCGTATATCTAGGCTGAAGGGTGATCACGTCGTCACAGTGCTCCAGAAGAGTAAAATATTTCTCCCGCCAGAATTCACCCCAGGTATTCGCCTGCTCTTCAAAAGGCAAAACCGCTATTAACTGAATTTCAGGAAATTCCTCTTTCATGCCCAGCAACATTTCCCCGGCCAAAATGTCAAAGCCGGTACAGCCCCCGGTATAAAAAATCCGATAGCCCTTTTCAGCCGATTTCCGAATCACCGAGGACAGGCTCCAAAGAAATTTATCGTATTCCTGATTTTCATCCCTGACGGAAAAGGGAAGCTTTTCCGCACGGTAGCCGGAAAAGCAGGCTGTTTCCTCTAATCCCATTCGATCAACACCTACGGCTTTCTAATCACGGTTACCAGTAAGGTAACCACAACCCAAAAAATACTATATAGGGTAATCTCCAGAGCGCCGATCTGAGCCACCCCGGACACCACTGTCAAAAACGCCGCCATTAGAAAGCTGAGCAGCACGGTCAGTCTTTGCAGCACCAAGGCAGCCGTCATATTTCCCCGCACCCTGACGCACGCCGCCAGCACTCTGGCCAGCACATTCACCCGGCCCTGGGTGGCCAGATAAGCTCTGGCGGAGGCTTCCTCTTCTCCCTCCAGGTCCTTGAACCGTTTGGCGTACTCGGCTCCCAGCACCTTGACAGACCGGAAAAACAAGCCGAACCGGTCGCTGACCAGCTTAGCGGTCACATTGGGGTCGGTAGTGGACACCAGGAAAGACACACCGTTATCCTCCAGCCGCTGAAGCTCCTGCTTCATGGCGGGACTGAAGTCGTAATTGGTAATCAGCATCGCTACAAGCTCGCCCGCCGAGGCAATATAGGTCACTTGGCGGCCGTTTTGGGTGTGCTCCAGCTCCACCGAACGGTCTGGCGGCGTAACGCCGTGGTTTTCCAGAAGATTCCGGTTGCCCACCAGTACACGCTTACCATGAACCCATCCCATCAGTCCCCGCTCATCCTCGTAGGAGAGGCTGTCTACCGCAGGCAGCCGGCGCTCCTCGCTGACGATCTGCTCAAAGACATGGTACAGCGGGGAATCCACCAACTTAAGCATGGCCGCCGCCTCCAGCAGGGCTTTATCCAAAAGCCTGGTCTCAAAGGCCTTGACCCCATGAAGCACCACCGCGTTCTTTGGAAACAGGGTATTGCAGTCCAGCACCACCGCATTGGTATCGGCGAACTGGCGGATTCCCGGATACCCCACTATCATGGCGTCCAGTTTGGAAACCCTTTTGCACAGCCGAAACACCGGGAAATTCATGGTAAGCATGGTGCACATTGGCACGCACACGCACATGCTCAGGGCAAAGGCGGATACCGCGGCAAACAAGTCCCTGGAAATAAAATAGCTGACGACGCCAAGCGCTAGAGACAGACCTGCGCCAAGGAAGGAAATCCTGCCGGCGAACTCCTCGCTGGGATCCGGCTCATAGGAAAGCTGAAGGAAATTGCTTAAAAAGCCCGCCTTTTTCTGATAGGCGATGATCGGCTCTCCTACTCCCAGGCCGCGGCACATTTCCACAGCGCTTTCCCGGTCGTTATAAATTTTCGCCGCATACTTTTCGTCCGGCGAACAGATAAATTTAAAGTTCAGCTTTACCCGGCGCACAAGCGTCAGCTTGCCCCAGGCATTCAGCAGCAAGGCCAGCACCGCCAGATTGGCGTAAAGGCTTAGATCCGTGTTGGTAAACCTGTCAGCCGAGAAGAAACCAACGAGGATCTGAACCGCCGCCGCAGCCCAGGCGAAAGCCACCGGCGCGTCGGCATTGCCCTTAAGGCGGGGCACGGATAAAAAGCCGTTTTTCAAAGTTGTCAGGCTTACCGCACCGGCCGCCAGCAGTAAAACCAGAGTGACGCTCAGGTAAAGAGGGCTGTTGGTGATCAGCACGTCAGGCACATCAGGCAGATTCAGCCGCGCCAGCACCGTGGCGGCGGCGCTGAGAATCATTAATCCGGCCAGCACGCCGGTGCGGATCAAAAGGTTTTTCAGGTTTTTAAAAATCTCTTTTTTGATCGCGAACGCGTCCGACGGTTCCTTATAATCCTCTACCAGCTCTACCTGCCGGGGCTGAGGCATTACATCCTCAGGGTCTTCTTCCTCTTGGGAGGAAAAAATCGAGAAATGCCTTTTTTTGACCTTTTCTTTCGTCCGTTTTTTTTTAACGGGCTCGAAAGCTTCCTCCGCTTCCTCCCGCTCAAGGTTCTGTTTACGCTCCTGCTGGGCCTTATGCTGAATAGCCTGGCGGGAGACCGCACACTCCGCCCTTAAATTTTCTCCGAATTTACCGGCTGCCGTATGGACCACAGGAAGCTGCGGCTCATAATGAAACAGCTTTGTATTCTCATGGTGCCGGATCTTTTTCCCAGCCTGCAGGTCCGCCAAATTGATGGTCACCGCCTGCACGGACGGCTTGTCCGGCTTATTTTCTCTCCGCGGCTTTTCATTTACCTGTCTTTCCGAAGCTTTAGGCCCTGTGGCCTGCGCCCTGTCCCGGCCTCCTGACAGCACGGTCACCTGAGCGGCCGTCTGGTTTTCTTCCTGGAGCAATTCTCCAATTGCCAGGCCGCCCAAATCAACCGCCGGAAGCTCCCTGTGCTCACAGTACAGCCTGGCGGCCTCCCGGGCGGTCAAGGGCTTTACCGTCTCCGGGTCTATCCGAATTACCCGGTTTTTCTGGGTCGGCGCCGGCTTCACCTTTCCGAACGCCTTTTCATAGCGGCTGACAGGCTTTTCCCTGCTTACCGCTTCCGTCTTTTCCTGGTCCTGCTGATTCTGAGCCTCGCCGCCCTCTTCGGCCTCTATTTTGTCCTGCGGCGTCTCCGCTTCCTGCTCTGCCTGCTGAGGAGCATGGGCTTGCTCGCTCTCCACAGCTTTCTCCGGATCCTTTTCTGCTTTTTCCGGTGCCTCGGCCGCTATCTCTTTTTCTCCCCCATCAGCAAGAGGATTTTCTACCGGCGGAGCCTGTTCATCCTGTTGCTCCTGTCCGCCAGCTTCCGGTCCTGAAGCTTCGGGCGCCTCCCCTTGGCCGTGGTCCTCTTGGCCCGCTGCCTCCTGAGGCTTAGAATCTGCCGAAGCCTCATCCGCTTTCTCCTCTGAGCCCTCCGATTCCTCCCAGCCGTCGCCAGCATTCGCTGCCGGTTCCATCGGCGCTTCTTTCTTGGCCTCCTCTTCCGGCGCCGTTTGTTCCAAGCGGCCCGTCTCTAACTCCTTACGGGAATCCGCATCCGTTTTTCTCCCATTGGGCCTCTCTGGCTGCTTCCGGGAGGCCTCCTCCTGGTCATCCTGGAAGAACAGCTCTGGCCGGATCGAAAAATCCTCTTCCTCATCATCTGCCCAAACAGCCTCTTGCGCGGGGACTTCCTCCGGTATCCGGGCTTCCTCCCAATCGTCCTCCGCAAAGGGGTCTTCTCCTTGCTGCGCCTCAGGAAGTGTGACTAGATTTTTAAAGAACGCCTTCAGCCTCCGGCCAAATCCCAGCTTCGGCTTTTGCTCATCCTCAGGCTCCTGCCCGTATTCTTCGCCGTCATCTGGCTCTTCCAGGCCTTCCTCGTATTCCGCTTCCTCGGGAAGCCCGCTTTCGTTCTCCGGGGGAAGCTCCTCCTGAGGAACCGGAGCCGGCTGTTCTTCCTTCTCCGGAATCAATTCCACCGGCCGGATCGTCTCCGCCCTCTCCCCGGTAACCTCGCTGATAATCCTGGCGATCTCCTGTGTGCCGAACTGAGGATTCTCAGGCTGACTGGCATTTTCCTTTTCATTCTTGATCTTTTCAAACGCCTGGGAGAACTCCTCCTTTTTCGGCGTCCAGGTCTGAGCCCTCACGGGCTCTTCCGGTTGTTCCGGCTGACTGATTTTATTAGAACGGCCTAAGGCCTCTAGAATACCGTTGACCTCCTGGGTCACGCCGATCGGCTTCAGCTCCTGAGCCGCCTGCTTTTTTCCGGTATCTTCGGCGGCCTTGGGCTTATTCTGCTGGGAGCTCGGGCCTCTTCCCTGCTTGATTGCGTCTAAAATTCCGCTGATCTCCTGGGTCATGCCAATTTCCGGCCGGTCTCCAGCCTTTGGGGATTGCTCGTCCCGGTTTTCTGAAAAAAAGAAGCTGGTACGGGCGGCGTGAATACCGCTCTGTCCTTCCCCGCCTCCGGGTCCCTTCAGCTTAATATCGCCATATTTGAGCATCAGCTCATCCGGCTCGTCATCCAGGCTTATCTTTTTAAACTTTCCCGTAAAGGACTGCAAAAAGCCCTTTTTATCCTCTTTCTCCTGCATAGCCTTCACCTACCATTCGCTGTCTTATTTCGCTTTGATTCCCTGCCTCTGTCTCATAAACTCATACATTAAGACTCCCGCCGCCACAGAAGCGTTCAAGGAATTAATCTTTCCCCGCATTGGCAGGGAAAGGATTACGTCGCATTTTTCCTTAACCAGCCGTCCGATTCCAGCGCCCTCGCTGCCGATCACCAAAGCCGCCGGTCCCGTAAGCTCCGCCTCGCACCAGGGGGTTCCCTCCATATCGGCGCCGTAGATCCACAGGCCGCGCTTTTTCAAATCCTCCAGCGCTGCCGCCAGATTGGATACCCTGGCAACAGGCACATATTCCAAAGCGCCGGCCGAGGCCTTTCCCACGGTATAGCTGAGACCCGCAGATCTGCGCTTAGGGATAATCACCCCATGAGCGCCCGTACATTCCGCTGTACGGAGAATAGCTCCCAGATTGTGGGGATCGTTCAGTTCATCCGCCACAATGAGAAACGGCGGCTCGCCCCGCTCGTCCGCCAGCGCCAGCATATCCTCCACAGAAGCGTACTCATGGGCGGCGGCCAGCGCCACAATTCCCTGATGATTCGCTCCCGGGCATAAAAACTCAAGCCTTTTCGGGTCTACTTCCTTCACGGCCACTCCTTGGGCCTTCGCCTTGGAAACAATGTCTCCCAGGCTGCCGTTTCTCGCGCCTCTCGCCACCAAAATACTTTCGATGGGCCTGGCGGAGCGGAGCGCCTCCTTTACGGCGTTTCTGCCGGCGATCACATCCTGGGCCGGCTCGGTTCTTTTTTCTGTCATATGATCTCCTTTATTTCCGCTTTTCAGGGAACCCTGAAAGAACCCCTAAAAAGAAAGCTATACTTATCTAGATAAAAATAAGTATAGCATAAGTATTAAGAAAAAAGAAGACATTTTTCGAGGATAAAACAGAAACAATCTGGTAAAAAAACAATTAAATTTCTTTTAACGCGTCTAAATAAACCGCGCCGGCGTCTAAGTTTCTGGGCGGGATTCCGTAGGTGCCGGTAGAGGAATCCAAAAACAGGCTGATATGGGGAGGATTTACCGTAAAGGTCAGGTACATGGCGATAAACAGCGCCAAGGCAAAGGCGGCCGCGGGAAACCAGGGGCGGATTTTATTTGAGTCCGCCGCCATCACCTTGGAGGAGGCCAAAAAACCTAGAGCCGCGAACGCCGCAAAGCCTAGGATATCCGCCCATGCGTAGCTGGTCCCGAGGATTCCGGCGTAAAGAAGCCGGAACGCGATGGTTCCCGCGGTCATCACATAAAGCCCTGTTACACGGGCGACCACAAAATTTTTCAAAGGCAGCCTGAGAAAGCAAAGCTCCACGATCGACCAGCAGAGATAAGGCAAGGCCATGATCTTGACGGTTTCCCAAACGCTGCCGTTGGCGGCGCCGAACAAAATGGACCACACCGCCCCGCCGGAAAGCCGATAGCTGAAATGCAGCAAAAGCCCGGTAAGGCAGGTGAACGCCACGCCCCAGGCCTCAAGCTGCTGAAACCTTCCCTTTTGCCGATAGGTCATGAAAAGCCCTCCTTCTATGGTAAAGCGGCCAAAGCGCCGCCTATTATCCATATGAGGAGGGTTTCTTTTTTATGTCTATCCTTCCCGTTTTTCGGGCAGAAGCATACTGTAATCCGGCAGGCTACAGCGCCACCGCCAGAAGAGCGATTCCCGCTCCCGCCAAAGCGGCGGCTCCCAGCCGCAGGCCCCAGAACAACGCCTTGTTTCGCCTGCGGAACGCCGACGGCGCGCCCAGCCGTTCCATAACCTGAATCGCCTCCCGGTGCAAGGCTTCGTAGGATTCTCCCGCATACTCCGGCTTAACCACAAACAGTGCCCGTTCATAAAAGGGGCTGTCCGTCTGAGTGACCTCGATCATCTGCCTGTTAACTCCCTTAATCACAATCGGTTCCTCCAATCAAAATTTAGAAGCAACCCTATTCTTGTCGTTTCTCCCGAAGGTTATACAGCCTGATAAGGAAAAACGGTCATTCGGAGCGCTTCTCCCGGCAGTATACCAAACGTATTTACATTAGTTAACATAAATATCGTGGATAACTAGGTTGATAATGTTGAAAACCCTGTGGAAAATGTTAAAAAGTCCCTTAGGACAGGCGTTCATAACTTATACACAAAATTCAACGCAACCACGTTATGTTAACTTTTATTGTTCCCTTCGTGAAAAACGACCATAACAGAGAGTAATTTCACCTTGTCAAAATGCAGTTTGCATAATTTTTACGTGAAAATCCCCCACAAATAGTTGACAATTTTCGAGGCAGCGTAAACTCGGCTTACTGTCCCTCCGGGATTCTAGAGGTCAAAAATTGTATGGAACGCTCGATAGAATCCTTAGAATTCCCAAAATCCCCGCCGATATTTCGGTAATCGAACATAGAACAGAAGTGGGTGACGTCCTTTTGAAGGCCATCCAAATAATTTTTCACCAAATCGCTGGCCGCCTGAGCAAACGCGCTGTAATTTTTCTTGCCGACGCCCTTCTGCGCCCCCTCCAGCAAGGCGGTATAATGGGGCAAACACAAATAGGGTTGCTGGGAAAACAGCTCCCGGAATTCTTCTTCCTTTCCCCACAAGCGGTAAATGGTATCGAACATGCGAACCATCGCCCACTGGATCTGCTCGCAGACAAAGCAGCTTTCCGTCAGCTTCTTCGCGGCCTCTACCTCCTTTTTTCCGGGTACTCCCCGCTTGTCCAGGCGAAGCACGGATGTTTCAATCTCCTTTAGATGGCTTTCCAGGATCAAGGCGTTAGACAGCCGGCTGCCCTTTTTCAGCATCATGGAAAAATGGGGGTAGCAGAACCCCTGAACGTTGGTCACCTCCCGGATGTCCGGCTCCATCATAGCCGCGCCGGTGATGTACTCGGTAACCCGGTTTTCCAGGGTATCCCGCATGCGGCAAATGGGACAGCCCTCCTTCGGCTCGAACACCTCGCTGATCGGTATGGTGCAAATGTCTTCTCTCATATAGATTCCTCCGGTTTTATTTTCCTGACCAGCCCCAGTAGCGCCGGCCGGTAATTTATTGTATAATAAAATCTGATTTTGCCGTATTGAGAAATTTTTTGCCGGCAAGGCGCGGTTCTCGCTGGAGCATGAGCCAGCGGCCTTAGCTTCTTTTTGTACAGCCGCACGGAGCCGTAAGCTGAGATGGAGCTGCAGCGGATATTTCCCTGCAAAAGCAGCACGCCGCAGCGCAGGCGCCGCTGGCCGGGACGCCCCCGTTCTCTGTAAGGCAGCATAAGCTCTCAGTAAAACGCCGCGGAAAGGATGGATGCTTTTTGAATTGTCAACAAACGCCCGGCGGGCTGCTCGTCACCGGGATCACCGATTTTTCCTTACCGGAAACCCTGGACTGCGGCCAGTGCTTCCGCTGGCAAAGGCTGGAATCCGGCGCTTACCGCGGCTCGGCCTACGGAAAGTCTTTAACTGTTTCCATGGATGAAAAAGGCCTTCTGCTTCAAGGAGCGGCGGAAGAGGATTTCCAGGCGCTTTGGCGCTCTTATTTTGACCTTGATCTTGATTATAACAAAATCAGAGGAGCTTTGGCAAACAAGGATCCGTTTTTAAAGGAGGCGGCAGCCTTCGCTCCGGGCATCCGTATTTTGAACCAGGAGCCCTTCGAGACGCTGTGCTCCTTTATTATTTCCCAAAACAACAATATTCCCCGGATCAAAGGGATCATAGAGAGGCTGTGCCTGCTTTTTGAGAGGGAAACCGGCAGCGCCGACCGCTTTCCCACGGCGGAAATGCTGGCTTGCCGCCGTGAAGAGGATCTGGCGCCGCTCCGCGCTGGCTGGCGGGCGGCTTACCTGTTAGACGCCGCTCAAAAGGTCGCCGTCGGTGAGGTCGACCTAGAGAGGATAAAAGCACTGCCCATGCCTGAAGCCAGGGCAGAGCTGATGCGGATCAAAGGGGTGGGACCCAAGGTCGCGGAATGTGTTTTGCTGTACGGCCTTCACCGGCTGGAGGCGTTTCCGATGGACGTTTGGATGAAGCGGGCCATGGCCACGCTGTTCCCGGAAAAGAGCGTCCTGGATTTCGGCCCCTACGCTGGGATTGCACAGCAATATATTTTTCATTACAGCCGGCTCCATCCGGAGCTTTTCCGATAAAAAATCAAGGCAGCAGCATGGCCAGCAGCACAGTAAATACACCGGAAATCCCAATGGCGATGCCGCTCATAGCGCCCTCCGTTTCGCCAATTTCCACCGCCTTGCTGGTTCCTACCGCATGGCTGGCGGTTCCGATCGCCACTCCAGCGGCTACCGGATTTTTTACCCGGAACGCTTTGATCAGCAAGGGTGCCAACATGGAGCCCAAAATTCCAGTTATGATCACGGCGGCTACCGTCACCGGGACGATTCCTCCATGCTGCCTGGAAATCTCCATCGCGATAGGCGTCGTGACAGACTTGGGCAGCATAGAGGCCGTCAGCTTTTCGTCCAGTCTAAAGGCCCGGCATAACCCATACACGCTGAGCATAGAAGTAAGTGAGCCGGCGGCGCAGCCCAGGAGCACCGGAAACAAATTCTTTTTCAGGATTTCCCGCTGCCGGTAAACGGACAAGGCCAGAGAGGCGGTAGCGGGAGCCAGGAACAGGGCGATAAAATCCCCGCCTGCCTGGTAGTGCTCCAAGGGGATATGGAACGCCAGCAATACCAAGGCTACTAAAATAATCGCTACAAGCAGCGGGTTGACCAACGGCGTTTTTGCCTTCCGGTTTAGCCAAACCCCTACAGCATAGGCAAGGATGCTCAGAACGATGCCGAACAGAGGCGAGCTGGTAACGGCTTCCATCACGAGTCCTCCTTGCCGGTCAATTTCTTTTGCAGCCATACGCCGAAGCGCACCGCGGCCGCGGTGACCCCAAAGGTGAGAAGCGTCGTCACAAGGCAAATCAGCAGAAGCTGCCACATGCTGTCCTTGACAAATTCAAACTGCTCTAAAATGCCCACTCCCGCCGGGATAAAGAAAAAGGCCATGTTCTGAAGCAGAAAATCCGCCTTTTGACGGATATGGTCAATCTTCAGTACTTTTAGGCACAGCAGCAGAAACAATAAAATCATGCTGAGCACGGAGGCCGGAAAAGGAAATGGAAGAAAACAAGCGGCTGCTTCTCCGATCAGGCAGACGCCGAACACAACGCCGATTTGCAGGATTACTTTCATGCTTTTTACTCCCGGAAGCGCTTTGCGCTTATTTCAAAAATAATGTCTCAAACAGCCGGAGCCCCTGCTCCTCGGAATATGCGCCCGGCGTGTTGGCGTAATGCTTCAGGCCGGTAAAGCGCTTGCGGTAAGACTGGATTTCCTCCTTAGTCATGGAGATCCTTTCCACCCCGCTTAAGGAATCTAAAAGCTGATTCACCGCCGGAAGATCCGTATCTAACACCCGCAGAAAGCGTTCCATTTTTTCCGGCGCGTATTGAGCGCAGTGCAGCAGCAAAGCCGGCAGGAACACTGCGCAGGCCTTTCCGTGAGGAATCCCGTGATTTTCTGTCAGCACATAGCCGTAGGGATGGGGGAACGAGGTTCCGTGAGCGTTCAGAACCAAGCCCGCCCATAGAGAGCCATAATACATCTGTTCCCGGAACGCGGGCGTCATCTCCATTTCAGGCCTCATCATTTTCAGGCCCCGGTATACCATGGGCATGGCCTTTTCCGCCAAATACCCGGTAATATCATCGCAAGCCGGGGAAAAATAGCCCTCCACGGCATGACAGAAGGCATCGAGCCCGGTGGAAACCGTGGTATTATAAGACATTGTACCGGTATACGCCGGGTTCGCGATGGCAAGAGACGCGTAAAGCTCCGGCCCGGAAACAGACTTTTTCACACCGTCCACGGTCAGCACAGAGGTAGGGCTGACCTCGCTGCCGGTGCCGGAGGTGGTACCGATCAGCACAATAGGCAGCGGCGGGTTTTTCCAGGCTTTTTTGAAAAAGCCTTCCCGGTCAAGCCCAGGGTTGGCCGCCAGCGCGGCTATGGCCTTCGCCGCGTCCAGAGGAGAGCCTCCTCCGATTCCCACCACAAACGCGGCCTTTTTCTCCGCCGCCAAAGCCGCCGCTTCCTCGCAGGAAGAGAGCAGGGGGTTTTCCGTAATCCCGTCGTATACAGTGCAGGAAATTTTTCCCCGGCGAAGCACTTCGGTCAGGTCGTCCAGGGCGCCGCTGGCTTTTGCCGAGCGCTTGCCCGTCACCACCATACAGGAATCCCCCAGCTTCTTCAGCTGGGCGGCGCTGTCCGCCAGGGCAGTTCTTCCGCTGACAACCCTTACCGGCATATAAAAGTCAAAATTCATAAAGCGTTCCTTCTTTCTTTAAAATAGCTTTTAAATATTTCTTTTCAGCCTCAGCATTTCACATCCGCTTCTTCCGGTTTTACGCCCCTTTTCTTCTTCCCGTGATTTCGCACCGAAAACAACCGCAAGGCTGGCTCTCTCCGCCTCTGTTTGCAGCTTCGGCCGCCGCCTGCTGATTCCGGGCGGCGCGGCTGTTATTTTTATTTTCTCAGGTTTCCCCACGCTTCGAGCCGCTTTCCGCCGGCGCCTCCATTTATCACTGCAGATGGTACTATTATACTACCTGGCTTTCCTGGTTGCAATCCGCGGCGGTTCCAATGCGGTTTATTCTTTCTCTAACTTTATTCTCTGGAAATCTGTGTTTTTCTACACTTTTTGTTGAAAGCCATTGAAAAAAATGATAGAATTATAATCTGTGATCGTAATTTTCGACCTTTGGAATAGGAGAACCTTTTGTGAAAATGTCTACAGGTAAGCACTCCCTAAAACTGCATCTTGTTCTTCTGGCGCTGCTGATCGCTGTGGTAGGCTTCGTGATCTGGCTTTACACCGGATACGTGGGGGAATCCACTCCCTATGAGGTCACCAACTACGCCATGGGCACCTATGTTCAGCAAACAGTATATGGTAAAAACGGCCAGGCCGGCGCTTCCGCCGCCGCCAACGCCATTTCCAGTCTGGAAAACGAAATTTCCTGGCGGGTAGACGGTTCAGAGATTCAAAAGCTCAACGAGCAGGCCGGCGGCGATCCTGTGAAGGTTTCCAAGGATACCTTTTCCATTCTTCAGGCCAGCCTGGATGTGGCCGAGGAAACCGGAGGAGCCTTTGATCCGACCATCTATCCTCTTTCTTCCCTGTGGGATTTCGGCGGAGATAACCAGCAGGTGCCTGCCCGTGAAGAGATTGACGCTTTTCTTCCTTATGTAAATTACCAGGATTTAGCTTTAAATGACGCCGACTGCACTGCCCGGCTTGCGAAGGAGCTGGAAGCCGTGGATCTCGGGGCTGCCGGAAAGGGCGCCGCCTGCGATGCGGCTCTGCAGGCCTACCGCGACGCCGGCGTGGACAACGCCGTCATCGCCGTGGGCGGAAGCATCGGCGTGATGGGCCGCAGGCTCACCCAGGAAAACTGGCGGATTTCCGTGCGGGATCCGGATAAAAGCGTAGACGACAGCGACGCCGGCATGGGAGTTTTAGAGCTTTCTGAGGGTTTTGTTTCCACCAGCGGCGTCTACGAAAAATATTTCGAACAGGATGGGATCCTTTATCATCATCTTTTAGACCCTTCCACTGGCTACCCGGTAGAAAATAATCTGTTGTCGGTTTCGGTCGTAGCTCAAACCGGCGTGCTTTCCGACCTGCTCTCCACCGCCTGCTTTGTGCTCGGCTTGGATAACAGCTTGTCCGTTCTGGAACATTATGACGCCCAGGCGATTTTTATCACCCGGGACAAAGAGGTCTATATCACCGAGGGCCTTAAGGACCGCTTTACCGTATCCAGTCAAGCCTACACGCTGAAGGAGCTGCAATGATAGAACAGCCTATGGAGAACCGGAAATGGTTCCAGAAAAGGGATTTACTTTTGATTCTGCTGGTTGGAGCCGCTGCCGCCGTTTTATTTTTTTGGCCCAAAGAACAGGGAGCGGCAGCGGTCATCTCTCAAGAGGGCCGGGAGCTTTACTGCATCGACCTAACCCAAGTGGATGCCCCCTATGATATTTCTATCGGCGGGGAATACCCCCTGGTGATTCACGTGGAAAAAGGAGCCGTTTGTTTTCAAGAGGCCTCCTGCCCTGATCAGGTCTGCGTCCGCACCGGCCGGCTTTCCAAAAGCGGACAAGGCGCCGTGTGCCTGCCGGCAAAGGTCACCATCCAGGTCACCGGCCCCGAAAGGGAGTTTGACGCTTACACGGGCTTCTAAGCCTTTTTAAGCTTTGTTGTTATGAAATTCGGACCGCGGACATTCTATCGGCAAGCACTTCGTTGGAAGCATCTCTGCCCATTAGGAGGAACACCATGGCGGAAATCAAAAAGAAAACCCTCCGGCTGACTACCCTGGCGGTGCTGGGCGCTTTGGCGATCGTGCTTTCCGCTTTGGAAAATCTGATTCCCCCTCTGCCTATGATGCCCCCCGGGGCCAAGCTCGGGCTTTCCAATATTGTCACTATGTTTGCCGCCGGCACCTTTGGCTTGATTCCCTCTTTGGCGATCGCCTTGCTCAAGGCCCTTTTCGCGGGCGCTACCCGGGGCGTCACCGCCTTGCTGATGAGCTTGGCCGGAGGGCTTCTCAGCACGCTGGTTATGGGCCTTTTGTTCCGTCTGAAAAGACATGCTGTCAGTCTTTTGGCTGTCGGCATCCTGGGCGCTGTGGCCCATAACCTGGCTCAGCTCTGCGTCGCCGTAGCTCTCACAAATTCGGCGGTGCTTTCTTATCTTCCCTTTTTGCTTCTCTACGCCCTGGTGACAGGCTCTGTCACCGGCTCAGCGTTAAGAATATTGTTACCCGCATTGAAAAACGTGACAAGACTAGGTTTATAAGGAAGGAAGAGATCAATGCAGTTCCCGAAGCATCCGTTTCGAACCCACGGCGGCGCTCATGTGCCCCATCGGAAGCATACTGCACAGATGGAATCCGTCGTCATGCCGCCTCCCGACCAGGTGGTAATCCCCATGTCTCAGCATATCGGCGCGCCCTGCACGCCTGTTGTGAAAGCCGGGGATTTGGTCAAGGTAGGCCAATTGATCGGCGACAGCGACAAATTCGTGTCAGCGCCCATCCATGCCAGCGTTTCCGGAAAAGTTTCTAAAATCACTACCGTTTTAATGCCCTCCGGCATGGAGGTACAGGCCGTAGTGATCGACTCCGACGGCGAAATGACCCCCTGGGAGGGCCTGGAACCGCCCAAGGTGGAAACCCATCAGGATCTGGTCAAGGCGGCCAGGGCCTCCGGCCTGGTAGGCTTAGGCGGCGCAGGTTTTCCCGCTCACATCAAGCTGAACGTGCCGGAGGGCCGGAAAATCGACACGCTGATCATCAACGTGGCCGAGTGCGAGCCCTATATCACCGCCGACCACCGGGAGGCCCTGGAAAACAGCTGGGACGTCCTCTCCGGGATTTATCTGGTAAAGGATCTGCTGAACATCGACAGGACCCTGATCGCCGTGGAAAAGAACAAGCCCGACGTGATTAAGGTGCTTTCCGAAATCGCCTACAGCGACACCAGAGACCCGGAAAACAAGGTCCGGGTGCTGCCCTTGAAGGCCAGATACCCCCAGGGCGCGGAAAAGGTTCTGGTTCAGGCCTGCACCGGCAGACGGATCGGCCCAGGCAAGCTGCCCAGCGACGTAGGCTGTCTGGTAATGAACGTCACCTCCATCGCCTTTTTGTCAAGATATCTCAAAACCGGGATGCCCTTGGTCTCCAAGCGCATTACGGTTGACGGCTCCGCGGTCATGGAGCCGAAAAACGTGATTGTCCCCCTGGGTACGCCCATTGAGAAGGTCATTGAGTTCTGCGGCGGCTACCGGGGAGACCCGGCTAAAATTCTGATGGGCGGCCCTATGATGGGGCTGGCCCTGGACAGCGACGCCTTGCCGGTTCTGAAGCAGAATAATGCGATTCTGGCCTTTCAGGAGCAGGATGCGGTTCTGCCCGCTCCCACCGCCTGCATCCACTGCGGCCGGTGCGTAGAGGGCTGTCCCATGCATCTGATGCCCCCTGAGATCTCCCGCGCGGTCATCACCAAGGATATCGACCAGCTTCAGAAGCTCGGCGTGATGACCTGCATGGAATGCGGCACCTGCGCTTATAATTGTCCGGCGGGCCGGCAGATCGTACAGAATATCCGACTGGGCAAGGCCCTGGTCAAGAACGCTGGAAAGAGGTGAGCGCTGTGACAGATAAATTATACGTTTCTCCCTCCCCCCATTTACGCCAGGGGGACACCACCCGAAAGCTGATGGGCGACGTAATCATCGCCCTGATCCCGGCGGTTCTGGCCTCCGGCATTATTTTCGGGTATCAGTCTTTGATCGTAATGGCGGTTTCCGTGCTTTCCTGCGTAGTGCTGGAATACATCTGCCGCAAGGTGATGAAGCGGGACAACACGGTCACCGATCTGAGCGCCGTGGTCACCGGTATTCTGTTAGCCTTTAACCTGCCGGTAAGCATCCCCTTGTGGATGGTGTTTTTCGGCGCTGTCGTGGCAATCGTGGTGGTGAAGCAGATGTTCGGCGGCATCGGCCAGAATTTTGTCAACCCCGCTCTGACCGCCCGCATCGTGATGATGGTTTCCTTCCCCACCTCTATGAGCACCTGGAACAAGCCCTTTTACTATCTCCAATCCTCCAGCGACGCTCTCACTACCGCATCTCCCTTGGCGCAGAACGCCGCCGGAGAAGCGGTTCCCTCCTACATAGATTTGTTTTTAGGGCTGCGGGCCGGCTGCCTGGGTGAGACCTGCGTATGCGCCCTTCTGCTGGGCGGCGTCTATTTGGTGGCCCGCCGGGTCATCAAGCCGGTGATTCCCCTGTGCTTTATCGGCACCGTGTTCGTCTTTACCTGGATTCTGGGAGAAGATCCTGTGTTTCAGATCCTTTCCGGCGGACTCATGCTGGGCGCCATTTTCATGGCTACCGACTATACCACCTCCCCCTTGAGCACCAAGGGAAGAATTGTGTTTGGAATCGGCTGCGGCATTATTACCGTGCTGATCCGGGTTTTCGGCGCGCTGCCGGAGGGCGTTTCGTTCTCGATTATCCTGATGAACATATTGGTTCCCCATATTGAAAACCTGACCCGGCCGAAGCCGTTTGGAGAGGAGGGAAAGCGCCGTGGCAAAGCTAAATCCTAAGGCGGTTTTAAAGCCCGCCGTTTCCCTGTTTCTAATCTGCCTGATCGTCACCGCCCTGCTGGCGGGGGTCAACATGCTCACCGCAGACCGGATCGCCGCGCTGGCTGTCCAGACCGCCGAGGATTCCCAAAAGGTAGTCCTGCCCAACGCCGCCAGCTTCGAAGAAGTGGACGAGGACACGGTAAAGGGTCTGGATGGCTCCGGACAATTAGCGGGCTATGTCATCACTACAGAGGCGAAGGGCTACGGCGGCACCATTGAGGTTATGACCGGCATCACCGCCGACGGCAGTGTTTCCGGCGTGGTGCTTCTTTCTCAGAATGAAACCCCCGGCCTCGGCGCCAACGCCACTAAGGAAAGCTTTACGGGACAATACCAGCAGGCAGTTCCGGAGAGCGGCTTTGAGGTCATTAAATCCGGCGGCGCCGCCGACGGCCAGATTCAGGCTATGACCGGCGCCACCATTACCAGCCAGGCCGTCACCGACGCGGTCAACCTGGCGGTGGAAAAATATCAAACGCTTGAGAAAGGGGGAAATTAAAATGGCGAAAATGAACTTAGTCCGTGAATTTACCAAGGGCATCATCAAGGAAAACCCCGTGCTCTGCCTGGTGCTCGGCACCTGCCCCACCCTGGCTGTCACTACGGCGGCCAGCAACGCCATCGGCATGGGCATTGCTGCCACCATCGTGCTGGTCTGCTCCAACGCCGTAATTTCCCTTTTAAGAAAAATTATTCCGGATAAGGTCCGCATTCCCGCTTACATCACCATTATCGCCGGATTCGTCACCATGGTGCAGATGCTGGTGAAGGCATATGCCCCGGATATCGACAAGGCGCTGGGCATTTATCTTCCCCTGATTGTGGTAAACTGCATTATTCTGGGCCGGGCGGAAATGTACGCCAGCAAGCACAGCGTTCTTCCCTCTGTCTTGGACGGCTTGGGCATGGGTGTGGGCTTTACCGCCGCCATGCTGGCCATGGGAATTATCCGCGAGTTTTTTGGTACCGGCGCCGTGTTCGGCGTACCGATTTTCCAGGGAGTCATTGACCCCATTATTGTATTTATCCTGCCTCCCGGCGGCTTCTTTGTGTTCGGAATGCTGATTGCTTTGGCAAACAAGCTTTCCGGCAGCAAGAAAAAGCCGGAGGAGATCGGCTGCGCCGCCTGCCCCATGAACGGCACCTGCTCCAAGCTGCAAGAAAAGGAGGCCTGTGACAAATGATTCAAGGGTTAGTCGCCATTTTCCTGGCTTCCATTCTGACGGAAAACTATATCCTCAGCAAGTTTTTAGGCATCTGTCCCTTCCTCGGCGTTTCCAAAAAGGTCAACACCGCCGTAGGCATGAGTGTGGCGGTCACCTTCGTCATGGTGCTTTCCACCGCCGTCACCTGGCCGATTTACACCTACCTGCTGGTCCCCAACGACCTGGCTTATTTGCAGACGATTGTCTTTATCCTGATTATCGCCGCTCTGGTCCAGCTGGTGGAAATCGTACTGAGAAAATATATTCCTTCCCTTTATAACGCCCTGGGCATTTATCTGCCTTTGATCACCACCAACTGCGCCGTGCTCGGCGTTACCATGCTGGTGCTGGAAAAGGGCGCCGCAGATCCTACCTTCGGGTATCTGCAATCCCTGGTAAACGCTTTCGGTTCCGGAATCGGCTTCCTGGTGGCGATGGTGATTTTTGCCGGCGTCCGCCAGAAAATGGAGGCATGCGATATTCCCGAAACTATGAAAGGCCTGCCCATTACATTAGTCGCCGCCTCTCTGGTCGCCGTATCCTTCCTCGGCTTCCAGGGTTTGGTGGATGGACTGTTAGGTTAAGGAAAGGAAGTGGATGGAATGAATGAAATACTGCTTCCGGTTTTGATTGTGGCGGGCATCGGCCTGCTGTGCGGCTTAGGCCTGGCAATCGCCTCCATCGTGATGGCGGTGCCTAAGGATGAAAAGGCCGAGGCGATTGAGGAAATCCTCCCCGGCGCCAACTGCGGTGCCTGCGGGTACTCCGGCTGCGCCGGCTACGCCAAGGCGTTATCCAGCGGCGAGGCTCCCGTAGGCTTATGCTCCCCGGGCGGCGCCGCGGTGGCCGCGGCTACCGCCGAGCTTCTCGGCGTCGCCGCCGGCGAGGTAGAATATAAAACCGCTCTGGTCCACTGCATGGGTTCCCACGACAACACCACCGACCGGATGAAATACCAGGGGATCGGCTCCTGCGCCGCCGCTGTCCAGCTTTACGGCGGTATCTCCTCCTGCTCCTTCGGATGCATGGGGCTGGGCGACTGCGCCGCCGTGTGTGAGTACGACGCTATCAAGGTCTGCAACGGTGTCGCCAGCATTGATCCCACTCGCTGCAAGGGCTGTTCCAAGTGCGTACAGGCCTGTCCTAAGCATTTGATTTCTTTCGTGCCCCTAAAGCCTCAGGCCGTGGTACGGTGTTCCAACTGCGATAAGGGCGGCGTTACCCGCAAGCTTTGCAAGGTGGGCTGCATCGGCTGTATGAAATGCGTAAAGGCCTGTGAATCCGGCGCTGTTACGGTCAATCAATTCAAAGCCTCGGTTGACCCGGCAAAGTGCACGGCCTGCGGAAAGTGTGTCGAGGTCTGTCCTCAAGACTGCATCCGCATGTGCCTGGAAGGTATTACCATACAGAGCTAAATAAGAACCGCTTGGCGATACCTGATAGGAAAAAATCTATTTCCCCGCGCCATGCCGCGGGGCCCCGCAAAAAACAAAACGGACGCCGGAGGAATTTTTCCTCCGGCGTCCGTTTTGTTTTTCTTTCGCTTCTCTCAAATCTCTCAATAGTACAATTTTTCCCAGGAACCGCCGTTTTTAGTACCCTAACTCTTCTCCCACTAAAATCACCTTAATCCGGTCCTTGACCCGCTGCTGTCCGCTGACTACATAGGTCGCGCACACTCTGTCACTGTTACGGCAGCCATCCGCCATTTCCGGATGCTCCTTGGAAAGGGAGACGCAGACCCCGGTATGCCTGCAATAGGTATCACAATTCAGCCTTACCACATTAGCCGGCGCGGAGACGGTTTTCACCCTGCGAACCGCTTCGTCTAAGTCCTTGACGATTTTATTGTAGCCAATCACCACAATGACGCTTTTCGGTCCGAAGGTCAAGGCCGCGACCCGGTTTCCGTTGCCGTCCACGTTATAAAGGACACCGCTCTCCGTTACCGCGTTGGAGCTCATCAGGTATACGTCGGCGAAAAAGGACTTTCTATAAATTTCCTGAACCTGTTCTCTGGTCAGGCCCTTCTGATCCCGGTCCATCAGCTTCGGATAGCTTCCACTTCTCAGCAGCTCCATCACGCCGCATTCCCGCAAGGACATAGAACCTCCAAAGGAGATCACGTCGTCAGGCTTCAGCAGGCCGGCCACCTGCGCGACAGCATCTTCCTTAGTCGCCGCATAATACGCCTGCATGTTATTTTTCTGCAGGCTTTCCATCGTTCTTTGAATTCTCTTTTCAACCACCGCTTTACAATTCTGATCCATTTTCCATCACCTCAGTTAACTTCATCTTGTTTCCATCCTCAGATTTTTTGCATATTCCATAGCTTTCTTGTTCCTTTGCCGGCTTCCGCCTCTATTTATCTTTTGCCGAGCCTTCCTCAAGACAGATTCTCCTGGCAGAAACAGCGTAAAAGCTATTTTCATTATACCGCTAAATTTTTAAAATGAAAAGCATTAGCGGATATATTGCTTGCTGGAATAGCCGGTAATATTTTGATAGCGAATTTGATACCAATCGCCGCTTTCCCCTAATATGGCGACCGTGGCGCCTTTAGGCGCCTGGCCGATCACCTGGGCGCTTAAGCTGGGCTGGCTGCGGATATTAAGAGGCGTTTGCTGGGTTGCTACTGTTCCCTGCCTCTGGGGCTGAGGCTGGCCTCCCGGGGGTACAAAGGGTATCCCAAAATACTCTGTTAAGGAAAGCACTAGATTTCTGGCGATATTATCAATATTATCCCGAATCCACTGGGCGTCGGCACTGTTATCATGATAAGCGGCCTCCAGCAGCACCGCCGGCGCTCTGGTTTGCTTCAGCTCGGCTAGGGTCGTGGTTGGTACGGTTTTGACCTTGTTTGGATCCGGATAAATCGCCTTAAAGTTATTTGCGATAATCTCTGCCGCCCTCTTTCCTTTGGCGCTGCCGTCGTAGTAATACACATCGGTTCCCCGGATCTGCCCGGACAGGGCGGGCGGCGCGGCGTTGGAGTGGAGGGCCAGGTGCAGGTCATAGTTTCCGGCATTGCTTTGAGCAATGGCCTGGGACAATTTTTGGCTGGGTTCATTGCGGGTAAACTGGATTCCGCTGGAGTTCAGATAAGGCTCCATGGCGTCGGCAATCAAATTCATATAGTACTCCTCGTTGCCGCCGTCTACGTAGGGGTTATACTCCTGTAAAGAGGGGCTCAAGTAAATTTTCGGCATAATGTACTCCTTTCCTTGGTCAAAGGGCTATAGCCCGATTTTCTGAAAAAACGCTTCCGTACTCTGCAAGCCTGGCCTGAGATATCTTCCCAGCCCGAAAAGACATTCCGGATCACGGGTAATTTGATTGGTATGACTTTCACAGGTCATGCTGGACTGAAATCCCATTGTCTTCAGCATCGTCTGGGTTCCGTCGCTGATCGCTCCAAAGGGATAGGCAAAGCAGGTCGGCGTCCAACCGGTCATTTGGCGGATCCTCTCCTGCGCCCTAGTCAGATCCTGGGTAAACGCCGCCTCATAATCCAAGTCGCTTTCCCCCTTCATTCGCTTGGCGCCTACTCTTTTTCCATCATAGGAATGCATGTTATAAGAATGGTTCTGAATCTCCACACGGCCCGAATCTATCATTTCGTTAATGTTATCCCAGGTGATATGAGAATAGTTCGGATGAGCGTCTTCCGCCTGGCTGTATTCATCGGTATAGCGGCAGATCGGGGAAATTACGATCTTCGCGTCGTACTCCTCCAACAACGGAAAGGCGTAATAGTAGTTATTGTAATAGCCGTCGTCAAAAGTAAGCATCACTGGCTTTTCCGGCAGCGGAACACCTTTCTCCACATAATCGATCAGGTCCTGCACTACCACGGTATGGTATCCGTTTTCTTTCAGGTACTTTAAATCCGATTCGAACTGTGCCGGGGAAAGCACGTATTTTCCTTGCCGGGCTTCCTCCTTCAGCAAACCGTGATACATAATGATGGGAAGCTCACAGCTTTCCTCAGGCACGGCGTTTGCCGGCAGAAGGCCTCCGTGAAATCCCAAAACGGACAATAGCAAGGCCAAGCCCAGAACAGCTCCCCCCGCCGCCGCTTTCCCACCTCGTTTCAACAGGCTGTATTTTCTTTCCATTACGCTGTCCTCCCGAATTACTACGCTCCTTTTATATATAGGAGGAAAATCTTTTTTTATGACTTCTTTGAAAAAAGACTTTACAAATGGAAAAATGTATGTTATTCTATAAACAGAAACAATAACTATTATTGATTTTAGGAGAACTAAATGGAAAAGAGACAGAATTACAGCCGGAAAAGAGAAGCCATTCTATCTGCCATCTGTTCCACCGATATTCATCCCACTGCTGATTGGATCTATCAAAAACTAAAACCAATTTATCCTGATTTAAGTCTTGGCACGGTTTACCGCAACATTGCTCGATTCAAAGAAGATGGTTTGATTATAAGCGTCGGCGTAGTAGAAGGACAGGAACGATTGGATGGCACCACCGCTCCTCACGCCCACTTTATATGCTCCAAGTGCGGCTGCGTTTTGGATGTGGAAGATGTGGAGCAGGACGCCCAGCTTGATTTCGATGTTAGTAAGCGAATCCGCTGTCAGATTGATTCTCATGATCTAGTGTTTCATGGCATTTGCGAGGAATGTCTTAACGCCCAAAAGAACGCCGGTTAATAGTAAATAAAGGGATTTGCCCTTTATAAGATAGAATATTATGATTTGGAGGAATTTAAAATGAAGAAATTTGTATGCTCTGTTTGTGGTTATGTTTACGAAGGAGAAACCGCTCCTGATTTCTGCCCCCAGTGCAAGGCTCCTAAAGAGAAGTTCGTGGAGCAGAAAGGCGAAATGTCTTGGGCTGCTGAGCACGTAGTAGGCGTTGCCCAGGGTTCCAGCGAAGACATCATGGAGGATTTAAGAGCTAACTTTAACGGCGAGTGCACCGAGGTTGGTATGTATTTGGCTATGGCCCGTGTCGCCCACAGAGAAGGTTATCCGGAGATCGGCCTGTATTGGGAAAAGGCCGCTTATGAAGAGGCTGAGCATGCCGCTAAGTTTGCCGAACTTCTGGGCGAGGTTGTTACCGACAGCACTAAGAAGAATCTGGAAATGCGTGTAGAGGCTGAAAACGGCGCGACTGCCGGCAAGTTTGATCTGGCCAAACGCGCGAAGGCCGCTAATCTGGATGCCATCCACGACACCGTCCACGAGATGGCCCGCGACGAGGCTCGTCACGGCAAGGCTTTCGCCGGCCTTTTAAAGAGATATTTTGGTGAATAATCGAGGGAATAATGTATTGCGCCTAAATTCCTGGATTTTCTAAAAAGGAGAGCGGTTTTATTCCGCTCTCCTTTTATTATGCTGACGATGATCCTTGAGAACAATCTATAAAGAACACAGAAACAGGTCTGCCGTCTGTCAAAAGCGAAAGTATACACTAACAGTATCTATATACGGTATTAAAAACGGCCGGTAAAAAAGGCAGCCGCCTTTCAAGTAAAGCGGCTGCCTTTTTTATCAATCTGTTGCTTTCAGCAAAAACGAGGCGATATCCTCATAAACCTGTGCTCTATTCGTTTCATTGAGAATTTCATGTCTTCCGCCGGGATAAAGAATCAGCTTGACATCATGGCCGGTTTTCACCAAACGGTGGTAAACTTTTCTAACGCCCTTTCCAAAATCCCCTACCGGATCCTGGTCTCCAGAAACCATTAAAATCGGAAAATCAGTCGGTACGGAGCGGAACCACTGCGGCTTATTCACGTCGAAAAGCAGAGTGACCAAATCCCGATAGCCGGACACTGTAAAATCGAATCCACACAACGGATCCTGATTGTACAAATCCACCTGAGCCTCATCCCGAGAGAGCCAGTCATTCTCCGTGCGGGCCGGCTGAAAGGAACGGTTATACCCACCAGTGGTTAATTTTTTTAGCTGGTCGTCATGAGCCTTGGGACCCTTTTTCATTACAATTCTGTTGGCGTAAGCTAGGCCCATCTTCATAACAGCAGGCGAAAAACCCGCGCTGGTGCCGCAGAGTACCGCTGCGCTGACTCCTTCACCATAGTCGCTGAGATAACGCCTAGCCAAAAAAGAACCCATACTGTGGCCCATGAGCATATAAGGAGCACTGGGAAAATCTTCTTGGATAATCCGGCGCAGCTTATTCATATCCTTTACCAGATTCTGATAGCCTCCCGGACCAAAATAACCAAAGCTCTCCTCATCCACCGCCGATTTTCCATGCCCCGCATGGTCGTTGACACAAACCACAAATCCCTTCGCCACCAAGTATTTGGCGAAACTTTCATACCGGAGGCTGTGCTCCGCCATACCGTGAGCGATCTGGAGAATCCCCCGGACCGCATTTTTATCCGCCGGAGCGAACCCTCTGGCGAAAATTCTTCCTTCACCGCTGCTGGCGTCATAGCTCATTTCTTTTGTGGTATACTCCATGGTTTCAACCTCCAAATTACGCCGCCGGAATTGACAAAGCTGTTAAATAGAGTCTGATTGGTTATTGTCCAGCACCGAAGTGCAGTGGGGACAGCGCTTTGCTTCCAGAGAAATTTCGGAGCAGCAGTAGGGACAAATCTTTGTGGCAGCCTTTTGCTCCTCCACTGGCTTTTTTCCCCATTTGGACAGCTTATTGGTCAGCTTCACAAACAGGAAGATTACCAAAGCCATGATGACGAAGTTCAGCACCGCAGTCAGAAACGCGCCGTATCTGATCGTGGCCTGTCCCACGGTAATGGCCAAAGAGTCAAAATTCACCTGACCGAACAGGCCCAGCAGCGGGGAAATAATATCCCCCGTCAGCGACGTAACGATCGCTTGAAACGCTGCGCCGATAATAACGCCGATCGCCAAATCCATCACGTTACCCCGCAAGGCAAATTCTTTAAATTCCCCTAAAAACTTTTTCATAACAATGCACCCTTCCATTTCCATTTTGCATCTTATAGAATAATTATACCATTCCCCACGTAATATTTGTGCCTATTTTGTAAATTTTTTCTAATTCCTTACGAGCGGGCACTGCAAACAACTGTTTTACTTTCCTCTGCCGCCGCGGGTCGGAGCGTTCTTCGCCGCATATCGCTCACATCTTTTGGACACCGCGGTCGGATTGCGTTTTCCAGAAGCACTAAGACGCTGTAAAAGCAGCTTCGCGGCATAGCGCGCTCTCCATTTGCCGCAGCATGCCTCCCGATAATTATTTGCGCAGCGTTGGAAAGCCTTGACAAACGTCTGGACGATACCAATATGAAAAATCTAATTATGCTTTTTGACTACAGACAGCCGTAGATACAGAAAAAATGGAATATGCTTCCCGCCAGCACGAACAGATGCCAGAGGGAATGCACATACTTCCTTTTCTTACCTATTCCATACAGCGCCGCTCCTACCGTATAAAAAACGCCTCCAGCCAGCAAAAGAATCATCTCCCAAAAGGGCATGGAGCCGGCCAGAGGCTTCGCGGCGAAAATCACCGCCCACCCCATACAGATATAGCATACCATCGACAGCCTTTGGAACCGCTTTAAATTAACAGCGTTAAATACGATTCCCACCACGGCTGCCGCCCAGATGACGCCAAACAGCACCCACCCCACCGTTCCGCCGATGATGACAAGGCTCAAAGGCGTATAGGTGCCGGCGATCAGCAAAAAAATGGAGCAATGGTCCAAGATGCGGAACACCCTCTTTCCCTTGTTCACTCCTAAAGCGTGATACAGGGTGGAAACCAAATATAAAAGAATTAACGTGGCGCTGTAAATAGACAAGGACACAATCACAATCGGATCGCCGGGAGCGCTCACCAAAAGAAGCACCAGCGCCGCGATCGATAAAAGCACCCCAATCCCATGGCTGACGGCGCTTAAAATCTCCTCTGAGGCAGAATAAATGGGAAGCCCCAAAAGGCGGCGTTTTTCCTCCCGCTGTTCTTCCTTAAGCCTATTCACCGTCTTCTCTCCTTTCAACGCCAGTCAGATCAAAACTGGGAATGAAATCCTTTTTTGCCGAGCTTAGCTCCTGTACAAAGCCGTTTAACTCCAGGCGGAACAGCTCATCCTGCACCTTCTCATACTCCCTTCTGGTGATCCTGCGGTTGAGCTCAGGGAATTCCCCCAGGCGCACTCTCCCATAGGGAACGTATTGTCCCATCAGGCTCACAAGAATCTGATCGCCAAACGCTTCTTTCAAAAACCGGAGCGCGCCAATGGCGTTTTGCGTAGCCAAAGGCAGTACCAAATGCCGGACTACCGTTCCTCTTACCAGCATACCGTCCTGACCGAATACCGGCCTTCCCGTCTGCCTGACCATCTCTGGGATTGCCTTGGACGCCGCCTGGAAATAATCGCCTGCGCCGGAATATCTCCGCGCCTTTTCCTCGTCGGAATATTTGAGGTCCGGCAAATAGATATCCACGCTCCCCTCCAGCAGCTTTAAGGTTTCCACCGTCTCGTAGCCGCTGGAGTTATACACCACTGGAACCTTAGGCCGGTAATGCCGGAAGCTTTCTAAAATCGCCGGGACAAAATGGGTTGGATTTACCAAGTTGATATTGTGAGCCCCTTTCTCCTCCAGCTCCCGATATATTTGAGCAAGCTCCTCCGGGGCGACCGTCTTTCCAAAATCCCGGGTGCTGATTTCTTCATTTTGGCAAAAGGCGCACCGAAGGGAACATCCACTGAAAAACACAGTACCGGATCCTCTCGTTCCGCTGATGCATGGCTCCTCCCAAAAATGGAGGGCCGCTCTGGCTACCCTGGCAAATACACCCATGCGGCAAAAGCCTTGTCCGCTCTCTCTTTCCCTTCTGGCGCCGCAGCTTCGGGGACAAATGCGGCACGCCTGCATCAGCTCTGTCATGCTTTTTCCTCCGCCTGGCTGCACTGCTCCACCAAACACATCATCGCCGCCATACCGCCCCGTTTTCCTCCGGTTGCCCGGTGGGAAATGAGCCAATCATGATTGCAACGGGTACACAAATCCGTCACTGTAATATTTTCCGGACGCATCCCGGCCCTGACCATGATTTGCCGGTTGGCCTCCCACAGGTCAAGGTTATACTTTCCGTTTTTCTTATCCATAACAAATCTTTCCGTTTCCAGGTCAGAAAGGGCCAAAAACTCCCTTGCCACCGGCTCATCCACCTCATAGCAGCAGGCTCCTATAGACGGGCCGATCGCTCCTATGATCCGCTCCGGACGGCATCCGTATTCCGCCTTCATTTTCTCTACCATTTTCCGTCCGATCCGGCCGGCAGTCCCCCGCCATCCGCCATGAGCCAAGCCAATCACCCTCTTTTCCGGGTCTAAAAAGTAAAGGGGAACACAGTCGGCATAATAGGTAACCAGCACCACATCCGGCTCGTCGGTGACCAAGCCGTCCACGCTTTCCAAATCTCTGGGCCGGAAAATGCCGACGCCTCTATCCTGCCTTCCCACCCGCCGAATAAAGGTGTGATGATCCTGCGCCGAAGCGGTCAGCCCCTCGTAAGGAAAGCCTGCCGCCCCGCAGATGCGTCGGTAATTTTCCAATACATTTTCATCCGGGTCTCCGCGGTGAAAGCTGAGATTCATGGAAAAAAACTCGTCATTGCTGACGCCCCCCAGCCGGGTAGAAAAGGCGTGGCGGACGAAGGGATAGCTTTCCAAGGCCGGAAAGGTCAAATAGCCTACCCCTTCCTTAAAGTTAAGACGCATCGCGCTGCTGTGAAATACCATAGCTTCCTCCTATTCCCGGCAAGCCCTTTTCCATAGTAACAAAACCGGCGGGCAGATACCTCCCGCCGTTCCGGAAAGGTTTCCAGCCGGCTTAGCCCTCAGGGGGCGCTGAATTCTGTCACTGTTTCTGCTTTTCAGGCAATAAGCCGGAAAGCACTTTTTTCGGTCTGCCTTCCCCGCGTAGCAGCGATCGCCGCTGCAGAAACGGAGGGGAAGCATTGGGAGGGCCGCCGGCGCCAGCCTTCCCGCAGGGAGGCAAAAGCCGCATTTTAAATCTCCGCGCCTTTCAACGTAAGCGGACAAATTTTTTTGAAGCAGCCCTCTTTTTATCCGTCAGCCTCCTCCGCCGCAGCCATTTCTCCCGCAGGTTCTTCTTCCTTGCGGGCGGTGGTCTTTTTTACCACTACGCCCTCGTACTTCAGCTTAAACTGAATTCTCCCCTTAAATTCCCCGCCGCAGCACGGACACCGGAAGTCTGCCCGGTAGCTTTTGTTTTTAAACTCCCACTCGCCATTCCTTTTCGCCTCCGCCCCGCACGCCGGGCATTCAAAGCTCATATCCGCATCCTTTAGCAGAGGATTGCTGAGATCGCAAAGGATGGTCGTTTTAAACCGCATTTTATCATAAAATTGATTCTTTGAGGCATCCTCAAAGAAAGGTTTCAGCTCTTCCTCATCATAAAGCCTTCGAAAACAGGCCAAGGCCAAAAGGCTGTCATCCAGCGCCCGATGATGCTCCATTCCCTGCACATCGATGCCCAGAAGCTGAGCCGCAGTGGAAAGCCCCATTTGCTTTCCCCTCTCATAGTACACGCGCCGTTCGCAAAAGCTTTGCAGATTGACATAGCCCTCTATGTAGTCCAAGCGGTCCGTGCCCCAATAATATTGATGGTTTTCCATCAGGGCTAAGATATCCGAGGTTCCCCAGGTCATCAGAACTGCGTTTCCTAAAAACTTTTTAAATTTACTTACCGCCCTGGTATACGTAACGCCCAGCCCCAGCTCCTCACTGCTGATGTTCGTCAGGTTTTTGACCTTGCTGCTGAGCTTCTTACCGATTTGGGGCTTTACCACCACGGAGAAGGTATCCTCCACGCACAGGCGGTCGTTTACCTTAACCGCGCCGAATTCTATAATCTCGTTGAAAAAGCCGCTTTTTCTTTTACTGTAGGTTCCGTTCCATTCCAGGTCAAGAATTACAAACTCCATGGAAGCTCTCCCATCATCATAGTTCCCAGTTAAAAACTCAACATCCCTAAGTCCTTCACCATATCGATCGCTTTTCCCACGGCGGAAACCACCAGCAGCCCGCCGCAAACTCCCGCTATGATCCGGAAAACCCAGTGCGCCAGAATCCCCTGAAATAATGAAATGATTTTGGACAGCGCCAGAAACAGAATCATCTCAAACAGAATGAAAACGACCAAAAAGAGCAAGGCGGACGCCACGCCTAAAAAGCCGGAGCCGCCGGACTCAAAAGCCTGAACCGTCAGGGACTTGGCGGATACGCTGATCCAGGTCAGCCAATGAACATCCGTAAGGGTAAAGACCAAGCCGAACAAAAAAATATTTTCTCCCGCCTGGGGACGTTTTTTCACAGATCTTCGAGCCGGAGCCGGGCCCGATTGGGAATAGATATCCTGATATTCCGGCTCTGGCTCCGGTTCCGCCTGAACCGCTAATTCCCGATCCATGAAGGCGTGGTCACGGAATACGGATACCAACAGGCTGACGCCCGCTGCAGCAGCCGCCGCGGCCGCTGCGAAATTCAGAAAAGCGCCCGCCGCGCTGGATTCGAAGATCCATCCGCCGCCTAAAAACACCACGCCGCCCGCCAGCACGGAAACCAGCAGATGACCGCAGAACAGCAGGCCGCCGGTTCGGGTTCCGCATTTCAGGCTTCCATAAATCAAATATGCCAGCACTGCTAACGGCATTCCTACTCCGGTCAGTCCAAGATAGGCTGCTTTCAGCATTACGTCGAAAATTTCCAAGACAGTTTCTCCTTTCAGCGGCACAACGCCCCGCCCGATCGGGCGGAGTATCCGCGGACCTGCTTAAAATTCACTGGAAAGTACGATTTATCCGATACGCCGGTACTCAACCTAAGGGGCAGCATTCCCGTCAGCGCCAAAAGCGGTATCAGAGGAACATCCGCCGCGCAGCCAATCAAACGGATACATAAAAAAAGCGGACACCTCTCCCAGCGCCCGCCTTAGGAACCAGGGAAAAAGCTTATCCTTTCCGGCTGGCATTTTTCATCCGTTGTTCCTTATTCAAAATCGTCTTTCTCAACCGGATGCTCTTTGGCGTGACCTCCACCAGTTCATCGTCGGTGATAAATTCCAAGGACTGCTCCAGGCTCATAATACTGGGAGGAGTCAGCTTCAGCGCCTCGTCGGAGCCGGCGGCCCGGGTATTGGTCACGTGCTTTTTCTTACACACATTCACCGTGATATCCTCGGACTTTGGAGACGCTCCCACGATCATCCCCTCATAGACCGGAACGCCGGGACCTACGAACAATCTGCCCCGGTCCTGGGCGGCAAACAAGCCATAGCCTGTGGTTTCCCCCGTTTCGTGAGCGATCAAAGAGCCCTGCTGCCGCTGTAAAATATCGCCCTTGTACGGCTCATAGCAGTCAAACACATGGTTCATAATTCCGTTACCGTTGGTATCGGTCAAAAATTCAGAGCGGTAGCCCATCAGCCCTCTGGCGGGAATTTTAAACTCCAAATGGGTGGTGCCCGTTTCTCGGGTGCCCATATTCAAAAGCTCCGCCTTGCGGGTGCCCAGCTTTTCCATCACAGCGCCCACGTAATTGTCAGGCACCTCGATCATCAAAAGCTCCATCGGCTCGCAAAGCTTTCCATTGATGGTCTTATAAATCACCGTAGGCCTGGAAACCTGAAATTCATAGTTCTGCCGGCGCATGGTCTCGATCAGAATGGAAAGATGCAGCTCTCCCCGGCCGCTGACCTTAAAGGTATCGGAGGAATCCGTTTCCTCCACCCGCATGGCTACGTTGGTTTCCACTTCCTTGAAGAGCCGGTCCCGGATATTCCGAGAGGTGACGTATTTTCCCTCCCGGCCGGCAAAGGGGCTGTTATTCACCATGAACATCATAGATACCGTCGGCTCGTCAATCTTTACAAAGGGCAGGGGCTCTACACATTCGGGATCGCAGGCAGTCTCGCCGATATTCAGATCCGTAATTCCGGACACCGCAATTAGGTCCCCCAGGGCGGCGGATTGGGCCTCTACCCTTTTCAAGCCCTCAAATTGGTACATTTTAGTAATTCTGGCCTGCTTGGTCGTACCATCGTTGTGGCACAGGACAACGCTTTGGCCAGTTTTCACCTGGCCGCGCTCCACTCTGCCCACGCCAATACGGCCTACATAATCATCGTAATCAATATTGGAAAACAAAATCTGCAGCGGTCCGTTCAATTCTCCCTTCGGGGCGGGCACATATTTCAAAATAGCCTCAAACAACGGGGTCATATCCTTGCCGGGCACAGCCGGATCCGTGGTAGCGTAGCCGTCTCTGCCGGAGGCGTAAATCACCGGAAACTCCAGCTGGTCATCATCCGCGCCCAGCTCAATAAACAAATCCAGCACCTCATCCACCACTTCGGCAGGCCGGGCGCCGGGACGGTCGATCTTATTCACCACAACCACAGGCCTCTTTCCCAAGCCAAGAGCCTTTTTCAGCACAAATCGGGTCTGGGGCATACAGCCCTCAAAAGCGTCCACCAGCAGCAGAACGCCATCCACCATCATCAGGATCCGCTCTACCTCGCCGCCAAAATCGGCGTGACCGGGAGTATCCACAATATTAATTTTCGTATCCTGATACATGACCGCCGTATTTTTAGAAAGAATGGTAATCCCGCGCTCCCGCTCCAAATCATTGGAATCCATTACCCGTTCCGCCACCGCCTCGTTCGCCCGGAAAATACCGCTTTGCCGCAGCATCTGATCCACCAGGGTGGTTTTGCCGTGGTCTACGTGGGCGATAATGGCAATATTCCGCAAATTCTCTCTTACATCCATTCAAGCTTACCTCTTTTTCCTGTTACTTGCTTTCATTTTCTTTTTTCATCAATTTTACACTCTATTATATCACAAGGAGCAGGACTCGTACAATGATAGAATCACTTAAAATCCGGGCCGATTCCTTCTAATTTATAGCAACTACGGCGTTGATATCGCCTTCTGTAGTAAGATCCACACACAAACAGACGCAAAGCAGCGGCACCTCAAACGCCGGCTGACGGATTTCCACCGCAAAGCAGTCCATTCTATCCTTCCAGCATTTTTGATGGCTTAGCAGCACGCTGGAGTCAACATCAATCACGTCAAAATTCCGCGCCACCAAATCGCCCCGGAAATGCCAGGTGACCCCGCCCAAAACCAATTGCTGGGGGATCCCATTCCCGGAAATCCGCAAGGTAACGCTGAGATTTTTCCCCTCCGCCGGCGAAATTCCGTACCGGATAATAGGAGGAAACACCCTCTGCTTAATTTTGGCGGCCGCAGTTCCCTGAGAATCAGTAAGCAGCAGTACGGCGCCGGCGGGCTTTTTACTTCTGGTCACCCGGTAGCGCACCTCTCCTGCTTCGTCATAAATCAAAAATACCGTGTCCCCTTGCGAGGTGCAGGGACTGATGGTGAAACGCAACGAAGGTCTCCTCCTTTCTAAAAGCTCTATTATCTATTTATTATAGCTATTTTTTCATTTAATATCAATCAAAAAGAGCAAGCCCGCATCAGGCTTGCTCTTTCGAGTATATTTTTCTCATATCCAGCTAATTGAAAATTCCAAAATTACCTTACCGCCACCGGCTCCACGGGGATCGTGCTTTGCAGCTCGTGGTTTTTCTGGTTAGTCATGGAATAAGCGATATTCGTACAATGGTCGGCGATTCGCTCCAGGTTGGTGAGCATGTCCATAAACACCGTTCCCGCAACCACAGAGCACTTTCCTTGGTTCAGCCGCTCAATATGGAGATCCTTCAACTCCTGTGTGGCGTCGTCGATGATTTCCTCCCGGCGGTTGATATCCGCCGCCATCTGGGGCTGAGTTTCCCGGCTGGCAAACATCTGCAATGCCTCTTCCAGCATCGCCTCCACCCGGTTTCGCATCTCCGTGGCCTGCTCCACCGCCCAAGGACTGAATTTCTGCTTGGATTTCTTCAAGGTCTGGGCCAACTCACACAGGTTCTCGCTGTGATCCCCGATCCGCTCCATATCGCTGATGACATGGTACATCGAGCCCAAGGCTTGCCGGTCATAATCCTCCAAATCCAAGCCGTTGATTTTTACCAGATATTCCGCGATCCCCCGGTTTAGGAAATTGATCGTATTTTCATTTTCATAGATTTGATCCACCTTAGTATTATCTTGGGTAATCAAGGCGTCCATGGCCATCCCTAAGGTTTCCTTAGCAAGCTGCCCCATACGGTCCACCTCTTTAAACAGCTGGGCAACGGCGACCGGAGGAGTGCTCAGAATTCTGGCGTCCAGATAAGCCAAGGAGTTGGAGCTTTTGACCGGATCAGAGCCCGGAATCACTTTACAGGCAACCTTTACCAGCAGGCTGCTCAGAGGAAGCATGATCGCGGTGCAAACAATATTAAAAATCACGTGGACAATCGAAATCTGAGCCATCACGTTGCCCGGGGCGATTCTCTGAACCAGCTCCGCAAAGGGAAACAGCATACTGATGACAATAAACAGGACCGCGCCAAACACATTGAACATTAAGTGAACCACCGCGGTTCTTCTCGCCGTCTTGCTGGTGCCCACGCTGGAAATCAGCGCGGTGACGCAGGTGCCGATATTTTGACCGTAAATCACATAAATCGCACTTGGAAGAGTGATGGCGCCAGCCGCGCCCAACGCCTGAAGCACGCCTACAGAGGCGGAGGAGCTTTGGATAATCGCGGTAAACACCAGACCGACCAGCACGCCCAAAAGCGGGTTTGAGAAAGAGGTCATCAGGCTGGTAAAAACCTCAGACTCCGAGAGAGGTTCCATAGCGGTGCTCATCATTTTCATGCCCATAAAGAGAATTCCGAAGCCCGCGATGATCTGGCCGATATGCTTAACGCTGTTTCGCTTAATAAAGGATATCATTACCACGCCGATGAGGACCGCCAGCGGCGCGATCGCGGTTAGATTGATAGCGATCATCACACCGGTGACCGTAGTACCGATATTAGCACCCATGATCACGCCTACCGCCTGGGCTAAATTCATCAGTCCAGCATTTACAAAGCCTACCACCATCACCGTGGTGGCAGAGGAGCTTTGAATGACAGCCGTAACCACCAAGCCAACCAAAGCGCCCATATACTTGTTTTTGGTCAAGCGCTCGATCATTCCTCTCAGTTTTGAGCCGGCCGCCATTTCAAGGCCGTCCCCCATAAGCTTCATTCCGAACAAGAACAACCCAAGGCCTCCGGCCAGCTGCATCAACATACTCCCTATTTCCATACTATCCCACCCGTCTCAATTTTCAGATCCTTGCATTTTTGAATTCATTTTTACAATTTCATTATGAGTTTATTACTTCAATGTTAAGTGTACGTTAAATCCTTTCATATTTCTATACTTTTCCCGATAAATTTTACAAATTGACCAATTTTATTTTTCGTTTTAATCATATTTTACCGGAAAAAATCATCCATTTTTTCCAAATATTAGATAATAGTTAAATTTTAAACAGCATTATAACTATAGAATAATTAGTATTAATAATATTTATATATTATTAACTATTATTAATTTATAATATAAAAAACAGCTTTAACCGCTACCAAAGTTCCAATTTATGTGGTATGATGATGCCAACAACAAAAGGGACAGGTGGTAATCATGAAAAAGCTACTTTTGGTGATCGACTATCAAAATGATTTCGTCAGCGGCAGCTTAGGGTTTGAGCAGGCAGTTTCTTTGGAGGATCCGATCTGCCGTAAAATTGAGAGCTATCTTAAAAACGGGGACGACATTATCTTTACTCTAGACACTCACGGGCAGGATTACAGTTCCACGCAGGAGGGGAAAAAGCTGCCGGTTCCCCACTGTCTGAAAGGAAGCGATGGCTGGAAGGTCTACGGCAAGGCTGCCTCTTATCTTTCCAAGGCCGCGGCAGTATTTGAAAAACCGACCTTCGGCTCTCTAGAGCTCGGGGAATATTTAAAAAGCCATCCCTACGAGTCCATCGAGCTTTGCGGCGTGGTATCCAATATTTGTGTAATTTCCAACGCGGTTTTGGCCAGGGCCGCTTTACCGGAGGCCGCTATTGTGGTCGATTCCCACTGTACGGCAAGCAATGATCCCGGCCTGAATCAAAAAGCGCTGGATGTAATGGCGGGCTTTCAGGTAGAGGTTCTATAAGCGCTTATTTCCTTGCCGCGCCGCCGGCCGGTACGGCGCGGCCGCTGCCGAAGCTCCGGCAAACCGCCTTTTTGTGAGCCGTTTCCCGCAGACATGCAGAAGCTGGTAAAGGATCTTGTGCTTTGTTCCGCTTTTTGCCTCCCTTAGCGGACGCCGCAGGCAGCTGCCTTGGGGCTTTGCCGCATCGGCGGCTGAGGCAAAGCCTTAGGCGCTATAAGCCAATCAGCGATATGCCTCTCCTGCTTTCCTCGGTGCTCCTGGGAGAGCAGTTATTTTTGCAATACCGCGGCGCTTTTGCGTTCCGAAAATAGCTGAACATTATAAAAGAAGAACCGCTGCCTATGATTCCGCCAGGAGAATCAGGCCGCGGTTCTTGATTTTTTCCTCGGTTGGTTTTTTCCCTGTAAGCAGGTCAGCTGCCATAAAATCAGGCCGGTCAGCCCCCAAATAGCGGCAGTAAATAAAAGGCTGCCACCATAGAACAGGGCCAAGCCCGTTTGATACACCAGCATTGCTACAAGATATGCGGTACCTGTTTGGAAGCCCACCGCAGCCAGTGTCCATTTCCAGGAGCCCAGCTCCTTTCTCATGGCACTGACCGCACCAATGCAGGGAGCCGCCAGCAGGTTGAACAGCATAAAGCTGTAAGCGCTCAACGGGGTAAATACGGAGGAAAGCCCCCAAGCCGCCGCGCCGTCCGCTGCCGGAGCTCCAGTCCGGGGCAGCAGAATTTCCAGGGCCGCCACAATATTTTCTTTCGCTAAGGCGCCGGATAAGGCGGCCACCGCCGCTTCCCACCTGCCGAAGCCTAAGGGAGTAAATAACGGCGCTAGGCACCTGCCCAAATCGGCTAAAATGCTTTCAGATGGCTGGCTGACGGCAAGCGTCCGGTCAAACCTCTGTAAAAACCATAAAATACCGCAGCCGATAAAGATAATAGTGCCAGCCTTTACCACAAACGCTTTTATCCGTTCCCATACCCTTCTTCCCACGCTTTTCAAGTTCGGCAAGCGATAGTCCGGAAGCTCCATGACGAACCCGGAGGCTTCCCTGTGAAACGGCTTCCATTTTTTTAATAACAGCCCGGCAAAAATTGCCGCGCCCATCCCAACAAAGTACATAGAGGGGGCTACCCAGGTTTTGTCTGGAAAAAAAGCGCCCCCCAGCAAAGCAAATAGGGGAAGCTTGGCGCTGCAAGGGATGAACGGCGTTAAAAAAATAGTCAGACGCCGGCTGGTTTGATCCTCTATCGTCCGGCTGGCCATAATCGCGGGAACAGAGCACCCTGTGCCTACTAAAAATGGGATAAAAGATTTTCCGGAAAGTCCAAGCCGCTTCAGCAGCCGGTCCATCAGGAACGCTACCCGGGCCATATATCCGCAGTCCTCCAGCAAAGAGAGGATCAGGAACAGCACGGCAATTTGCGGCAGAAAGCTGAGCACAGCCCCTACTCCCCTCAGCAGGCCGTCTGTCAACAGGCTTTGCAGCCATTGGGCCGTACCCATAGCTTCCAGCAGATCCAAAAGGCTCCCGCCAATCAGGTCTTGAAAGAGCTTTTCTTGAAGCCAGCCGGTCACTGTTCCCCCCACCAGATTGACGGAAACCATATATACTGCCCACATAAGAGCCGCAAAAATAGGAAACCCTAAAAGACGGTTCATCAAAATCCTGTCGATCTGCCTGGTAGTATTCCGCGCTTTATGGTTTCTTCGTACCGTCAAAGCCACTAATCGGTCAACCTCTCGGTACCTCATGGAAGCCGCCGCCTCGTCAGGAAGAACAGCGTCTGCATCTTTTCCTTTCAGAACCTGCTGAGACGCCGCCCCGCCAGCTTGACGGCCGTCTTCTTTTCCTCCAGGCGTTTTGCCTTTTGGACAGCCGGCAAGGGTTCTCTCCCGCCGCAGTCCTAAGCTTACAGCGGCCTCCGCCGCCTCCCGGACTCCCTTTCCCTTGGAAGCAGCCATCGGAACCACCGGACAGCCGAGCTCTTTGGAAAGGCGCGGGATATCGATCCGGTCCCCTTTTTTCTCCACCATATCCATCACGTTCAAGGCCAGCACGAGAGGTATTCCCAGCTCCAGCAGCTGTGTGGTCAAATATAGGTTTCGCTCTAGGTTGGTGGCGTCTATGATATTTAAAATTACATCCGGACGCTCTTTTTCTAAAAACGCGCGGGCTGCCTTCTCATCAGGACTGGCTGCCTCCAAGGAATAAATCCCCGGAAGGTCCGCCACGGTTACCCTTGGGTTTCCCCGGAGTACCCCCAGCTTTTTTTCCACCGTCACACCCGGCCAGTTACCCACATATTGAGTGCTGCCGGTAAGCGCGTTAAACAGCGTGGTTTTGCCGCAGTTTGGGTTTCCCACCAGCGCAATGATCATAGGCGTCCCCCCTAATCTGGTACTAGTTATATGGACGATATTTCTTTGTTATGACCGCTGAGCGTCTCGAAACTTTTCCGGAAAGCTTGCCCTTTCTTTCCCGGCTATGCTATAATAAAATAATTGTACTGCTATTTTATTCCATGGAAAATTCCTGGCTTTACCGCCATAGAAGACAATTAGGAGGCTTTTTCATGATTGTAAAACCAAAAACCAGAGGATTTATCTGCACCACCGCCCATCCTGTCGGCTGCGCGCGCCATGTCGCGGATCAAATCGCCTATGTGAAAGCCCAAGGCGCTATGACCGGATGTAAAAACGTATTGGTGGTAGGCTGTTCCACCGGTTTTGGGCTGGCCACGCGGATCGCGACCGCATTCGGCTGCGGCGCGAAAACCATCGGTGTGTCCTATGACCATCCCGCTTCCGGAAAGCGCACCGGTACTCCCGGATGGTATAATAACGCGGCCTTTGAAACCTATGCCCTGGAGGATGGCCTTTACGCAAAGACGTTGATTGGCGACGCTTTTTCCCAGGAAATGAAAGAACAAGCGGCTGAACTCATTCAAAAGGATCTGGGACAAATCGACCTGCTGGTTTACAGTGTGGCCGCTCCCCGCCGCACAGACGCAGAAGGACGCACCTACTCCTCTGTTTTAAAACCGGTAGGCGCTCCTTTTAAAAGCCGGAGCATCGACCTGAGCACCAATCAGATTAAAGAGGTTTCCATCGAGCCTGCCAGCGGCGAGGAGGTCGCCGCAACCGTCAAGGTGATGGGCGGAGAGGACTGGCAGCTTTGGATCGACCTCTTGAAAGAAAAGGGACTTCTCGCACAAAGCTTTGCCACAGTGGCTTATTCCTATATCGGGCCTGAGGTAACCCACGCTATTTATAAAAACGGTTCCATCGGACAAGCCAAAAAGGATTTGCAGGAAACCGCCCTCCGCATTACCGAGCAATTGTCGGCCATCGGCGGCAAGGCTTTCATTTCGGTGAATAAGGCCCTGGTCACTCAGGCCAGCGCCGCCATTCCCGTGGTGCCGCTGTATATCTCCATTCTGTTCCATGTGATGAAGGAACAAGGAACCCATGAGGGCTGTATCGAGCAAATGGACCGTTTGCTTCGGAAAAAGCTGTTCGCCTCTCCGATTCCTGTGGATGAGGAGAACCGCATTCGTATGGACGACTGGGAAATGGATTCCAGGGTTCAAAGCGCCGTCGATTCGCTTTGGAATCAGGTTACGGATGAAAATCTAAAGCAATACGCCGACCTAGACGGTTATTGGAAGGATTTTTACCAGCTTTTCGGCTTTGGGATTGACGGTGTGGATTATGACGCCGACGTGGACGTGGATGTAAAAATCCCGTCTGTGGAATAAACAACCGCCTAGCCTTCCGAATACTTCGCAGGCAAGGCCGCCCCGCTTCAGCGGTGCTGTGCCGCATAAAATTCCCGGAAGGCTCTTTCGCAGGCTTTGGCCCTTCTAAGGCCGCCGAACAAAAGGATATCGTATCCTGCGGCATTTCTGCTCTAAACAGGTTCCGCGTTGCCGCAGAAATCGATAGGATCGGCTGCGTCAAGCCGAGCATTGACTCTGGCGTGTTTTTCTCGGCCGGATTCCGGCACTCGAAAATGCCCCCTGCCGGACAGAGAAACAGCTTACGAACAGGAGCGCGGCAGGCCTTTCCGTAAAAATCTGTTCTCTTCTCTAAAAAACGAAAGGAAAAACATGTTTTTGTCCGGCGGCTCATAGGATAAAAGGGCATACCCAAAACAAGGAGATGACGGCATGGAAATAATTCTAGAATATTTAAAATCCGTTTTATTCGGCATCGTGCAGGGAATTACCGAATGGCTTCCCATCAGCAGCACCGGGCACCTGATTCTGCTGAACCAATTTACCCCTCTGACGGTAGCGGCGGATCCGGCCCGGAATCAGGAATTCTTTGATATGTTCAAGGTGCTGATCCAGTTTGGTTCTATTTTAGCGGTTGTGGTGCTTTATTTTCATAAGCTGAACCCTTTTTCTCCTAAGAAAACAGAGCGGGAAAAGAAAAACACCTTTTCCCTGTGGGGAAAGGTGCTTGTGGCCAGCGTTCCCGCCGGCATCATTGGAATTTTGTTCAACGACGTCATTGACAGCGTCCTTTCCACTCCCTATGTCATTGCCGCCACGCTGATTCTTTACGGCGTTCTGTTCCTGATTCTGGAAAGCCGGAACAAACAGCCCAAGGTAAAAAAGTTTTCTGAATTGACCTACCAGATGGCTTTGCTGATCGGCGTATGCCAAATGCTGGCGCTGATTCCCGGCACCTCCCGGTCCGGCGCTACTATCCTCGGCGCTGTGTTCCTTGGCTGCTCCCGTTTTGTAGCCGCTGAGTTTTCCTTTTTCCTGGCGATTCCGGCGATGCTGGGCGCCAGCGGCGTAAAAATTCTGATCTTTCTGGTGGAGGGCGGCGGCTTCTCGGGGCCTGAGCTGGGTATTTTGCTGGTAGGCATGGTGATTTCCTTTATCGTTTCCATGCTGGCCATCCGGTTCCTGATGGGCTTTATCAAAAAGCACGATTTCAAGGCCTTCGGCTGGTACCGGATTGTACTGGGCATAGTGGTCGTACTGTATTTTGCCTTGTCCGGCGCTCAAATGATGCCGGTATGACGGCTTTCGAGCGTCTCTGAACCGTTGTCTTTTTAATTTTTCCTGCCGCACAGGCTGATAGAAAATAATTTTGCCTTCAATCGCTCTCGGAACGCTCAATAAAATTCCATGAAAAAGGCCGGAGCTTATTTGATTTGCTCCGGTCTTTTTCATGTCATCCAACTCAAACAGCAAGCCCGAAGCACAACGGGAAAAATTGATTTCTCCATTGCATTGAAGGCCGGCAGCTGGGAAACCGCGCCTTTCTACCCGGCGGTTTGTTTCCAGCGAACATCAAAAAGGTCGGGGATTACAGATCTTCTGTAATCCCCGACCTTTCCCTATTTCGTTATTTTTTCTTTGGCTTAAAGCTATCCTTCAGAGATACGGAACGGTTGAACACCAGCTTGCCCGGCTTGCTGTCCTTATTGTCAAGACAGAAATACCCTAAACGCATAAACTGGAACGACCGGGGCGCCTGCGCATCCTGTAAGCCCCGCTCCACCTTGCAGCCAGTGAGAATCTCCAGGGAATTGGGATTTAACAGGGTCAAAAAATCCTTGCCACCGGCCTCGGGCTCTGGATCCAAAAACAGGTTATCGTACAAGCGGACCTCGGCGTCCAAAGCAGTTTTCGCATCGGCCCAGTGGATGGTCCCCTTAATTTTTCTGCCGTCGGGAGTATTGCCCCCTCTGGTCTCAGGATCGTATTCCGCGTATACCTCCACCACGTTGCCGTCGTCATCCTTTTTGCAGCCGGTGCAGCGGACGATATAGGTGGTCTTCAGCCGCACCTCGTTGCCGGGGAACAACCGGAAGTAGCCCTTCACGGGTTCTTCCATAAAATCATCGGCCTCGATGTAAAGCTCTCTGGAGAAGGTCACCGTGCGGGTGCCGTCCTCCGGGCGGTTGGGGTTATTCTCTACCTCAAACGTCTCGGTTTTATTTTCCGGATAATTGGTCAGGATCAGCTTAATCGGCCGCAGCACCGCCATAGTGCGCTGAGCGTTCAGATTCAAGTCCTCCCGCAGGCAGTGCTCCAAAAAGCCGTAGTCCACCGTAGAATTCACTTTGGAAACGCCGATTCTATCGCAGAAATTCCGGATGGAGGCCGGGGTATACCCTCTTCTTCTCAAACCGCCCAGGGTGGGCATTCTGGGATCATCCCAGCCGGATACATGACCGTTTTCCACCAAAGCCCGCAGCTTTCTTTTGCTCATCACCGTATGGTCAATGCCCAATCTGGCGAATTCGATCTGCCGCGGCTTACAGGGGCCGTCCACATTATCAACCACCCAGTCGTACAAAGGCCGATGATCTTCAAATTCCAGGGAACATAGGGAATGGGTGATTCCCTCCAGCATATCCTCGATGGGATGGGCGAAATCATACATAGGATAAATGCACCAGGTATCTCCGGTGCGATGGTGCCTGGCCCGGTTGATCCGGTAGATAACCGGGTCGCGCATATTGAAATTGCCGGAGGCCAAATCGATTTTGGCCCGCAGCGTCATTTTTCCGTCCTCGAACTCCCCGGCTCTCATTCTGCGGAACAACTCCAGGCTTTCCTCCTTAGGGCGGTCCCGATAAGGGCTTACCGCCGGATGGGTCAAATCTCCCCGGTTTTCCCGCATCTGTTCGGGAGTCAGCTCGCACACATAGGCCAGCCCTTTTTCAATCAGGCGGCAGGCAAACCCGTACATTTTCTCAAAGTACTCAGAGGCATAGTAAAACCGGTCGTCCCAGTCAAACCCCAGCCAATGGATATCCTCCTTTATAGCGTCCACGTACTCCACGTCTTCCTTGGTAGGATTGGTGTCGTCCATTCGCAGATTGCAGATTCCGCCAAACTTTTCCGCCGTGCCAAAGTCGATGCAGACAGCCTTGGCGTGGCCGATGTGCAGATAGCCGTTAGGCTCCGGAGGAAAACGGGTGTGGACCTGCTTTCCCTCAAATTGTCCTCCCGCCTTCAAATCCTCCACAATATAGTCCTGTATAAAATTGGATGGGGTTTCTTCCCCTTCCGCTGGCTTTACAATTTCCGGCATGAAGCATGCTCCCTTCTTATAGTTTGGCAAGGCCCAAGCGCAGACGCCGCAGGCTTTCCTCACGGCCCAGGATTTCTAAAATTTCAATCGCGCCCCCCGGCGTGACCAATTGCCCGGCGGCCGCGATTCTCACCGGCCACATAACGGTGCCGTTTTTCAGGCCTTTCTCCTGGGCGTACTGAATCAGACAATCGTGGATTCCATCATGATTCCAATTAGGCAGAGCTTCCAGCAGTGCGATGGTATCCTCTAAAACCTCCTTGGAATTTTCCAGGTTGGTCTTGCTTTTTTTATTGATAAACAGCTCCTTTTCGTAGCCGGGAAGCTTTTGGAAAAAGCCGATCATCTCAGGAATCTGCGTCAGCCTGGTAACCCGGGGCTGAAGAATTTCCACCAGCTTGGGATAAGGGGCCTCCGTATCCGGGAACGCCTGCCGGAAATAAGGCTTCGCCAGCTGTAAAAATTCCTCCGGGGATTTCCCGCGGATATACTCCCCGTTAAACCAGGTCAGCTTATCATAGTCGAACACCGCCGGCGATTTGCTGATGCCGTCGATGGAGAAGCTCTCCGCCAGGCCTTCCAGGGTGAACATTTCCTGATTATCCTTAGGACACCAGCCCAGCAGGGCGATATAGTTGGTGACGGCCTCCGGCAGATAGCCGTCCGCCATCAGGTCCTCAAAGCTGGTGGCGCCGTGGCGCTTGGAAAGCTTGGAAACACTGCCATCCTCATTTTTCCCCATAATCAGCGGCAAATGCACATAAGTGGGAACCTCCCAGCCGAACGCCTCATACAAAAGGTTGTATTTCGGCGCAGAGGACAGATATTCACATCCCCTCACCACATGGGTGATATGCATGCTGTGATCGTCGATAACGTTGGCAAAGTTATAGGTCGGATAGCCGTCGGCCTTCAGCAGAATCTGATCCTCCAGCTCCTTATTTTCCACCGTGATCTCCCCGTAAACCGCGTCCTGGAAGGTGGTAGAGCCCTCCAGCGGCATTTTCTGACGAATAACATAGGGGACTCCCTGGGCCAGAAGCCTGTCTACCTCTTCCTGGGGCAGATCCCGGCAGTGGCGGTCGTAACCGCCGCCGGCGCCCTGCTCCTGGTGGAGGGCGTCCAGCCTCTCTTTGGTGCAGAAGCAGTAATAAGCCTTGCCCTCTTTCACCAGCTGTTCCGCATAGGGCTTGTACATATCCTTTCGCTGGCTCTGTACATACGGGCCGTATTCACCGCCCACATCCGGGCCCTCGTCATGCTTCAGGCCTACCATATCCAGCGTGCGGTAAATCACATCCACCGCGCCATCCACCAGCCGCTCCTGGTCGGTGTCCTCGATCCGCAGAATGAATTTCCCGCCCTGGGATTTGGCGATCAAATATTCATAAAGCGCCGTTCTCAGATTACCCACATGCATAAACCCGGTAGGACTCGGCGCATACCGTGTTCTGACTTCCATGTTCATTTCCCCTTTATTCTTCCATAATGAATTATTATATCAAATTTTCCCATAGGTGGAAAGGCTTTCCGTAAAAAAACTCAATATCCGTAGCCATTCGTACTGCTGAAATCCTCTGGGTTATCGCTGTATTTAATCAAAAGCTCAGAAAGATTCTCTGACAAGGGAACCAGGCCATAACAAACCGGAGTATTCGTATCCCCACGAAAACCGGCGACCAAGATCCGTCTGGTCTCCGGTATCCAGCCATAAATATTCCAGTAAAGCTCCGAGGACGGCGACTCTACGCACAGTTCGATGTAATCCAAGTAGTACCCATTATCATAGATATCATTCACGGCCTTCACCGAGTCTATTCTGGAACGGAACAGAGCAATCGCACTGTTCATCTTCGTAGTAATAATATCCGCTAGATCCAGATTTCTTTCCTGAAAAATACTGACTGGCGTCACCTCGATATCCTCCTTGACACAGTGCAGCGCGATGATCTCATCCGCATAACCGCAGGCGGTAATGCGCCAAGTAGTGGATTTAGCGTCGGTAAATAGGATATCCAGCGAAAAGGCGTCGCCCTTTTTCTCCTCATAAAGATACTGCTCATACTTCCGGAGACGCTTTTGATACTCCTCCTGCTGCCTTTCATACTCCTCCTGCTGAAGCTTTGCCTCCAGCTCTTTTTCCTCATCAGAAGGCTCTAAAGAGCTGTCTTGAGACTCCTCGCTGGTTCCTGTGCTTCCGCTCTCAGGATCCTCAGCGCCTGGCTCTGATAAGGTTCCTTCCGGCCCGCTGCCGGTTTGAGGCGACAGGTCGCCGCTTTGGGCGTCATCAGGCTCCCATACCGGCTCGGAAGGCACCGTCACCTTTCCCGGCGTCAGTCTCCAGGCCTCAGCATATTTCTCCATAATCACGCTGTCTATCTTCAGATTAAATAGGTATTCCACATCCTCGCTGACGTTCTTCAAAAACAGATTCCTTGCCTGAACCACCGTTCCGTCAATCTGGCTGGTATTCAGCGGTACCCGGAGGCTGTAGGCCACCGGGTACAGCTTTTGCGGATCCGCTTTCATCGCGGGGCTTTCGATAATTTTCTGCGGGTTATTCAGCATTACCGGCATTACGACCGCCTGCTCGCTTTTATCCTCTGTGGCAGCGGGCAGAACCCAGGTGGAAAACAGAATGCCGGCGAATAAAATCACGCAGGCGAATGCTATGGTTTTCCCGGTATTTTTATCAAGTCTCACAGCACCGACCCCTTTCCTTTTCCGTCAAAGCGCAGGCGGATCACCGTTCCCCTGCCGACCTCGCTTTCGATTTCTAGAGTCGCGGCGTGAGCATGAGCAATTTCCATACACAAGGCCAGTCCCAGTCCAGCTCCGCCGTATTTCCGGGACCGTGCCTTGTCCACCCGGTAAAAGGGCTCGAAAATTTTATCCAGCTCTTCCTTGGGAATACCGCTGCCCTGGTCGGCTACGGAAAACTCCATGACGCCGTCCTGGGTAAAATAGGCGTTAAGCGTCACGCACGTTCCCGGCTGGGACGCCTTTACCGCGTTGTCGATCAGGTTGTACAGCAGGGATTTAATCAGCTCCCGGTCGCACACCAGCTTCGCCTCCACCGAGGCGGCGGAAAACGCCACCTGCCTGCTGGAAGCGATGGGGCGCACGCTTTCGTCGATTTCCTCCACCAGGCGGGGAACGTCGATTTCCGTCATTTCCGGCTTTTGGCGCAGCAAAATCAGATCCATCAGCTTCGATGAGATGGATTTGAGGTATTTCCCCTCTTTATAAATGCTCTCCGCGTAATCATGAACCGTTTCGTCATCCAGGCGGGCGCTTCGCAGCAAGTCGGAAAAACCGATGATAGAGGTTAAAGGCGTTTTCATCTCATGGGTCATATTATCGATAAAGACCTTTCTCTCGCTGGCGATGTCCTCCAGCTTTTCCACCTTCTGCTTAACCGCCTCGGTCATGGTGTTGAAGTCGGCGGTCAGTTCCCCGATTTCATCCTTAGACTTAATTTCTATGGCGTTATATTCTCCGTTGGCCACCTTCATGGTGGACTTCCGCAGCCGGTTGATCCGGCTGGTCAGCAGCTTTGAGAGAATCAGCATGATAAACGCCACTACCACGGAAACAATAGGCCCCAGCACGCTGAAGAAACGGAGCTGATCATTTTTCACATCGTAAATATTAGTAATATCCTTAATAGTAGTAAAAAAATAATTACTGCTCTGAATCGTCACCGGCGAGGTGATGTAAAGGTAAACCCGGCTGTCGTCATCCCGGCGGATCAGCACACGGGCGTCGCCCTCGCTGAGCTGATTCACATTCTCGTATAGATTGTCCGGCAGATCCCGGGTAAAGTTAGAGAATACCCGTTCCTCGCCCTTGTTGAGCTGTATGTACAAATTATCCAGAGTGAACAGGTAGGAAAACTCCCGGGCAATCTGGGTGATCTGGGTATCGTCCAGCTCCGCCTCGCTGGACCGGTAGCGCTCGTAAAGCACATTAGTCTGGAAGGATGAAACCACAATACTGTATTCATCCACGCTGGATTTAATTTCTTTTTCCTTATTCAGCTGATGGTTGTTTCCGATCAGCAGATAGGCGATGGTATTCACCGCAACGGTAAGCACCGCCAGGGAAATCAGGAATATTTTCTGCCAAAAGCGCATAGAATCCCCCTTCCCAGTTTTCGGCCGCAAGCCTTAGAGGTCGTTTTCCAAACGGTAGCCCACTTTAAAAACTGTTTTCAGGCAGTCCTCCAGCCCCAGCTTTTTCCGCAGGCGCTGGACATGGTTATCCACTGTCCTGGTTTCGATATTTGCCGAGCACTCCCAGACATCCATCAGGATTTTATCCCGGCTTAGCGCCACGTTCTGGTGCTTTAAAAACAGCACCAGAAGATCGTATTCCTTCGGGGTCAAATCGATGATTTCGCTTCCCCGGCGGACGCTCCGCTCCTCCATATTGACGGTAATGTCCCGAAAGCTCAAATTCTTCTGTTCCCGGTTGAACCGGCGCAGCACGATCTCAATCCTTGCCAGCAGCTCCAAGGGCTCAAAGGGCTTTACGATATAATCCTCCGCTCCTGACTTCAAGCCCTTGACCCGGTCGGAAACGTCTCCCATGGCAGTTAAAAAAATTACCGGCGTTCCCGTTTCCCGAATTTTTTCCATCACCTGAAAGCCATCCAGCCCTGGCAGCATGATATCCAATAAAATCAGGTCGAACTCCTCGTTTCTCACCATATGTACCGCCTCGTTCCCGTCAAAACAGGGTACGCTTTCATATCCTGAAATGCTCAGGCTGGCGGCGATCAGCTTAGATATGGTCTGGTCGTCCTCAACGATCAGAATTTTCGGCATAGCTTTTCTCCTCTTTTCCTGCTCCGCTCCCGCTTTTTCGTTCCAGCTCGTTCTCAGTTTATTCTGACCGCGGCATCTCTAGGGAGCCATCCATCAGCCCCGCCGCGTATTCCTCCAGGCACAGGCTTTTGGCGTTCATGGCTTTGGCTGCGGCTTGTCCTACATACCGGTAGTGCCACGGCTCGGTGATGATCCCTGTGATCTCCTGTTTATCCTCAGGGTACCGCTGCACAAAGCCGTAATCCTCAGCGTTTTCGCTCAGCCAACGGTAGGCCTCGGTGTATTTGAAGTCGTCGGAAACCTCGTTCAGATCCACGGAAAGGCCCGTCTCATGCTCGCTGGTTCCCGGCACCGCCACCGCGTTGGCGGCCATCGATTCCGCGTTATCCCGGGGATAGCCTTTTTCCAGATAGCTGGCGGTTTCATCCTCATAAAGCCGGCGCTGGAGCTGGTTGGACCGGTAACCGGAGGAAATCCACAGGGACACTCCATCCGCCCGGGCTGCCCGGATCATATCGCACAGCGGCTCCATGATCCTGGAATCCACCTCCATGGTTCCGTCGTATTTTTCCGTAATTACATCGTAACCCGTGGGAACGGGATTGTCAACATTCACAACGATTAAATTCCAGGGGCATTCCTGGTTCCACTGAGTAAAATCCGTCCCGCCGGTTTTGGGAGATCCGCCGCCTTCTCCGCTGCTCTTCCCGCCCGGCTCCTGAACAGCCGACGTCTGGGCACTTTCCGGCTTTCCCGCCGTATTGACGGTAATGCCCGGAAGCAGGCGGTTGACAATCAAAACGCCCGCGCCGATCACCAGCAGCAGCACGGCGGCCGCCGCGCTGACAATTCCCACCCGTGCTTTTATTCTGCGGCGCCGTACCGCCCTGCGGTAGTCGGCTCTGGTATATCTTCTTGGTTCCTGATTCATATGGTAAGCGCCTCCTTATTTGGTATGATACCCCGGAAGCCTTTCCCTATTCTGTCGAAAAAAGAAAGGATGCAAGCCCCGACAGGCTCACATCCTTATTCGCACTCTTTGTTCGCAGACCAAATCAGCGCTTAAATTCCTGCTCGCAGTAAATACAGCGGTACAAATGCCGTTCCCGGTCACTGAGGCGGAACACCTGCTCGATGCCCTCCTCCACTGACGTAATGCATCTGGGATTTTTGCATTTGATCACATTATGGATCTCATTGGGCAGGCCGATGGCCTTTTTCTCCGCAATGACTCCATCCTTGATGACGTTCACCGTGATATTATGGTCGATAAAGCCTAAAATATCCGTGTTGATCTCGGTGATGCCCTCAATTTTGATAATGTCCTTTTTTCCGTATTTATTGCTTTTGGCGTTTTTGATGATGGCCACGCAGCAATCCAGCTGATCCAGGCGGAGATAACGGTAAATCTCCATGCTGGAGCCCGCTTTGATGTGGTCGATCACAATGCCAGAGTCTAAGCTGTCGATATTCAGCATTCCGGTTCCCTCCCAGCAAGATTTAATAAGGTTGCGATCAGCGCCATTCTAACGTAAACCCCGTATTGGGCCTGTTTGAAATAGGCCGCCCGGGGATCGCTGTCCACCTCGGTGGCGATCTCATTTACCCGGGGCAGAGGATGTAAGACTGCCATATCGGGCTTTGCCGCCGCCATCTTTTTACTGGTCAGGATGTAACAGTCTTTCAAGCGCACATAATCCTCTTCGTTAAAGAACCGTTCCCGCTGCACCCGGGTCATGTACAAAATATCCAGCTTGCCCATGACGTCCTCCAGGTCGCTGACCTCCTCATAAGGGATCCCCTCCCGGTCCAGCACTTCTTTGCGGATATAGTCCGGCAGACGCAGCTCGTCAGGGGAAATCAGAGCGAAGCGGATGCCCTGATAGCGGGACAAGGATTTAATGAGAGAGTGTACCGTCCTGCCGAACTTCAAGTCTCCGCACAGCCCGATGGTCAGATCACCCAAGCGGCCTTTCAGAGACCGAATGGTCAGCAGGTCGGTCAGTGTCTGGGTGGGATGCTGGTGTCCGCCGTCTCCGGCATTGATCACCGGGATCCCGGAAAACTGGGATGCCACCTTTGGGGCGCCTTCCTTCGGGTGGCGTATGGCGCAGATGTCCGCATAGCAGGAAACCACCCGAATCGTATCGGAAATGCTTTCCCCTTTGGCAGCGGAGCTGCTGTCGGCAGAGGCAAAGCCCAACACCCGGCCTCCTAAATTCAGCATCGCGGCTTCAAAGCTTAAGCGGGTTCTGGTACTGGGTTCGTAAAACAAGGTGGCCAGGGTCCTGCCATCGCACAGATGGCTGTATTTCTCCCTGTTGCGCTCGATTTCCCCTGCCAGATCCAGCAGGGCGTCGATCTCTTCCACAGAAAAATCCAGCGGATCGATCAGATGTCTCATTGGTTGTCCTCCCTGTTACAATTCTTAGTTTAACATTCCTTATGCAAGTTGTCTCAAATCCCACAGATTTCTTACAACTAACTGACCATTTCGTGATAATTTATACAAAAAGCAGACAACTTTTCTCGGATAAGCTTTTCTTTCTCGAAAAAAGCCGTCTGACGTTGTTTCCACAGCAAAGCTATCGCCAGGCCTAACGGGCGCAGTAAGACGCTTTCCTTTTCAGCGCCCGCATTTATTTAATCTAAAAAGCTCTCTATGTAGACGACGTATTGATAAAGGTCGGCTCTGTTTTTGAATACAAAATCTTCTGGCCCCGGTATAGGCCGTGATAACCGGAAAGCATATAGCTGACCGCCGCGGCTACGGCGTAATATAGGATTCCCTCCGCGCCGAACAGCTCCACTCCCAGCAGCAGAGAGGTCAGCGGACAATTGACCACGCCGCAGAACAGGGCAATCAAACCAATCCCCGCCGCGAAGGAGGGATCCAGCCCAATCAGAGGGCCCATGACGCAGCCAAAGGTGGCTCCCACAAAGAAAGCGGGGACGATTTCGCCGCCCCGGTAGCCTGCTCCCAGGGTCACCGCTGTCAGCGCCAGCTTTAGGGCGAAAGCCTCCGGCCGGGCCTCTCCGCCGTCGATGGCTCGGCGGATCACCTCCATACCCGCACCGTTATAGTCCCGGGTCTGGAATAAATAGGTAAGGCCGATTACCAGCAGGCCGCCGGCTAAAATGCGAAGGTATCTGTTTTTCAGCAGCCTGCCATAGGCCTTGCCGGAAAGATGCATCACTAGGCAAAACACCACGCTGAGCACAGCGCACAATGCCGCCAGCAGGATTACCTTTCCTAACGGAAGCGCTCCCATCTCCGGAATCCCGGTCAAATGAAACCTGACGGGGATCACGCCGAAATAGACCGCCACACCGCAGCCCACCACGGCGGACAGCACGCAAGGCACCAAGGCGGAGTAGTACATGACGCCTACGCTGATCACCTCCAGGGAAAACACCGCCGCCGTCAGCGGGGCGCCGAAAAGGGCGGAAAAAGCGGCGCTCATGCCGCACATAACCATGATCCGTTCATCTTTCTCGTCGAACCGGAACCATCGTCCAACCTGAGCCGCCATGCTGCCTCCCAGCTGAAGAGCGGCGCCCTCCCGCCCGGCGGAGCCGCCCAGCAGGTGGGTGAGGACCGTGCTGACAAAAATCAGCGGCGCTGTCTTAATAGAAATCGGTTCTGTGGAGCGGACCGACCGAATCACCAGATCTGTTCCCTGATCCCGCTCCATTTTCGTAATTTTATAAAGAAACACGATCAGCAGGCCGCCCAAGGGCAGAAACCAGATTAGGTAAGGATACTGGCCGCTGTAACGGTTGGCTCCGTCCACACAGTAGTGAAACAGAGTGCCGGCGGCCCCCAGCACCAAGCCCATCAGCAGGGCGCAAGCCACCCATTTTAGGAAAATCATTCCATGCTCCAGCCAATGCTTCAGCTTATCCCGAATAGACTCCTCCATGGCTCTCACTCCCCTTTTCCGCCGCGTCTCCGGAACCGCCGGCAAACCAGATGCTTTCCCTCTTCTCTAAAAATCGGCACAATCCCTCTGCCGTGGGAACCGCCGGTTCCTCCATTTATTGCACGGCTGGAGGCTTCCGGCGGCCCTCCAAAAAGCAGGATGTTGGAAACTTCTCCTAAGAAGGCCGCCCATACCATTTCAAAAGGAGGCCGCTCCCCCGTGGAAAGCGGAAAAGTCCCTCGCGGCCCCTCGTTCGGGTTGACAAAGGCTTTTAACAGGATCAAACCGGAATACAATGAAAACCAGCTTCTACAAAAGAAGGGCACACCCGAAGTATGCCCCGGCTTCTGTCAAGAAAGCTTTTCAAACGCCTGCTTTAAATCGGCGATAATATCTTCTACATCCTCAATGCCCACAGACATCCGGATCATGTTCGGCTCTACGCCGCATTCTTTCAGCTGCTGCTCGTTTAACTGGCGGTGGGTGGTGCTGGCGGGATGGAGCACGCAGGTACGGCAGTCCGCCACATGGATCACAATAGACGCCAGCTTCAGAGCCTCCATCAGCTTGGCGGCGGCTTCTCTGCCGCCCTTCACGCCAAAGGCAATGACGCCGCAGGTGCCCTTCGGCATATATTTCTGTGCCAGCTGGTAATACCTGCTGCTGGGCAGGCCGGGATAGTTGATCCACTCCACCTGCTCCTGAGCCTCCAGAAATTTTGCCACCTCCATGGCGTTTTGACAGTGGCGCTCCACCCTCAGGAACAGGGTTTCCAGGCCAAGATTCAGCAAAAAGGCGTTTTCCGGGCTGAGCATCATGCCCATATCCCGCATGATGTGCGTGGTGCACTTGGTTATATAGGCCGCCCTGCCAAAGGTATCGGCGTACACCACGCCGTGGTAAGACTCATCCGGCTCGGTAAATTCCGGAAATTTCCCGTTTTTCCAGTCAAAGTTCCCGCTGTCGACCACCACGCCGCCTAAGGCTACCGCATGGCCGTCCATGTATTTTGAGGTGGAGTGAACCACAATATCGGCCCCAAACTCAAAAGGCCGGCAGTTGATGGGAGTGGGAAAGGTATTGTCCACGATCAGCGGCACGCCGTGGCTGTGAGCCAGCTTAGCATAAAGGCTGATATCCGCCACCACCAAAGCGGGATTGGAAAGGCTCTCGATAAACACACAGCGGGTATTCTCCTGGAACGCGGCGTTGATCTGCTCCTCCGCGGCCTCCGGCGGCAGAAAAGTGAAGTCGATTCCCAGCTCCCGCAAGGTTTTGTTGAACAGATTAAAGGTGCCGCCGTAAATCGCGCTGGCGCACACCACATGGTCGCCGCTGTGGCAGATATTGGTCACAGACATCATAGAGGCCGCCTGGCCGGAGGAGGTCAGCACCGCTCCCACGCCGCCTTCCAGGGCGGCAATTTTTTTCGCCACTGTGTCCACAGTGGGGTTGGCGAGACGGGTGTAAAAATAGCCGGATTCCTCCAGGTCAAAAAGCCTGCCCAGTGTATCCGCCGAATCGTACTTGAAGGTGGTGCTCTGAACAATCGGAACCACCCGGGACTCGCCGTTTTTCGGCTCATAGCCGGCTTGTACGCATTTTGTATTGATTTTATATTCGCTCATAGTAACCTCCCGATTTGTCTGTGTGAATTCTTTTTTCAGCAGAATTTTTTTATCTTTTTTATAGTACCCCACTTTTTTTTCTCTGTCAATCGTCCCCATTCCAAACATAGAGCAAATGCTGTCTAAAATTTCGGCAGCATGCCGGTTCAGGATCAAATGCCCCTCGCCCACCAGCCAATGACTCACGCTTTGAGGCGCCTGGCGGCACAGGCGCATGGCCGAGCGAATCGGGGCGTTCTTATCCAGGTATCCGTGCCAAAAATGGATGGGAGACCGCAGCTCCTTCAGGGAAAACTCCCAGGGCTTGGTGTAAAGCACCGCTTCCTGGGCCAGGTACCTGCTCCCCTGACGGAATATTTCCCGGTTGGCGGAAAGAACTTTCTGACGGTTTTCCCCTGTGATCTTCCCCATACGCTTTTGGTCGCTGTCCGGCAGCACTTTTCCCATCAGCCGGTAATAGGTATCCACCTTCTTCGTCATCATATACTTGGTGATTCTCAAAATGAACCTGACAGTACCGGGATAATTCCGAGCGCAGTAAAATAAACTGGCATTAGAGGCGTTCATCCCCTTGGCGCTGTCCTCCGTATCCATCGGCCCCAGGCCGCACACCACCACGCCGGCCCGAATTTTCTTTCCCAGCCTGCTCAAGCAGGCCAGAACATAAGGCCCCCCGCCGGATACCCCCATCACCACCGGCCTTTTCAGCCGAAGCCGCTCCATCAGCTCCTCTATGTCTCCGCCGAAATCAGTAAGGCTCCTTGGCTCCACCGGGTCGGAAAGCCCGATTCCCGGCCGGTCCACCGCAATCAGCTTTAACCCGCGATTCCCGGCCGCCTGCTCCAGCCAGCGAAAATCCAGCCGGCTGCCGGGATAGCCGTGAAAGCAGAGCACCGGCTTCCCTTTGGGATCACCGCATTCCAAATAGCCCAAACGCCTTCCGTCCTTTAGGTAAAGATAACAATTTTCCCGCAGCATTACTTGTTTCCCATAATAAGAGCCATCACCCAGTCGGTAGCGCTTACCACGCCCCACACCAGCAGGAAAAACAGGATCATGGAAAGAATACGCCAGAACCAGCGCTTTTGATTGCTCATCTCTTCCCACTGTCCCGACTTCTTTTCCTCAGCCTTCCCCTTGGCGGAAGGCGTCTCGGCCGGCTTTTCCCGCAGCTGGGAGGCCTCTTCCCCAGGTTCTTCCTCCGCGTCGGCGCCAATACCGTACAGCGCTTCCCTGGCCTGCTCTAAAGCCTCATAGGGAACGCAGAGCTCCCATTTCACGCTTCCCTGTCCAGCGACGGCCTCACTCATATTCCTTTCCCGAACAGGGGTTTCGCTGTACGGAATCCCGGCGTCTGCCAGGGCCCCCGTAATTCTATCCTTTTCAAGCCCTGACGTCCGGGCCACGCGCACAGGCGTATCTCCCCGCAAGACCTCGTAATGTTTTAAGATTCTTCCGCAGCTGCACTGCTCTCGGCTGTCAGGATACACTAAACGGCATTTCGGACAGTATTTCATAGTTTTCTCCTACCTTCATACGGCGCTATGCTAAGCTTACCAGATCATGGTTGTCAGCGCGGAAGGCCGTTTAAATCCAGCTCCGCCCGGAGAGGCGTTATGTGTTTCGGCGCACGGTCTAAACACAGGCTAAGATCTTCTCTAAGCATCGGCAGCCCTTCCAACCATGATAGGTTGAGAATATTATATCATAAAACGGCGGGAAACGCGCGTCAGGAATGAAATTATACCGGAAAAAGCGACAAAATGTGTCAAACCATTTACAAAACATACTTTCTATATTATACTGAAATCAAGGTTTGCGGCCGTCTTTAAAGGCGCATGAAAACGCTGTATAAATGCGGATAGGCCGCAAGAAAGGTAGAGTGATCTTATGAAATGTGTTCATTGCGGTAACGAGTTGATGCCCGGCTCCAAATTCTGTACAAACTGCGGCACTCCGGTTTCCGAACCTGTGACCCCTGTCCCATCTCCCAATACCGGCTCTTCTCAGGATCCAATGGGCAATTGGCCCGCCTCTGATTTTACTGCGCCGCCGGAAAACAGCTCCCCTGACAGCGTTGCAGAGGAAATTTCCGCCGCAGTCGGATCAGATCCGTCCGCGTCGCAGTCCGCGCCTGTTTATCAAGAGAGTATCTCCCAAGATAGTTTCTCTGCCTCCGGCTCCGCGGCGCAGGAAGCATCCTCTGAATGTGGGGATATCCCAAGCGCTGTGCCTCCTGCCGGTCACCAGGCACAAGCGGATGGAATGCCCTCCGCCCCTTATAGCTAGGCCGGCGGCCCGCCGCCCGCTTATCCCCAAAATTACGCCGGGAACATTCCTCCCGCTTATCCCCAGAGCAATAACGGCGGCACCCCGCCTGTTTACCCAAATCAGACCTACTACCCTCAGCCCGGATATCCTCAGGGTCCTACGCCGCCTAAAAAATCCAGCAAGCTTGTTTTAGGCATTGTATTAGGAATCGCCGCCTTGATCATTGTATTGATCGTTGTGTTGGTGGTGCTGCTGCTGAACAACAATAAATCCACGGAGCCCGCTCCCCCCTCCGGCGCGGCCTCCAGCAGCGTTTCCAGCCAAGCGTCTGGCGGCGCTTCCTCCGCTCCTTCCGGCGAGACAGTTACCCTTACCATTGGCAGCGCTTCCTTTACTGTTCCTTCCGAATGGGAAAGGGACGTTGATGAGGATAGTATTATCTTGTATCCATCTGCTGACGAAGTCATCGTCATTTACTGCTTCGCTGGCGAAGCACAGTATTATTCCGAAAACGATTATCTTGAAACCTACGCTCAGGGCTACGATGATTACCAATACATCAGCCTAGAGGAAACCTCTGTCGGCGGGATCTCCGGCAAGCTCCATACCTATTACGCTTATGTATCTGATATTGACTACGAGATTAACAGCTTCTATTACACCATCGGCGACGATCTCATGTCGGTGGATTATTTCCGGCCGCTGCTTTCCTCTTCTGATGGGATTCAGCCCTTGGAGGATGTCCTGGCGACCTTGCAGATTGCCGAAGGCGCCGGTTCCGCAAGCTCCTCTGCTTCCTCTAACGGCGGTTCTGCTGCTATTCAGGATGCTTACGGAGAGGGAATGTATAAAATCGGCGCCGATCTTCCTGCGGGGGAATATGTCCTGCTGCCGGCTTCTGAGTTCTCCGCCTATTACGAGGTGAACTCCTCTTCCACCGGGGAACTGGAGGACATTATCGACAACGATAATTTTGACGGCCGCCGCTATCTCACCGTGGAGGATGGACAGTATTTGACCATTCAGCGCTGCATGATGGTGCCTCTGGATAAAGCTCCCAAGGTGGATACCTCCTCCGGCGTAGTTCCGGAAGGAATGTACCGGGTAGGCGTTGATATCCCCGCCGGGGAATATAAGCTCCGCAATAACGCTGAATACGACGGTTATTATGAGGTGAGAAGCAGCAGTCTGGCCTCTGAGGGCTTTGACAGCATTATTACCAATGAGAATTTCAGCGGCGATGTTTATGTGACCGTTCAAGAGGGTCAATATCTAGTAGTCAACCGCGCCGAGCTTCAGCTTCCCCAATAAAGGACCTGTCCGAATCCAATCTAAAATCTAAAAATGCCCTGATTCTAAACGAAGCAGGGCATTTTTTAATGGTTATACAGTTTATTCCAGAGGGATGTTTGGGCAATTTATTTCATAATTTTAATTGTTTCCCTTCCATGGCCGCCAGTACTGATTCAGGAATCATCTCAAAATGCGCCACCAGGGATTTCGGCTTTTTATCATAATCATCCTGAGAGAAGGGGACAAAATAAATATTCTTTGTGTTGATCATGGCGCCGATATTTTTAGCGGTGGCGCCGAGTCCATCGTTGGTGGCTAAACACAAAAGCACCGGCCTCCCAATGCGCAAATGGCTTTTGCAGGCCATTGTCACCGAGGTATCTGTAATGGCGTTAGCCAATTTTGCAAGGGTATTGCCGGTACACGGGGCCACTACGATGATATCGCACATTTTTTTCGGGCCTATGGGCTCCGCCTCAACGATGGATTTGATAATTTTTCGGCCGCAAATATCCTCTATTTCCCAGACAATATCGCTGGCACGGCCAAAACGGGTATCAGTATTGCAAGCGTTTTCCGACATAATCGGCAGCACTGTGGCCCCTTGCTCCTTTAACGCCCGCATTTGGGCAATCGCTTTCTCAAAGGTGCAAAAGGAGCCGCACAGCGCGTAACCGACGGTTAAATCACTCAGTGTCATTCTGCTCCCTCCTCAATCATATGGTAAATGGTGGTTTTGATGATTTCTCCCGCCGCCTGCGGCGCTACCCTTCCGGGAAGGGACAGCGCTCTTTGGGCGTTGATGCCCAGGCGGCCGGCTGCCTCAAAGTCCACCCCCCCGGATCGGAGAATAGAACAAGAAACCAAACGCCTCATAAGCGCCGGGAACCTGCCCGCTATTTTACGCTCCGCCTTATAAAGCATCGGCGGGAGAAGCTGATTGCTTGGTGATAGAGAGAGACGCCGCTTATGTCGGGGGTAAAATAGTTTCGCGCAGCGGCGCGTCACTCAAAGCTGACGAAAAGCCGTCCGGAAAACCGCTCCAGCATTCTTGCGCTTTTGCAGGCTTTCCTGCCGTCTGATAAAAAATCCCGGCTCTTGAGAAAACAGCTCGTTCTCCTCAAAAGCCGGGATTTACATCATTCAGCAAAATCATCCCCTGAAGGCCGGTTCTCTAAACCACCCAAAAGCCCAACCCGCCCACGACTAGGCTGACTGCCGCTCCGGCCAGCACATCCCGGGGATAATGCAGCCCGGCGACGACTCGGGAAATTCCCACAAGCACAGCCAGCGCCGCGGCGGTGATTCCTAACGGCTGGCAGACATACCAAAAAGCCATGGCGATAATCACCGAGCTGGCGGTATGCCTGCTGGGGAACGAATTTCCGGGCTTGTGAGAAATTAAGGGATAATAATTCATCTGGTCATAGGGTCTGGGCGCGTGGAATACGTGCCGCAGTACCGTTACTAAAATCAGGGCTGCCAGCGGCACCAAAATGAATTTGAGAAGCCTGATCCAGGGAGGCCCTTGGACCAGCAGAACAACAATAGCGGCGGGATAAGCCGCCGCCAATAGATCCGGCAGGTATTTGGTGATTCCGGCAGTAATCTTTTCTCTTGTTTTTGTTTTCCGGCAGAACGCCGTCATCTTTTGATACTGTGCTTCCTTCATACAATCTCTCCCTTGGAGATCATCATACCACTTATTTTTACTTCCCGCAACGAGAGACTTTTCTGTCATTCCAGCGCCCGGCGCGGCCAAGACGGCAAAAACTATTTGGGCGAGGACGGAAGCCGGACCCGTTTCCCCATCTTTCCCGCAGGCCTATTGGGAGACGCCTCTCAGCCTGCCGGCAATCACCTCCGTCTCCCTGTTTAAAATGCAAGTAGGCTTTGCCTTACCCGCCCGATCGCTTTCCATATAGACTCAGGGCGTTATTCTGGGATCCGGGAATGAAAAGCAAAGCTCCAGGGATTTATCCCCGCATACCACGATCTTTTTTACCAGAGCCTGGATCGTTGTCCTGCCGGGGCGCTCAAACCTCAGAAGCTCCCGCGCGGCCATTTCCCGCCGGTCCTGCGGGTCTTCAGCAGTCAGCTCCTCCTCCAAAGCGTCCACCTTGCGCTGCCATAGTTCGCAGTAACTCAAAAACTGCCGCTGAATATTCGGAAAATTTTCCGAATCCCGGCCTGCCCGGCGATAAAATTCAAGCTGTTCCTTGGCGCTCCGCAGTTCTCTTGCCGCCAGCTCCCGGGATTTTCTAGGAAACTCCGGATATAGGCTTTGGGGCTGGATGCCTTCGCTGAGCTTTCTTAGGCTGTCCAGCAGCGTCCGCTCCACCTCATCCTCCCGGACGCAGTGGGTTTTGCAGGAGCCGGGATACCGCCGGCTGGAGGAACAAACCAGGTAAGTCCTGGGACCGTCTTTTACGAAGGTCATTGGAGAGCCGCAGTCCCCGCAGAACACCAGGCCGGAAAGCAAGTGCCGGTCCTTCGGCTCCCGGGGGCTGGATCTCGTTTTAAAAAGCTGCTGAGCCATTTGAAATTCCTCCTTTGTAATTAAGGGCTCATGCGTATTGGATACCACAATCCATTCCTTTTTGGGAACAGGGATCCGTTTCTTCACCTTATAACTGATGGTTTTACTTTGATTTTGGGTCAAATTGCCCGCGTAGGTCTCACAGGTCAGGATACGCCTGATCGTGCTTTCATTCCATCGTCTTTGGGCTTTCAGGCCGCCGCTCCGCTTTTCCATCGGCGTGGGAATTTTATCCTCTGTCAGGCCTTCCGCGATTCCTCGAACGCTTTCTCCCTTTAAAAAATCCCGGTAGATACGCCTCACCACTCCGGCACTTTCCGGGTCTGGAACCAATTTCCCCGGCTGTTTCGGGTCTTTTTGATAGCCGTAGGGCGCCCAGGCGCCGATAAATTTCCCCGCCCGGCGCTTTGCCGTCAGGGCGCTTCGCACCTTTCTGGACACATCTCTGGCGTAAAAATCATTAAACACCGCCTTAAACGCGCTCATATCGTTTCCAGCGCTCTCCTCTTTGCCGGTGTCCACCCCATCGTTAACGGCAATATACCGAATCCCTTTTTCCGGGAAATAGCATTCCACATATCTTCCCGTCTCAATATAATCCCGCCCGAGCCGGGACAGGTCTTTGGTAATCACTGTTTTTATCTTTCCCCGTTCGATATCCCGAAGCAGCCTCTGAAACCCCGGCCGGTTAAAATTAGTACCGGTATACCCGTCGTCAATGTAGCATTCCGCCACCGTGAAGCCGTTCGCCTGACAATACTGGGTTAAAAAGATCCTCTGATTGGAAATGCTCTGAGACTCCCCCCACCGTTCTCCATCCTCTTGGGACAGCCGCAGATACAGCGCCGCCGGCTCCATCATTTTCCGCTCCCGCCGGCTTCCAGCAGCAGCGACAGCAGAAGCTTTAATTTTTCTGCCAGTGCCGTCTCCTCCGACGCGAACACAAACCTCACCTTATCCGTTTCTTTCATAAAGATCACCTCCCTCTATCCTTATGCGGAGGAAAAAAGTTTCATATCTTTTTTCTTTCAGATCTTGACATTACGCTCATTGTGAATTACACTATAGAAAAGGCACGTGCTCGGGCACAACATGAAGAAGGGGGTCTTTCTCGTGAAAATTCAGTCAATTAATGACCCGGCGTTTTTGAAATACGGTAAGGTTCTCACCGGCTATGATTTAGATGGCCTGATAGCTGCTATGGACAGCTTTGAGATTCCCGACGATGTGATTTATGTGGCTTCCAGCCCTGAGCTGGAGCGGCTTCCCGTTTTTCAGGAGCTGCAAAACCGAGGCTTTGGAGGCGTTCCCATTCAGGTTGGCTACTGCAACGGGCATAATAAAAAGCTGAACGCTCTGGAATACCATCGGTGCTCCGAGATTAACGTGGCCTGCACTGATATGGTTCTGCTGCTGGGCGCCCAGCAGGATATTGATCTGGACAATTATACCTATGACACTCAAAAGGTGGAGGCGTTTCTTGTGCCGAAGGGCGCTGCCATTGAGGTTTACGCCACAACCTTGCACTACGCTCCCTGCCACGTGAGCGGCGAGGGCTTCCGCAGTGTGGTTGTTTTGTCCAGAGACACCAATACTGATTTGGATTTTGTTCCCCAAAAGAAAGGGGAGGACGCTCTGCTGTTCGCCAAGAACAAATGGCTGGTTGCCCATCCCGATTCCGGCTTAGAGGAGCAGGGCGCATGGATGGGTCTAAAAGGCGATAACATCACCATTTAAGATATATCAATGAAAAGAAAAAGCGAGGCCGACTTCTCCCGGTCTCGCTTTTTCTTGTGCATCCCGGCATTCCGCCCCGCCGGGCAGCGAGGCAAGGTCGATTAAAATCGCTCCTTGAGCGGTTTTCGCCAACGTATAGGCGTCAAAAATCATGGTGGGAACGGTATTGAAAATAAAGTCAAATCCTTGATGCTCGCTCAATTTCCCAGTGGAAACAGGTGTATAGCCATAAATCTCGATCCAGGCCAGATCCTCCGGCTTTCGGGCGCTGACCGTTACCCTGGCCCCCATACCCTTAAGCATCCCGCTCAGCACCTTTCCGATCCGGCCGAAGCCGGTCACTAAGCACCGGGAGCCAGCGATCATGCCGTCGTATTCTCCCATGGCGATCTCCAGCGCGCCCTCCGCCGTAGGCACCGCGTTTCTTACCGCGAATTCCTCCCGCTTGGAGTAATCTAAAAGCGTTAGCTCCTTAAAATAATCTCCCGCTTTCAGCAGAGTGTTTTTCATACCGCAGAACACCTTTTTCCCCTTCAGCATTTCAAAGAATTCCCGATCCAGCAAAAGCTCCGTTGCCGCATAAGGAGCGTTCAGGGTCACGCCGTCCTTTGTTACCGGAAGAGGCAGAATAATATAGTCCGCTTTCAGCGCCTCCTGCCATCCGGCCTTTTTTAAGTTTTTCCCTTTTACATGCTCTAAACCGGCACAGAGCACGGGATAGCCATCCGCCGCCATGGACTCCGCCATGGACGCCTGCCGCTGATCCCCGCCCAGCACCCCGAAGCTGTTTATTTCAATCATTAGGTACAACCTCCATAAAACAGGCTCAGCCTGCCGGCATTTTCCGAACGCCGCAGGCCCTTTTCGGGACCCATTCCCCGTCTTATTTAAGAGAAATCCATGTCCCGTCTCTTTACCATAGTATGGCCGCAAGGGGGCAGCGGTGATAAATTTGTAAAACTTATAAAAAAGTGTTTAAATTCTTCAGCAAACGCAATATAATAGAAACATATGCAAAATTTGACAGGAGTGTGCAGCAGTTTGGAACATCAAGATCTTTTGGACCGGATCCACCGGCTCCATTTCATCGGGATCGGCGGCTCGGGCATGTGCCCTATGGCCGAGATTCTTCATAAGGAAGGCTTTTCCCTCACCGGCTCTGATATTTTCGAGTCAGACACTCTTCAGCGGATCCGAGCTTATGGGATTCCGGTATATACCGAGCACAAGGCGGAGAATATTAAAGACGCGGAAGCGGTGGTCTATACCGCCGCGGTGAAGCAGGATAACCCAGAGCTGGCCGCCGCCAGAGAGAAAGGGATTCCCACTCTGGAGCGCAGCGTCATGCTGGGTATCGTGTGCCGCAGATACGCCGACGCGGTGGCGGTCAGCGGTACTCACGGCAAAACCACTACCACCGCCATGCTGACTCAGATTTTAGTACAGAGCGGCAAAGACCCTACGGCTATCATCGGCGGCAAGCTGCCCTTTTTGGGCGGAAACAGCCGTGTAGGCAGCAGCGAGATCATGGTGTGCGAGGCTTGCGAATATGTGGACACTTTTTTACAGCTGACGCCGGCGGTTTCCATCATTTTAAATATTGACGCCGATCATTTGGACTATTTTAAGGATCTGAACAATATTATAAAGTCCTTTCATCAGTTTGCCTTGCAAACCACGAAAAGGCTGGTGGTAAATGGCGACGACGCCAACACGCAAAAGGCCATTGCGGGCGTCAGCCTGCCTGCGGTTACTTTTGGCATGAAGGACACCAATGATTATTACGCAGGAAGCATCGCGGAAAAGAAAGGCGTGTGCGAGGAGTTTTCCTTAATGTATCGGGGCGAGAAGCTGGCGGAGATCGTTTTAAGCGTACCGGGAGAGCACAATATTTACAACGCTCTTGCCGCAGCCGCAGCCGCTCACACTCTGGGAGTCAGCCCTGAAGATATCGCTAAAAGCCTGCATGCCTTTACCGGGGTTCACCGCCGGTTCGAGGTGCTGGGAAATCCAAGCGGCATTATGGTAGCCGATGATTTCGCTCATCATCCCACAGAGCTTTCCGCTACCCTGACGGCCGCCATGAAAATGGGATTTCATACCGTCTGGGCAGTATTTCAGCCTCACACCTATTCCCGAACCGCCTTGCTTTTGGAGGATTTCGCCAAAGCCTTGTCTATTCCCGACCGGGTCGTGATGTCTGAGATTCTGCCGGTCCGCGAGGTCAACACTTATCATATTTACACGAAAGATTTGGCGGATAAAATCCCCGGCAGCGTTTGGTTTGACACCTTTGAGGAAATCACAGATTACGTCACCGCCCACGCTGAGCCGGGAGACCTAATTCTGACCTTAGGCGGCGGTAACGTTTACCAATGCGCTGATATGATCTTAAAACGCCTTCAGGGGCAGGAGAAGCAAACCGGAAGATAAAGATTTGAGACTTTACGTATTCTATAAAATCTGTTTCAGGCCTTCAGTATCACAGAAAGATCTGAACGCAAGTCAGAACGATTCTAAAAATGCCGGGCTTCTGCGTCACAGCCATCTTGTGCTCCTTGTGACGCAGTCAAGGCGAAAAAAGGCGGGCTGAGAATTTTCTCAGCCCGCCTTTTTCATTGAAATTCACGATTCTTCAATATTCCGCCAAAAGGGGATTCAGCATTCCCTCTCCCTTTTGATCCATTTTATCAATATACTCCAAGCCTTTGCCGGCGCCCAGCACCACGCAGTGATCCGGATTTTCCGCCACATGGACCGGAAGCTTCGTTTTCTTCGCAATTAGATTGTCAAAGCCGTAAAGCCGCGCGCTTCCTCCGGTCAGGACAATGCCCTCGGCGTAAATATCCGCTACAAGCTCCGGCTGGGTTTCTTCCAGCATATCCTGGACCTCCCTGGCTATCTGCATCCCACATTCCACGAGGCACTCCAGCATCTCATCCGAGGATACCGTCACCGCTTGGGGAAGCCCGGAAAGACCGTTGCGGCCCTTCATGACATAATAGGAAAGCTCCTCCTTGGGATACACGCAGCCAATGGCGGTCTTCGCGTTTTCCGCCGTTTTCTGGCCGATGATCAGATTATATTTCCGCCGCATATATTTGATGATCGCTTCATCGAAATGGGTTCCCGCCAGCTTTACAGAACGCATTGTGGAAACGCCGCCCAAAGACACCACCGCCATGTCGGTGGTTCCGCCGCCGATATCCACCACCAAGGAACCATGAGGGGTAAAAATATCAATTCCCGCCCCCATAGCCGCGGCAATCGGCTCCTCGATCAGACAGATTTTCCGCACGCCCGCAGTGCTGATGGAATTTACCACAGCGCGTTTTTCCACCTCGGTCACCTCGCCTGGAATACAGGCCACCACCCGGGGCATAAACACCATGCTGGAGCTGACCTTTTTTAGAAAATAGCCGACCATCTGCTCCACAAGGATAAAATTTGAAATTACACCGTTTACCAGCGGATAAGTTACCGTCAGCCTCTGAGACGTACGTCCCACCATTTCATAGGCCTCCTGGCCGATGGCAATAATTTCCTCCGTCATATTGTCCACTGCCACCACGGATGGCTCATCTATCACAACTCCCTGTTGCGGAAGATAAATTCGAGTTCTGGATGTCCCAAGATCAATTGCGGCATCTGTTCCCAGCAAAGAAAACGCCTCCTGTCCTTTTTCTCTTTGTACAGCTTCTTTCATCGTTCCAGCCTGGATAGGCTGCATATAAATTTATTATAGTATACCGATGGGTAAATTTCAACCTTCCGTTTCCCACTTCTTGGCCCGGCAGTGTAGGTTTGTCAATGATGTGTTACACATTAGGAAAAGAATAAAGAACGTCTTTAGGTGACATCCAGTTGAGAGG